>Ga0224501_10004638_pt1 | contig 10835 bp, 12 predicted proteins | sample SF_Oct11_sed_USG_4_FD_169105 | JGI IMG/M metagenome (GOLD analysis project Ga0224501, IMG submission 169105) | Sediment microbial communities from San Francisco Bay, California, United States - SF_Oct11_sed_USGS_8_1 | ecosystem: Environmental > Aquatic > Marine > Sediment | place: USA...
TTTACCAGGATGGCGAGCTTGCTCAGCAAAAAGTTTATCTGGATAGCCCCATGGCGGCCCGGGTCAGTGACGTATATTTAAGATATACCCAGCTTTATAATCGTGATAACCCTGAGTTTAGCCAGAAAATAAAGCAGGGCTGGAAAAACTGGCTACCAGTGTTAACGGAAACATTAACAACAGAAGAGTCCATGGCGCTAAATACTATTTCAAGTGGCGCTATTATTATTGCAGGAAGCGGTATGTGTACGGGTGGACGAATACGTCATCATCTAAAACATAATTTGTGGCACCGACGTAGTCATATTTTATTTGTTGGGTTTCAGGCGCAGGGCACATTAGGTCGAGCACTGGTTGATGGCGCTAAACAGGTTAGATTTATGGGTATGGAATTTATTGTGAATGCCCAGGTTCATACACTGGGAGGTTTTTCTGCCCATGCTGGTCAGGACCAGTTGCTAGAATGGGCAGGAAATTTCGATCAGGTGAAAACGCGTTTATACCTGGTGCATGGTGAACTGGATAAAATGCTGGCGTTTCAAAAGGCATGTGTTGAAAAATACCAGTGGTATGCAAATATACCCATGCTGGGTACTGTAATAGAAATTTAAGATTTATTTCGTGTCTTTAATTAATTTTTAAATAAAATTAATTATTGGGTCTTCACGGGAATGATAAATCCCAGAGATATATCAGGATTGGTTAATTGTTTTTTTTATTATTACAGATGGAATATAGTGATCGATTATTGAGTTGAATCTATTAATGTCAATGGGTTTAGTAATATAGTCATCAAATCCGAAATTCAGGCCAGCCGTAACATCATCGGTCAAAGCATGTGCGCTAACTGCAATAACGGGAATGTGGCTAGTATTTTTATTGGATTTTATAAGTTTCAGGGCTTCGTAGCCATTTATTCCTGGTAAGCTGATGTCCATTAGTACTAAATCAGGTGTTATCATTTTAATTGTTTCCAGGCCTTGCTCGGCGGTTTCCGCATGAGTAATGGAAATTCCTTTTCGTTTGTCAATGATTGTTTTCATCAGTTTAAAATTATCAATGTTATCCTCAATGTAAACAATCGCATAAGTATATGATGAGCTAAATGAATCGTTATGAATAATATGATGGGTTTCGGCTGATGTTTCTCTAGGATGTAATCCACCTTCAGCTAAGGGTAAAGTAAACCAGAATGTGCTTCCTATGTCTTTTATACTGTCGATGCCTATTTCTCCCTGCATTGCTTCGATAAGTTGTTTTGTAATTGTTAGTCCAATGCCGGATCCTTCAATTGAGCTATTGAGAAAACTTAAGCGTTGAAATGGATCAAATATTGTTTTTATTTCCTCCTCGGTCAATCCTATTCCTGTATCAGAAATTGATACTTTAACCATTTTGTTATCCAGTTTTTCAGCGTTGATTATTATATTTCCATTTTCTTTATTGTATTTTATGGCATTGGTTACCAGGTTGATAATTATCTGTTTTAAATTCAGTTCATCTGTAAAAACATTTAATTGTTTCTGGGGGATATTGTTTATAATTTTAATATTATGATGACTGGTTGTTTTATTGTTGAAAATAGGCAGGCAGGAAGTTATCAGGCCTGATAATTCAATAGTCTTTGGAGTGGATGTGATATTTCCAGATTCGATTCTTGCAAGATCGAGAACCTGGTTGATCAGGTTAAGTAGGTGATTTCCTGAACGTAATATTTCATTAACAGATTCTCTTTGATCATCTGTTAATGATGATTCCATAGTCAGTAATTGCGAATATCCAAGTACAGCATTCATTGGTGTTCGTAGTTCATGGCTCATGCTGCGTAAAAACTGAGTTTTAGATTGATTGGCATTCTCTGCATGATCTTTAGCTTCTAATAATTCCTGTTGTGATTGTTTTAATGTGTTAACCATTTTATTAAAACTATTAGCGAGTTGTGATATTTCATCATTGTTGTTGACATTGATATGTGTCTCAAACTTTCCGCTGGCCACATCTTTTGTGGCTTTGGCCAGTTGTTGCAAAGGCTTGCGTAGACTTCTAGTGATAAATACTGATATGATGAATGCAACACTAACTCCGGAAAGAATAAGTAATGTATACATGTAGTTGATGTTTTCAATTCTATTGCTTAAATCAGCATTCGCCTTTTCAGTGCTTTTAATTTCTGTTCTCAGTATTTCATTAAGCGTTTTTTTTAACTGATCATATAACGGCATGATCTGATCAATCATGATTTTTGTATCAGATCGCCAGATATCTGATTCAAGTTTGTCTCTTATTTGTTCAAGTTTGGCTGTGTATTGATCACGCAAGGTTTTTAATTTTTCCAGGCTATAGATTCCAATATCTGGATTTATTCTTTTTAGAATTTCATACTGACCTAGATTTACGTTTATATAGGTGTAAATATTAGATATTGATGCCTGGTTTCGAGATGTAATTACTGTTCTCATATGTCCCATTACCTGAGACCAGCTATGCCGCATATTTGAAAATAATACTAATTCATTTGTTGATAGTTCCAGTTCATCTGCTTCGTCAATAATTTGATTGATATAGCCAAGATATTCAAGACCAATTGGATTGAGTGATTCAGTTGCATAGGCAATAACAGGATGGTTCTGATCGTAGTTATTACTAAGTGTTTCTATTTCATTAGTGAGAGTTTCAATTTCATTTATGACGTTAATAGTATTTAATAATTTATTTTTATCCAGGTTTAATTCTTCTCTGTTTGTATAATCAATAAGAACTATGATTTCATCTTTTAAGTACGCCATGTTTTCACGTTGTTGATGGATTTTATCTGGATTATAATTTAGTAAATGTTCATGCAGTAAGTTTACGGATGACTGGGTATGTTTTAGAGCCATGCTGGTTATGTTGGTTACTGGCTGATAGCGATCAATTATTTCTGTAGTCATACTTGACATATTAATAAACTGGATGAGCATATAGCTCATACCTGTCGTCATAATAAGCATTAAAATGGCAAAACCTGAAAGTACTTTTTGTTTAAAAGTGAGGCTGTCAAAGAAATGATTTATTAGCATTTAAAATCTCCGTAACAAATCCTTGTTATGCAGGGGGAGTATATTTATAAAAAATTATAGACCTGAATTTATATAATTGAAGATAAAGAGGACGTTAGATTAGATTTTCTGACAGTTGGTATGTTTTTACACAACTGTTAAATGCCCAGGTGCTTTTATATTTATTAAAAATCGATTAAAACGATATTTTGTCCTGTCGTTATGACAGGACAATAAGGTTTTAATTAACGGTTGATCCCAGGTTTCTGGCTTAAGGTTTCTATGTATCCGTTGCTAGATAAAATTCAGAATTTCTGTTTCTATATTTTGTTTATCAATCACGGTATTTTGTGTAACAGGTTTGTTAAAAAGGTCTTTGATAATAGCTGGAATTTCAATGCCTGCTTCCCGTGCGATCGACTCGAGCGCATCAATATCATGGGTGTCAAGTTCTCCCGTCAGGGCATTTGCAATGACAGGTGAAAACTTGGTCCACTCAGCAGTAGAGTAAACAATGGTTGTTAATTTTTTATCACGGCAGGTGTCATAAGTTTTGAAGCAGGTGGCTGTATGAGGATCCATTAAATAGCCTTTCGAAAATGCACTTTTAATATATGATTTACCTTCGTCATCTTCACAGAAGTCAGCTGTGAAAATTGATTGTAACTGCATTAGTTCATTATCATTCAACTGGTAATGTTGATTTTCATCCAGTTGTTGCATTAGTTCTTTTGTACGTTCTGCACCAAATAAATCAAACAGTACACGTTCAATATTCGAGGATTTAAGAATATCCATGGCAGGTGATGTGGTAGGAATGACTGATTTGTTACGTAAGTCATAGCTACCTGTTTTAATGACCTGGGTCAGGATATTATTTTTATTCGAAGCAATAAGTATTTTTTCAACCGGTAATCCCATTTTCATGGCGTAATAACCACCAAGAGCATTACCAAAATTACCACTTGGGACATTAAGATATACTTTATCTCCCATTGAAATCGCCTGCTGACGAACCAGTTCGAGATATGAATGAATGTGGTAAATTATCTGGAAAATAATTCGGCCAAAGTTAACGGAATTGGCTGCTGACAAGTTTATTTTCTTTTCCATTAGTTTGGCTTTGAAAATATCAGAGCCCAGTAGTCTTTTCAGGGCGCTCTGTGCGTCGTCAAAATCTCCCTTAATACCGATTACTTTCACGTTGTCTGCGTCTTCGGTAACCATCTGTAGTCGTTGTACATCCGAAGTTCCGCCATCAGGATACATGCAGGCAACCTGTACATTGGCTCGATTCTTAAAGGTTTCCAGTGCGGCTGGCCCGGTATCACCCGAGGTGGCAGCCAGTATCAGGTAATGTTCATTCCTCTTCTGGGCCAGGGATGACAGCACAATTCCAAAGGGCTGTAATGCCATATCCTTAAATGCTCGTGTTGGACCATGCCATAGCTCACTGACATACAGGTCATCATAGACCTTAACGACAGGTACAGGTTGAGTGGCATCATCAAAAGCATCATACAGGGCCAGTGCTTCATCAATGACGGCAGGCTCAATATCAATTTCAAAGGCAGACAATACGGCCCTGGCCAGGGATTTATAATCAGAATTCAGATGGCTCGTCAGAAACTCTCCACCTAACGCTGGTAATGATTCTGGTGAGTAAATACCGCCAAAGGATGAAATAGGGTTTAGAATCGCTTCAGAAAACGATACTTTAACAGGGCGATGGCCATCGTTACCGCGGGTTTCAATAAAATTCATCAATATATCCGGTTTGTCTAACAGTGAATTAGGCGGAATTATATAGGAAAAAGCATTAGATGACAGTAATATGCTAAAAATCAAGGGCTTAGTATCTGGCTGACGGGGCTGGCTCTGCCAGGAGTGAATGTACCATCCCGTTTGCCTGTTACTAGCCTGTGACCTGGCAATCCATCTGTTCAGTCTGGCCTGATACTGATCAGTCGAACCTGGAGTTACACAATATGTTTAGATTTATTAGTCGCCATATTCTTACCGGCCTGATGACAATCTTACCGGTATTGTTATCATTTTATCTGTTGTACTGGTTCGCGGTGACCGCAGAAACCATGCTGGGTAAGATGATGCGCATGGTTATTTCAGAAGATTACTATTGGCCCGGTATGGGGCTGGTTGTGGGTCTGGTGGTTGTTTTTTTTATTGGGCTGATGATGCATGCCTATATCGTGCAGCGTCTGTTTGCCAGGGGTGAAAAAATTCTTTATCGAATGCCATTGATCAAGTCGGTTTACCGGGCAATTCGAGATTTCTTTAATTATTTCTCACCTGATAAAGATAAAGAGTTCGACCAGGTTGTGGCGGTTCGTATTGGTGATATGGAGATGGAAGTTATCGGTTTTATCACTCAGTCAAACAGTGCGAACTTACCGGCAGATTTTCGTGGTGACGATCATGTCCTGGTGTATATACCCTTGAGCTACATGATTGGTGGCTATACGGTACTGGTACCCCGGTCAGCAACGCGGCCGGTGAATATGAATATGGAAGAAGCCATGCGATTTACTTTAACTGCAGGTGTTACTCGATAATTGACCAGTTTTAGTACGAGTTAGCGATGGATTACTTTGTCTGCCGAGTCTGCTAATCTCTGTAACTATATTAAGAACAAGGAGAAACACGATGTTTATTGAAGATTTGCTGGGCTTGATATTCAGCTTCTGGACCGGGCTTGCAGTTTTAATAATTATTTTACTCAAATCATCGATCAAGTTTGTTCCGCAGAACAGGGCATATGTTGTTGAGCGTTTTGGTAAATATAATCAAACCATGGAAGCCGGTTTAAATATGCTGGTTCCTTTTATTGATAAAGTCGCGTATGAGCGTTCTTTGAAAGAGCAGGCGGTAGATGTGCCAAGTCAGGCAGCTATAACCCGTGATAATATTTCCCTGGTTGTGGATGGTGTGCTTTATCTGAAGGTACTGGATCCATACAAAGCATCTTATGGTGTTGATAATTATGTCTATGCCGTTACCCAGCTGGCTCAGACTACCATGCGTAGTGAAATTGGTAAAATTGAACTGGATAAAACCTTCGAAGAACGAGAAAGTTTAAATGTTAATATCGTTAACGCTATTAATGTGGCCGCTGAACCCTGGGGTGTGCAGGTGTTGCGTTATGAGATTAAGGATATCGAGCCACCCCGTACAGTACTGGAAGCCATGGAACGACAGATGAAAGCGGAACGTGATAAGCGTGCCACTATCCTGGAATCTGAAGGGGATCGCCAGGCAGCAATTAATGTAGCAGAAGGTGCTAAGCATGCCCAGGTATTAGCTGCAGAAGCAGAAAAAGCCGAGCAAATTTTACGGGCTGAAGGTGAAGCACAGGCAATCATTGCTGTAGCTGAAGCACAGGCCAGGGCACTGGAGACTGTGGGTCGTGTTGCGGATACAAAAGAAGGACAAAAAGCCATACAGCTTGATCTGGCTGAAAAAGCCATTGCGGCTAAGGAAGCTATCGCAAAAGATTCGACTGTTGTGCTTTTGCCTGAAAACAGTAGTAATGCCGCCAATGTGGTCGCTGAAGCTATGACGATTATTAATACACTGAACAGTGGTAATAATGTTGCACAATAACGGGAGCACCCTATGATTGTTGATTATATTGCTAATCACCAGGCGGAGTTCTGGGTTATTACCGGGTTTATATTACTGGCTGTTGAAGTCGGTACAGGATTTGTTATCGGGGTGTTTTTGTTCACGGGCCTGGGAGCATTAGTAACAGGGTTATTAATGATGGCTTCAATATTGCCAGAAACCTGGATTGTTGGGGTTGCCTGCACCGGGATCAGTTCAGGTCTTATAGCAACAGCATTGTGGAAGCCCTTGAAGAAACTTCAGGGTGAGGGTGTAGCTAAAAAAGATAATAGCAGTGACCTGGTGGGTTATGAATTTATTACCGAGAGTGATATTTCTATGGCCAACCCGGGAAGTACGCAGTATTCAGGTATTAGCTGGAAAGTCGAGATCGACAGGCAGGCAGGTGTTGAAACCATTGCCTCAGGACAACGTGTTGTTGTGACCTCGGTTGAAGTGGGTCGGTTTATTGTAAAACCGGTCGAGTAAATGCATCATATATTTACTGTTGGTACTATTTAATAGATATAATTATTGTTTTTAGTGGTGAGTGATGGATGGTGATATGAATGAGATAAAAGAAAACCTGACACAGCAGTCTACCTGGGTTCGTGGATTGTATATGTTGTTATTTGCTGTTTTTTATGGCGTCGCAAAAGTTGTACTGAGCGCAGTTATTGTATTTCAGTTTTTACTGGTGCTATTTACCGGGTCGACCAACGACAGGTTATTAAAGCTTGGTCAGAGCCTGAGTACCTATTCATACCAGATCATGATTTTTTTAACGTTTAATAGTGATTATCAGCCTTATCCATTTGGTGCATGGCCTAAAGGGCAGCCAAAAATAAAAGAAATAACAAATGCGGATGAGAACTAAACTAATTCAGGAAACAGTATGAAACCGGTAAAGTTAATTATTATTCTGTTAGCAGTTGGGATAGTGGTTGTTCTTACTGCGCCGGCATGGGGAGGCTGTGATATTAATTATAAGCTGTGCAGCGGCTGGTGTGATATTCGTTACTTTAATTCCAGTTTTGAAGCCACGGCATGTAAGGGAGGCTGTGGAGCAGATAAACTTGCCTGTCTTGCACAATAAATCAAACTGTAAGAGTGGGTTGCCTGAGTAGATAATTATTAATTAATCGTACTGTCATATTGCTCATCAATAATCGATGAGTAGCGATCGTGATTAATATATACACCAAAATATTTAGCAGACTGTTCCAGGAAAGTAATACGCACAAGCTCATCCATATCAATACCCAGGCTTGATGAATGGGTGCCAAAATCATTAATGGTTTCTGTAAAACCTGTTTCCTGGTGCGACACTGAAATACTCCTGATAATCAATGGTTTATATATGGATATATTCTGCTTAATAGCCAGAGATCATAAAGTATAGTGCCATACGGTCTTTAGTAAACCTGATTATTCAATTAATTGGTGATTTTTTGTTTGTGTTCACAAAATATATTTAGCATCAGGTCAGGGCTATGTTGACTAAGGTATCAGTCCTGACGTTTATTTTTGTGTATTTCGTATTTATATTTGATAAATAAACCCAGTAGTATTAAGGATGAAATTAGTAATAAGGGACTATATATTGAGAAATCAAGCAAATCCCCAATGGAAGATGCATCACTGGCTTGATGAATAACACTTGAGAAAACATAGGCCTTGATGCCTATGCCAAGGATAGTGGCTGGAATGAAATGGCTGAGTTTGATATTCAGGATGCCTGAGCTGTAGTTAATCAGGGCATGGGGAAATGCGGGCATGATTCGGAGAGCAAACAGGGATAAAAAATTGTCTTCTTTTCGTAAGAGTTTATAAACTCGTGAGTTCTCGACTTTATGTATCCAGTCATCGGTTAATCGTCGTGAAAAATAATAGGCGCTGATACCGCCAAGCGTACTTCCAGCAACAAGTATAAATGTAGACATGGCAGGGGAATAAACAGGAGCCGTAATCCATAAAAAAGAGCTGCCTGCGAGGGCGAATGTGAATAACACTACCTGGCATATAATGAGGATGACAATTAACCATTGATTGTCGGCATGTTCCCTTGCCATCAGGAGGAGTTTTTCAGGGTCTAGCCAGCCAGCAATTTCAAAAATGATGCCAGTTATTATTAATACAGAGAGGAAAAATAGTTTTTTTATATAGGGTTTCACAGTTTTTAAAAATGCTTATAAAATTAACTAATGGTTTTGACTTTAACACAGGGGAATTCATAAAATTAATAGTTTTTTGTGCTAAAAGATCTAGTAATTGATGAAAATATAAGGTATGTTCGTCTCCAGTAGCAGTTTTACTAGTAGTTCCGGTAGTACCTCGCAATGTAGTATCGCAGTCCGATCCGTAATTTCCAGCATAAATCTGCGTCTAAAAATAATTTTAAATTTATCACCAAAGAGGTAACCGCATGGCTACAGGTACAGTAAAATGGTTTAACGAAAGCAAAGGTTTTGGTTTTATAGCACCTTCTGATGGCAGTGCTGATGTATTTGTCCATTTCAGTGCTATTACTGCTGAAGGCTTTAAAACACTGGCAGAAGGCCAGACTGTTTCTTTCGAAACTGAGCAGGGTGCTAAAGGCCCAAGCGCTGTGAATGTTGTACCACAATAAAGTACACGAATACTAAAATATAAAAAAGCCCTGCCAAGTGCAGGGCTTTTTTTTGGGCTTTAGAGACCGATGCCAATACCAAAATGAAATCGGGTTTTTGACTGATTAATATCAGTGGGCCATAAATGCAATTGTTTTGGTATCACGACCGGGTAGTTATACATCGTTTCCCCTACATTACCCGTCATGATCGAACCCAGTTTTCCTGTGACTGTAACGAGTCGCCCCTGTGCATAGTTGGCAGATTCAAGATAACCTGCCTGTAAAATAATAAATCGTCCAGACGGGGTTTGCTCTTTTAGTGGTACATGTCGCCCATCAAGAGGGTAGGCCAGTACTTCAATTTGAGTATCTGTTTTTAAATTTTTTGTTGCCAGTATTACTCCCCCCCAGAGTACCTGTTTACCCAGCTTAGAATGCTTTTTATCAATACTATTTCCAGGGGTTAAGGACAGGTCGGCCTGGCGGGTATCAAATGCCGGTAGAGATGTGCAGCCAGTGACTAACAGGATGGTTAAACTGGAAACTAAACGTAATAGCATGAGCAGTACCTATGTTGTTAATGATATCCCCGGTGGTGATGCCATGGATACCAGGGGTCATACCACCAGTAGTCCGGTGGGTAGTCATCCAGCCTGTTTATCCTTTCTACTGGCCAGAGATAGTGTTGCCTGATATCAATCTTAATATAGGGGTAGGGGTAGTCGCCAATTTTTATTGTTTCACTGCCGGAGATAATGCCATTAACCGTAATATGTCGATCTTTTGTATAAATTGCAGGATCAAGAAAATCATTGCTTGTGGCAATAAATCGACCCGGACTGGGCTGAGTAGTGTCAGGTTTAGCTGATTTTGTCAGGGGGAAGGCAATGATATTGAGCTGGCTGAGTTTTTTCATGTTCTGGATGTCGACTATAACGCCACCCCAGCGTACAGGTTTTGATTTATAAGCATCAGGCTGATTCTGTACCTGTTGTAGCGTCAGCCTGTCTGGCAGGGGTGTTTTAATGGTATCAGGAATTGATGAACTGCAGGCGTTGAGAATTGATAGTATTAGTGGCACATATAAACAAACACTAACATAAAGTCTAAGGTTCATAATTAACATAATACTTCATCCCATGACATGAGACATCATATCGAACTGAATGTTAACCTGTTACATTATGGTTTATGCTATCCAGTGGTCATTTGATTCCTGTCATATAAGGAAAATAATGATTGTTATTTAATATTAGATATTAAATGAAAACCTGATAAGGGGCTTAACGATGAGTACAACCTGGGTTGTTGTTGCTGACAGTAGTCGGGCACGTATATTTAGTGCGAAAACATCCACATCAGCATTACATGAGCTTGAAACGCTTGCTCATCCCGAAGGTCGACTGCATGAACAGGATATATCCAGTGATCTACCGGGCAAAGATATGAGAAATGGTCAGGGTGGTCATGCCTATGAAGATGAGATTACACCAAAAGACCAGGAGACTATCAATTTTGCCAAACGTATCGCGGGTCATTTGAATGATGCTTACAATGCACAGAAA
>Ga0224501_10004639_pt1 | contig 10833 bp, 8 predicted proteins | sample SF_Oct11_sed_USG_4_FD_169105 | JGI IMG/M metagenome (GOLD analysis project Ga0224501, IMG submission 169105) | Sediment microbial communities from San Francisco Bay, California, United States - SF_Oct11_sed_USGS_8_1 | ecosystem: Environmental > Aquatic > Marine > Sediment | place: USA...
ACAGAGGTTCAAAATGAGATTAATGAGATATGACTTCAATATCAAGCATACCCCGGGCTCCCAGATGTACATTGCGGACATGCTGAGTAGACCCAACACAGGTTCCGAGCCTTTTGATAATGACCTCAGGCAATGTAGGGCCATTGCCAAAGAGAGATGCCTTAACCGGTGACCCTGTGGCGAGGGAAATCATCGGATACATTCAAACCGGATGGCCGGAGACTTCAAAGGAACTTCAAGGGGAACCCCTGACGATGTATCCTAAGAGGGACAGCCTTACGTTTAGCGGTGGTATAGTGTGGTTCGAGAAACGGGTGTATATCCCGGTTAGCCTTCGCCGGTCTTACTTGTCATGAAGGACATCAGGGCATAGTAAAGTGCAAAAGCATCAGCCTATGGAAATCAATGTCTTACCAGAAAGACCGTGGGTTGAAGTAGGTAGTGACTTATTTGAGTGGTGGAATCAGACTTATCTGCTGACAGTTGACTACTACAGTAAGTGGATAGAAGTGGAAGAGTTGCCTTCTCAGACATCTTTTCACGTTATTAAAATGCTTGAAAAGATATTTGCCAGGTTTGGGATACCAGAAGTCTTAAGGACTGATAATGGTCCCTGTTACAAAAGTCAGAGCTTCTTCGCCTTTATGGAATCTTGGGGAGTGGTACATAAAACCAGCAGCCCCAGATCCCCAGAGAGTAACGAGAGGTCCAAACTTGGTCTTCATGTGGACCAGAAAATAGACTATATGAGCTTCGAAAGACTTAATGAATCCGCGAAAGACTTTTCAAGAAAAAATGGGATTCAAAGCACAGAGCCTTACAACTGCCCGAGTTGATGGTGGGATCAAGGGTTGGGTTAACGCTCCACAAGACCGGGGTCCGAGGGAGTAGTAGTCCGAAAGGACGATTCCCCTCACAGTTTTTGGGTCCGCGTGGGGGCTAGCCTTCTACGTCGCAACCGCAAGCATTTAGCCTTATTACCGGAACGGGTGAGTCCCGGAGTTATCCGAGATGAGGACCCTAAGCGAGGGCTTACGCCGGAGACAGGTGTTTCTAATGACTTCACGGGGTGTACCTTCACCTACCAAAATTCCCCACAAGTTGGTGTCCAGACCCTGGAGAGAATTCTCAAGAGAACCCTAAACCGGGGAACCTTGAATCGCTTTCCGAGGAAACCTTCAAAGAGTCCTCTAGCCATCAGCAGAGCGCCCCGGGGGTGGTGACCCGTAGTGGTAGAGTGAGCAAGCCTTCTAGAAAACCCGACTTTGATTATTATCACTAAATTTGTACATCTTCCGAATCGGAGACGGAGCCTTCCCAGGAGCCGGCTCCTGTGCTTTCAAGAGTCTGCAACAGGAATCAAACCCTAAGATAGGACCCTAAAATAATGAACCAAGATGCCTTCCTCAAGTGCCCGCCTGTTCATTTATTCATGTCTTCTGCAATGGCACATTCTGTGCGTGACCCCTGTATTGGGAGGTAAGTCTTGGCGTAAGTAACGGCATGTGAGATCCGAGCCTAATGTAGACGTGCCGGTTACTTCCGGCAAGCCTGCCGACGCGGGGAGACTCGGCACTTCAATACCGAGGCTCGAGCCAGTAAGTGCGTTCTTTACAGTCTTCATCTAAGAGTGAAGGTTTATTGGACAATGGTGATGAACAGCAAGTCCTGGACCAGCTGATTGGTGGAATTGAGAGTACCATGTTACCATTAATTCATCCACTTCTATAAATGAAATCACAATGCATGAAGACTTGATTTTTTGTAATATCAGATTCATATTGAACCTAATTGAAGTATTTTAAACATTCAGTTTGATTGCATGCATGCTATGCTCTTGCCGGCTACTTACTGGTGTACTGCTACCGCCCAAAGGCATTTGATCAACCACAACAGGGGCATCTTGGAATATTGCCCAGTGCATGTGTAAAATCTGAAAGTATGCAGGGGCCCGTATGCCAAATTATATTGGGGTAGGAGGTCGCTGGGGGAATGGCGCCTTATTACCACAGTGCCTCCTGAATGAGCTTTCAACGCCCTATTTTCCTACCTGAAAACACTTTCCCCAACTCAATCAACAAAATATTACAGCACACTTAAGGATACCACAAAGTCTTTTCAGTTGCCAAGGAATTTGCAAACACATAAAACTCTATTTGATCATAGTGTTATCCTCTAGGATAAGTCTATGTATTTGACTAATAGTAATAACCATGCCCACCACCCCAGATAGCTTTAATGGCTGGTGAGCATATGAGTTTTGTACATTAACCATTGATCTTGTCAACTATTTTGTATGAGGAACACATAAATACTCACCATTTTGCGGTTGCAAGCACAAAGACGCACTTCATATTACTACTGACAGTAGGGGCTGAGGCTAAGCATTCTACTTCTATGTGAAAACCCATAATGCCTGTATTTACAAGCGCAACTGCACTAACCAACTCGATCAGTACAAAGCATATTATTTAAAATGAAATGATTACCTCTTATGAGTTTATTGTAATAATAAATAGCCAGAGAGGCTATGTAAAAAATAAAAACAATTCATTCCACGTACCGACTAATGGTTATCCAATACATGCGAGAGCACGAGATTTCAGCAAAATGTAGGTGATGCAGTAGTGCTTAACAGAAAATTATTTAAAATTGTATGAGGTGTGAGGAAGACTGTTATGATAACTAGAGATGACATGCATGTACATTTGCATCGAGATACCTACCACAAGTTTGCTTGCCCTACTTGGGTCCCTGTAAAATCTTCCCATAACTTTTTTCATTTGATTGTTTTAAGATTCATTCACAGAATGGATCCCTAATGCTGTATTGTAACTGTTCTCGTAATGACCCTCATTGGCTGAACCTTTTTGTGAACATGGAAAACATCGTTTGCGCATAGTTCACAGAAATGAGTTTCCGAAAGTCCAGCAGTAGCTTCATAGAATTTATCGATATCCTCTATGAACTCATCTTCAGTCATCGCAAACTTCCCTGGCTCTGGATTTACCGGGGTTGGGATGAATTTTTGTTTCTGCACTACTGCCACAGGACGCGGAGTTGAAGTCAAGCTGATAGTCGGTGGGGGAGGACGTAAAGGAACCTTAGGTTTTCTCGCTGGTCTTTTCGGGGGTGGCATTTCGTCTTCGCTATCTGACTCCACTACTGTGAACATCTTTATTCTCTGCAGGACGGATACCTTGGCGACTTCGGGCTGAAAAGTACCAGATGAACTTTACATAAAAAGCGTAGCATATTCATCTGTTAAATAGGGCCAATCAGCTCATCACAACAAATTTCTTTTTTTATCACCCCCCCCCCTGTTTCCCGAACATATAAAATAAAATACCTAAGGTTTAGCTAAAGACCAGCCATGCCTTAAAGGTTGGAATACACCTAATTCTCACCTCTAGTGTAATTTCATTCACTCCAGCGTTCGCATGCCCGTTAGTTATCGGTGGCTCAGGAGTCCAAGTGTCTTCAGGAGAAGGCTTAGGCTTCTCACTGGATACCTTTGACTCTAGTATGACACTATCCTTCTGCTTGTGCTCCAGTTCTAGGACTTGCCTTTCATCGTCTTCAATATGGAACCCTTTATGAATTGGTTTCGGACTATGACCACTGTCATTGTCTTTGTTAATCATCCAGATTTGGCCATAAAGCTCATCCTCTTGACTCGGGGATGTTTCCTGCTTAAGTGTTTCCTGTTTAGGGATTTCCTGTTTCGGTATTTCCTGTGTAAGTGATCTGGTTGGTTCAGGATAAACGGTTCCATACGGTTGTTCATCACCGGATTCACTGTCTGGCTCCGCTTCAAATGCCCCATTAACATGACTTGGTTCCTGTATGCTTAGAAATCTTGGTAAGCTATCCTCTGTCCTTTCATGATCCACAATTATGTCCACTTCCTGCAAAATGGTACCGTACCCGAGTTTCAAATGACTATTTCATTAAAAACAAGATAAATCTTAGTGTCTCCTAGTCATCAAGTGCTAAATCAGCTCTAACATGACATGAAGAAATGTCTTTTGGAAACAAAAATCTTAAATCAAGCGATTCTGTCATAACACAGTCTCTAGCAGGATTCTGCTCAGTCAGCAAAACCAGAATGGCTTGGAATGTTAACCTTGTCAACCAACTCAAAATGCAACTATAGTACAATGACATATGTCACTGTACAGGATGACTTACAGACATACCCCGAGCCCCTTAGATCATAATTTTCTGTATAAGAGTAAGCCTCTCGCCATTTACCTTCAACACTTCATCCTGATATACTTCCTTATATGATTCTCTCGTTCTCTTTGGTGCTGGAGGTGGGATAGGGCAGGGACTCTCTGTATTCCTTATACTTCCATGGAGACCAGACAGTGATTTACCCCTCATAGTAACACAGGTACTCAACTCCTGATAAATTGGTTCCTGCAAAAGTCAAGGACGCTCTCAAGTAGATATCCATGTGATCTGTCGGAATAAGAGTTCGCTAGCTACGACTATATCAAACTCATTATGCAATGGTCCTTACTATTTATTACTAAGTGCTAATATTTCACTGCTCAAAACGTGATTATAATCCAAATGCTTAGAGTTGTTCCTACTCAAGTACCAAGAGTGAGTAGGTATTGAATTGCACCTTATAGAGATATTTTGGGTCCTTCATACTGCAATCCAAACAACAGGCATCATAGACGCAGAATCTGTAACACTTTTTATCTGTTTCTTGTATCTTAGATTTTATCAATCATTGTGGGTGGAAAACTTTATCTATAAGCTTCTTCAATGTCTACATGCATGTATCAGTTTGTGCATCAGGGTCTGGATATTGCCAAACTCAGCCAAAACTTTTTGTATAGGTATATCGTATTGGAATCATATTTTTCGCCGGTCAGTAGGCCATGATAGCTCATGCAGTGTGAGGATGAACATATCTTCTCCATGGCCCGGGTTCAATTCCCAGCCGAGGGATTTTTCTCTGGCTGATCACACTCTCCGCCAACTCGTAGCTGAAAATGGCTCAATCTCCCCTCAATGACACCACCCAACCTCTGGTCAGCGAGGAGGAAGGCCGAAGTTCAGCCATGGACAGACAATGGCTCAAATCAAAAAGTCAAATTTTTGAAAACCAAGTTATTCACTGTCATTGGATTTGCTCATTTAACTGTTAACTTTTAATACTCAAGTACCTAAAGTTAAGACTATGACACAGGAATTACCTATGCTCTCTGATTATGCCACCATGGTACTTAAAAATTCACTCAAACCACCCACCTATGAGAACTTGTCATATCTATCGCTCTATATATGACAGTAAATGTCACTATATGTGCCACTCAGATCACCAAACTTGGAAAACAGCTGTGTAACTCTACTACTAGTGTCACCCACCCACTCACGCCACCCACCTGGAAAACCTCATCATCCTCTTCGGTACTTGGCTGTTTCATCCCATCTCGTGGATCACAACTAGAGGTAGAGGTTACAGTTGTAGTTCGTGACTTGTTTATAAGAGCGTAAACAGGCTCTCCAATCTGAAGATGGCAGTTACCGAAACCAATGGGTGGTTTCACATTCATATCATCAGGCAATGCAGACGCGTCCTCATTCCGCGCGATGTGATATTTTCTCTTAGTGTTCTCTAATTTTTCGATCTTGTGTAGAGTTTGATAGTCAGGGTCAGTATGAGTATCCTCTGAGATTGTAATGATTGATGAATGGTCGTCTGGTAGATCGCCTATATGTGTGATTTTTGTTAATGTTACACCGGGCGGGCCTGGAGCTTTGCCTTTTGATTTCTTGTGCTTTTTTTGGGGGCCTGATGTTTTGTCACCTAATTGGAACTTCCAGTCATGAGTCTTCAGGCCTGTAAAACAGAAACCATAAAATGAGAAACGGCTAGTTGTTGGGTTGCACTTTCTTTTTATTTGTCCAGTTTTGCAGCAATTCATACAATAAATGACAGGCTTGTGTTTCGTTTTCATAGCCTATACTATTGTAATACTACGCATATATAATGGCTCCAGAGTCTGAGCTCTAGTGTCTAGGTAGAGATGATTCCATGATTCCATGGTCCCATTTCATCCTTCTTATAGAGGATTAGCTGAGCTCTTGCAGGGTGTTGAGCAAAGCTGGCTTAGGCTGGTTGAACTCCAAAAAGCTCCAATGTTTGCAGCAGCACAATGCTGCACACTTACTCAGTAGATAGATTGGAGTTGACCCTGAGCATAGCCAACTTCCACCATGTTTGCCCTGCCCTGAACTTTTCTGCACCATTGTCTTGCTTGGGCTGGGATGCCATACACGCTTACCAGCTGGTTGGCTTATGGTTGAGGCTTTCAAGGTTGCTCCATCACTCTCCTGTTGTAACTCAAGCTCCGTGATTCGCCCGAGTAACTCCGAAGGCGGGACATGGGACAAGGTCACTCTGGAGCCTTCTGTCGGCAATGGAGTAAACTTCTGCCTGTAAAGAATATTGAGCTTCGTTTAACGAATCCATTGCTGATACTACTCCAATTAGTAACCATCCAATAGGTTGCATGGGATAACAATAGCTAAGTGGTAGAGCACTGGACTCCTAACCGCAAGAACCTCAGCTCAGCCACAGTTGGTTCCAGCTAAAGACAAGCCTCATTGTAAGTTTGAGCATTAATACTTAACCACTTGTGGTGCTCCATACTTAGCCAGAATTGGCAAAAAAATGGTGTCTATACCAGCAGCTTAGCCAAAAACGATAAAGAGGTTGCTTAAAAAAAGTTGCATTTCTTAATTAGAGGGATAGCAGCCGTTTTAAATTCACATGAATTTTGAAAATAACAGGAAGAGGTTGTGGAGCGCTTTCCATTGCAGGCAATACTGGCTATATATGGGCTTGAACTGCTTCCTGCATTGGGGAGCTCCATTTGCCATGAAGACCATGAGCCTGTTAATTTCGGAAGGGACATCTTTTTTTGCACTGCGTGTCTGAAGGCATAAAACAGCAAAAGCATTCAGAGAGATCCAATGGCATATGTACCCAGAGTGAAGAATCGCACTTTGATGTCTATTATTATCCATCCTATGGTTGATTGGTTATGCACTGATTGAGCGGCATTCAGTTTAATTTGAGAACTGCCGCGGTCGCAAAACATGTAACCCAGCTGCTATTACATGCGCATCTCGTGGTAAAGCCTGATCTTCACATGATTATTATTGATTATATACCACAGTGGTGGATGGTGATGGGTGGTAATTGACCATTCAATACAAAAGTGTCCAGGGGCTAGTATGTGACATATTATTTCTGTGTTGGGGATAAGGCCTGAAAGGCCCTACTTCCGGGAATGTTCATGGTTCAAGCACATCACCGCGAGCATGAGTTGATTGACAAGTGGAGCATAAATGATATGATGAAAGGGATTCACTAAGTTTATATACATCATCAGCGACATAGAGTGCCTTTATGTCACTGGCATCATCATGTGCTCAATTTGTGACCTGTAAATTGAATCTATGGTGAGACAAAACTCATGATCAGGATATTGTCTCAAAGAGGTTCAATTTCATGGTCATCCAAGCTAAAGAATACTTTATACAAAGACTTTAAAAAGAAATTATGAGATATTTTGGTTGAAACTAGTTTAGGGAGCGTGATATGCTGTGATTCTCTGTAAGCCTGCTACCCTGCCATGAAGTCTATTAGACATCTATCTATAGATGCCAAAGTGTAATTAGCCACATATTTCTATAGCAGTGTGCTCATTTATTGGCTTTGCACCCTTTGAGCCACATTCTTTTGTGATGGAAGGCAGATAATTTGTGCGCTTTGTGTAATCTAACAGTCGAACTGTTGCATGCAGATAACATCTACATCTATGACCGAGTCGGAAGATAATTACGTCCCTTTGTTGCATCAGTTCTCATAGATTCATAGATATAGTCCTATAATTCATAGCTAATGTTAATGTGACGCTAATAACAGGCTTCATCGCTAGTTGCTAACTGCATATCGAACAACATGGCCGTGCGCTCATTTCATAGGTGTCCTCCTTTCATACTCAGAGATTCATTGTAGCATGCTGACATCAATGGGCAGTAATTACTAATATTACACAGAACACTTCAAATGGTATAGGATGTTCATTTGGTTGCACCTACAATAATCTAGAAGCTCATACATTAACTCTTTAAACTAACAATATTTTAGCTAGATGTAACCTGCACTCTTTATCACATGTGTAATGATGGTAGGCACTATGCATGTAGATTTCGTTTTATAGTAAAAGTGGAGGTCGAATCATTTAGCATTTAGGGAGAAGCGATAGTTAGTGGATAGCACAAGCTGTGTATATCATGATGGGTGCTAGAAACTGACTCAGTGCTCAGGGGATCACAATTCTATGTTCAGAACCAAATGCATATTTGAATAATTTCTGCATTCTAACAATCTTTTCTGCTAATTTCTGCAATCTAACTTCTAATTGCTGCAACAAACTCAATGTGTCAGGTATAAACTCTAGTGCCGACACCGTCATTAGAAAGGTTTTTGAGTGCAGCATGCGGACATCAGATTGATATGAATTTTGCACTCCGGTAAACTAGCGATGACTCTAGTCTATAGCTGCGTACTTTTCTGCATTGAACCACACTATACATAGTAATCATCGATGGGATGACTGTGCAATGCCCTCTGGCAACCAGAGATTGCATGGTTGTGTGTTATTCCTAACACAAAACACACCCTTTCACATGTTAGTCTGTACGTATCTGTATATCAACTCTAACTCATTCAGCGTAGTCATTCCTTAGTCGAGGGTGACGATGTTTGAACTCATTGCGCACGCGAGCGCAATAATGGAATTTAGCTCCTATTTTGTATAAATGCACTACCTATGCCGCAATCGATACGATAATTAGGTAGACTATAGATTCATTTGGCTTACCTCCGTTTAGACTTTGACTTTGTAACACAGACTATTACGCCATAGATGAGTCCAAGAGTTGAACATGTAGCAACCACTAATACTGGAAATAAAATTATTTCATATGCACAGAAGCAACCCACATCTACAACTGGTGAGCAGCTGGTCACTGGTTTTACTCAAGTTACTGCTATCGGAATGATATCCATGCCAAAATCACAAAAAATGACCCGGCAATGCTCTGTAGGAAGTAGTAGTTCAGTTACCGTACAATGTGAGGTACCTCACTTAGGCGATAATGGACACAACCCCTTGGAAACATCCGTAGATTCCTTTAAAAAAAGCCATTCAAAGAACAACTTATACCAATGTTAATGTTGTGTCGCAGAGATTCAGAGAGCGTTGTATACCATATAGTAATATATATGCACGTTACTGCCTCAGGAGTATGTCTCTGCGTTGTGTGCATTGAATCCAGAATCTGGTCTGGTAAGATTCTCTATCTACTCGTGTGGCATTCAGTTAAAATTCCACTTTTCAGAACACAGACAGTGTAGACCAAGGCAACTCACTGGCAACTTCAATTGGGAGCTAATGTTCCAATGTTTTTTTATCGTTACGACAGATAGCTACATGTCAAGAATAAAATTTCAAAACTTGTGTTTTGCATATATGCATGCGGTCATACTGACTCATTGCAGTGACATTCAGGTCACTGAATGGTGATGCATGATGACCAAAGATGGACATAACCCATGCCAAACCAAGCCGAATCCTGAGTCATAGTTGGACTCTATTAAAGATACGCCGTATTTTTGAGCATTCTATGTGATTTCAATCACCGGTTGTGCCACACACAGCACAACAAGATGCACATAGATACAGAGCTTATAGGTGTCATTAAAATCTTCACTTCCAGCAATGATGAAAAGTGTCACTACTTCCAGGAAATAGATAATTTGTTTTATTTTTGCGTTGCTTTTGTGCTCGAGGGTCATTTTACTGGACCTAGGCTTCAATTGGTGATGATGTACCTACCTGCTAGAAGCTGGTTAGTGACAGATAATTCCATTTGTGGAGGATTTACTCAACTGACTTGAGAAATCTATGACAATGGTGGATAGGCGTTAAGGCAATAGGCTGTAATTACTTGATATCCTAAGTACTAAGACAACCTATGATTAGCGGTTTCTCATGGCTGCTCCGTCTCTTCCTAAATCGCTAGAAATGAAAACAGGAAGTAAGTGACTACAGTATCCTCTGGTGACTAGAGCCCTCATGAGCAGATTTGATCTGATTTCTATGATTGTGGTCCTGCTGAAATCTTATATTCAAGTATACTAAGCAAAAAATGGGGTCTATGATCATACAATATTATCTTACTATAAATGCTTAATTCAAACTACCAAATCAGTCAATCTGCACTTCGCAATATCAAGCTAAAAATAGTAAATGTGTATGAATACAGGGTGATTATTGTCCAACTTGCCTGCTCCTTGTGTATGTAATGCCAGACAGCCGCCAACTTTAGCATCAATAATCCTCAATGCACACAGTGCTTACACTAATATGTCATAATGCACAGGTACGATATAGCTATCTTCATTATTTGATATCTAGCTAACTCATGTTATGACCTCAGTCGTAAAGTGCGTGCGCGCCTGTGTGACCATCTCTGTGACCATCAGTGGATCATCTACATTGGTTATCAGCACAATAGGCCCATTTCTGTGCGAGGTTGTTGCAACCAAACATCTCAAATGGCAAATCTCACATGGCACACTGGGCTTTTGGCTCCTAGTTCAGGGTTGGTTTTTTTCGTTCACTCTCCTCAGATTTGGATCACGACCCCACTTTTTTGTTTAACATCTTCTCTACGGCACACACCTTGGACCATTGGAAACAAGTCCAAGGCTCAGTGATGCCATCCCTGTGAAAA
>Ga0224501_10004640_pt1 | contig 10832 bp, 16 predicted proteins | sample SF_Oct11_sed_USG_4_FD_169105 | JGI IMG/M metagenome (GOLD analysis project Ga0224501, IMG submission 169105) | Sediment microbial communities from San Francisco Bay, California, United States - SF_Oct11_sed_USGS_8_1 | ecosystem: Environmental > Aquatic > Marine > Sediment | place: USA...
AAATCCGGACTCTTTGCTTACTCCGAAGTGATATGACGGTGAAAGTGCCTTTGCCGGCGCAACCTTGGTCGTGTCAAGAATTGGTTTTGCTCCAAAAATTAATGCCAGTGCAAAGAACAGCCCAAAAACTAGAAGAACAAGCCAAAAATTAATCGGTTTTTGCGAGATTTGAAAACCAATACTGTTGAACAAGTTAGTTGAGGCAAAATCTGCCAATATCCCCAAAACCACACCAAGAAAACAGCCAACAACCGTTACTACTAGAAGTTCTGTCATGAAATAGCCAAAAATCAAATCGTTTGGACATCCAGCTGCTTTCATTAAACCAATATCCCTAACCCTCTGAGACATCATTACAAAAACCATGAAAGACATGATAACTGCACCAACAACAAAGATCAAAAGCCCAGTGAATATTATGAAGCGGGAAAAAATTGTTGAAAAACCAGCTGTGAGCTTGCTTTCAACCATTAACGAGATTCCGAAACCTATTTTTTCGCTGAAAAGAAGTAGAAAAAGCGTTGAAGCGACACATGATGTTAGGCTAATAATGATTAGACTTGTTTGAAGTTTCCTACGCAACAAATCGTTCATTGGGAAAGAGGTCTCACTCATTTAGGCTTACCAGCTTTCCATCTTCCAAATACAATTTTTGATCTGCTAACTGGGTTATCCGGTCATCGTGCGTGACAACAATGACGGTTTTTCCGTCACCCTTTAGTTTCTGAAGTATCTGAACGATTTTCAAGCTTGTTTTTGTGTCTAAATTTCCAGTCGGTTCATCAACAAGAAGAAAAGGTGGATCATTCGCTAATGCGCGGGCGAAGGCTACACGTTGTTGTTCTCCGCCGCTGAGTTGAAATGGAAAGTGCTCTGCCCTATGCTGTAAACCAACAATTCCCAACAATTCTTCAACCCGCTTTTTTACATGATTTTCTGGCTTTCGAGCCCATTCCATTGGAAAGGCGATATTTTCAGCCACAGTCAAAGTGGATACAAGATTGTAGGATTGGAAGACGAAGCCAACTTTGCTACATCGGAAACTTGCCAAAAAATCCTCATCTTTAGCGCCTAAATCATCTCCAAAAACAACAATCTTTCCACTTGTAGGCTTATCGATGCCGCCAATAATGTTTAAAAGTGTTGTTTTTCCAGAACCAGAAGGACCACTTATAACCGTAAACTCGCCTTTCCCAACTTTAAGGTTAACTCCTTTTAAGACTTCAACTTCAGCGTCGCCTATTTCATAGGTCTTGCATAAATCGGAAGCCAAGACCACCGTTTTATCAGCTTTCATAGTTGCTAGCTTCCTTTTTTCAAATCAAAATTTCCTCTATCCCGCTTTAGAATTCTTGCTTTTTCAGGAAGTTTATTTTTCTCCCAATCCTTCCAGCTCATTTCTTTGAAAACCCATCTCTTGCCAAGATGAGCTGCAATCATAGCATGCTTATACTGTTTCTCCATCGGAATAAGTTCATCCAGAAATCTGAAAAGTTTTTCGATTTGCTGTTTTGGGAAGTAAGCGTAATATCTAGCGTTTTTAACCTCAAAGGCGTAAACGTGCAGTTTTTTTCTTGCGATAACGTCGGGCAGGGGGCTGAGGCTTGGGTTGCTGACTGGAACACGCACCGCGTTGTATCCATTTTTTATTAGAAGTTTTACGAGAACATTTTCGCTGTAAAAACCTCTTTTTCGCCACCTGCGAATTTCATCTTTGTCAACTTCCCTAACCATTAATTATTCTCCTAATCTAGAAACTTTAGAATTAAATTTAATCGATTTCTATTTAAACCTAGAAATTCTTAGGATTTTCTATGCTTATAAGTTTGAATCGGAACCTTAAGCGTTGGCTTCTCAACCAAGCATTCTTTCAAATAGTCGTCTAAAGTGGCTGCTGGCACAACCTCTATTTTATAGTCTCTAGCATCAATGGAATGTTCGAAATTCTTTTGAGGAATAACCACTTTCTTGAAGCCCCAAGCCTCAGCAGCCTTAATCTTCTCGTAAACGCCGCCCACAGCGGTTATTTGAATAGAATCGCCAACGCCTAGGTTTATTTCTCCAGTAACAGCCACATCCTGCTTTATCGGTTTGCCCTCAATAAGTGAGCATAACAGTATGGCCATCGATACGCCTGCTGAGGGGCCGTCGACACCATAAGATTGGGCGAAATCAATGTGCGTCAAATAGTCTTGTGATATGTCTATTCCATATTTTTGTAGGATTACACTTCTAACTTTGGCTATGCTGTCTGAAATGAAGCTTTGACCCTTGGCCACACCAGTCACTTTATAGTAACCTTTAAATGAGTAGTTTCTTGGAAGTTCGCTTCTCTTGGCCATGTGGGCGTTTACGCATAAGACGTTTCCAGTCATTTCTCCACTGTAGGGATCACGGACAACAGCCAAACCATAAATTTGTCCAAGCTTAACGCCCTTTGGCGTTATTTCCAAGAGTTTACCCCTTTCGCTAATTTCATGCTCCAGGATTTGTCTTTGGATTGTTTTGCAGTGATTTTCTATGGCTTCTCGAACGTGCCGCTTTTCAACAACCTTGCAACCTTCGTTCATTGCGAGGATTGCGGCTGTTTTAATAATCGAAATCAATGGTCTAAACTTCGTTGTTAAAGCATCTTTTTTGTCGCTTCTCCGTCTGCCCTCTTCCACTATTTCTTCGCAGGCTTCTCTCTTGAAGGGGACAAGGTTGAAACGTTTAACTTCTTGACCTATGAACTGCACATATTTACGCCTGTTTTCCACAGTGTTAGGCATGTCGTTATTCATTCTAACAACTTTGCCATAACCGTAAATGCGGTCCATGAGTGCTGGGTGAATTTGGCCTATGCTGTCAAAGTTTCCGGCGCCCACAAGGAATGTTATGGCTGGCGCTGGCTCTGTTGAAACGGCCATTGCTGCTGTGTCTCCGCCGTGCCACTTGCCCCTCAAAGTAATAGGCAATTGTCCGTCTTCAAGCACTGTTAAGAGCGTCACAGCCTCGTCCGGGTCGAGATTCTTTATTTCATCAATGTATAAGATTCCCAATGATGCTCTGTGAGCGTCTCCGGCGCTAACCCTTTGGTGTTCTGGAGTGCCTAAGCCGCCGGTCTGATATGGGTCCCAGGCTATTGAGCCGAAGAGTTGAGCGCTTCCATGTCCGGTTGCGTCTACGAAAGGCGTGTGTCCAGAACTGTTGTCAACTACTAGTTTTGGTACATCTGTTTGCTGGGCGCCGCCGATGCCTTTTAGGTTTCCTAAACCGCCAAGTTTAGAGAACCACCAGATGAAAACGCCAAAGAAGATTAGGCTTCCACCTGGAATGAAGGTTAAGGGTACTACAGTAACGAATTTTCCGATAAGATAGTCTAAGAAGTTATGATCGTAGTAGTCTTGGAGAGGTTCTCCTAAAAACATGGAGTTTGCTTCCCAAGTTTGCCAAGTCTGATACATGAAGTAAAAACCTAAAGATATTAGAAATAGACCGATTAGCAAAAGAAAGGCTTGTAAGGCTTTGAGGCCTATCTTTGTAATGAATTTTCTTTTAAGTTCTTTAAACTGTTCCTTTTGCTGAATTTTTTTTCCTTCACCGGCACCATGAATTGAGATTTTAGGTTGGCTTGGCAACGCTGTGTTTCTCCAGCATAAGGCATCGAAGAGTTTTAAGCCGTTCTCCTTGTAAATTTGGGTGAGTTTTTCGGCTAGGGCTCTGCCCATTAACGATTTGCCTGTTCCAGGGTCTCCCAGAAGCAAAAGATATGGTCCTGGACTTATCGCCGTTTTGGGTGATGTTTTGGGCTTATCTGGGCTGCTCCAATTCTCGTACCATTTTGTTTTTTCAAGCCAATTTAGCTTGTACACCCACTCGTCAAGGCATAAAAAGCACTCTTTTAGGGCTTGTTCCTGCCCGATAACCCAGTTTATGAGATTGTCATCAACCGGAAAGCGTTCGGTGCTTTTAAAATTTCCCCAATCCCACTTTATCCTAACCTTTCTACCATTAACATTCCTTTCAAGCATCTCGACATCGTTTCCAAAAGGGTCGAAGAGCAAACATGACACCTTGAATTGTGCCTTCTGTATATCCTCAATCAAAACTCATAGCCGTGAATTATTATAGAGATTATTTCAAAATTGACAATATGCAAAAACCAATAACATGTTCTTCCACCCGCCCGGAACATGAAATAAGTTTGATGTGCTTTCTTTCTATTTTCGGAAATCTTATCCGTTCGCCTCTACAGTCTTTGAAAAGGCGTACGTCACTTCTATCGAATACTTGGAGTATGGTCTTGGGGAAACTTGGGGCTGGCATAGAAGCTTTGAATGAAGAATATCTAATCAAAATGTCTGACCTTAATTCTTTCACTTTTTCAACAACTTTCTTGTTCATTAGAAGGCTGAAATCAATAATCAAATTGGAGTTGTTCAAAAGATATAGGATGCTGGATAATGATTGAACTTTCATAATGCTTATCTCCTTTAACGCAAAGTTAACTTCCTGGGCATCTTAATGTCGGTTGAAACTCACGATATTATGGTAAAAAAGGTAATAACGACGAAGCAAGAGGCAACAATAGAAGACGCTATCAAGCTGATGAACAAGTATGAGATAGGATGTTTGGTCGTAGTAGAAAATGGAAAGCCTGTCGGAATAATTACAGAGAGAGATCTTTTGAAAAGAGTCTTGGCTAAATCAAAAGAGCTCAGAAACATGAAAGTCATGGAAATAATGTCAGAGCCCCTCATATCTGTAGAACCTAACACGGAGATTGAGGAAGCAGCTAAACTCATGTTTCAGAAGAAGATTAAAAAGCTTCCAATAGTCGAAAAAGGGAAACTTCTAGGTCTTGTGACGTTAACAGACATTCTGCGCATTCAACCTCAACTTATCAAGATGTACAAGATATTCAGCAGCGATCTTGCTCCAAGGCGAATGAAAAAGGTTTTTGACTATTACTTGTTGCTTCACGCCAATTTTGACACCGTGGATATGGATCGTTTAGCGATTTTATAAAACTAAAACTGGGAAAATCGGAAAAACTCACATTACACCAACATCCTATGGAGTGGCAAACCACGGTTGGCGGTGAATCAACACAGATTATTTACGCATCAGAGAGGATTTGCCGCGAGGGGTGGTAACTATTTCTTTTCGGTTAGGCGATTAACTCTTTTCAAAAGAAGCTTCCAAAAACAACCTTCTTTACGGAAAATCGCCATTCTAGCATACGAAGCTTATCCGAAATCAACATGAGCAAGATAACCCTAAAACTGTGGTGCATAACTTGAAAAGTTGTAGCGGTTCAGAAAATTTATCCGGTTCGATCTAAACTCTCAAACTTTTCAATGATCCTTGTTAAGGGTACACTACGTTCTCTCTTGTATTTTTGATAAGGTTCTTCCATGACTAACCATTTTCTCCCTTAAGACTTCTTATTTTGCCTTTCAACATGCAACCGCATAACTATGTAGCTGACCGAGCCGACAATCCAAACGGCTACAAGGCATGGAACAACTATTGAGGAACACGCCCCGAATATGAGGTAGAAGATTGGAGTGCCAAGCCATACAGGGCTACCGACAGCTAATAGAAAAAGCAGGACAATCAAAGTTTGATTCTGAATGATCCTTCTCGGCTTTTCATAAGGTCTGCTCTTGTCTCCATAAAGAAAATTCTTAATCTTTTCGACGAAAGAAAAAGGGGAAGTTTTGTTTTTAGTCATTGATGTTCAACTCCTAAACGGCACACCAAAGCCAGCCGCCACACCAGAACATGTACGCTGATGCCAATATAACAGATACGGCGACTGATAGGGCCCCTTTAGCCAACTGTTTCCAATTCACTTTTCTATCCTCCTTTTTTCTCAGCATTAAATATAATGCCTTAGCATTCTTATTAAACATTTAGCAAGATTTATATATCATTCTAAATCATTACGCATATATCTGAGGAATGAATAGAGGTGAAAATAAGGAATGTCCGGAATGACTAAGTTCGTTCAAAGTCTTGACCCATCCATTTACGAGCAGCTCGAGAAGATAGCTAAGGCCCGGGGAATAACGGTTCAAGCGTTGATTAGGCAAGTAGTCGGGGAATGGGTAGTAACGCAAAAATCGAAGTAAAATCATGGACTTTTTCCATCCTTTCAACCTTCTTTCTAATTGATCTCATTGAACATTACAGTTTTAGGAACCAAGAATTCGCTGAGTTTATAATAACCATTGACAAGCGCGCGAGGCAATACTGCATCTCGGAACCTTCTCAAGTAAGGAAAAACCGCTTTTAAAACTGTGGCTCCGAACAGGAAAGCGATCAAACAAGCTGAGGGCCCTGGCGTTACTGGCTCTTCATAAGCTGGCAGCGGCTGGCCTGGCTTCGGCGGCGATGGCTCTTCATAAGGCGGCGGCGTTGGTTCTACTGGAATGATTGCCGGCTGCAGCTGCCACCACCTATCAATTATTCCCTTCATGTCTCCAAGAGTTGAGATGCGCGCAAGTGGACTCCAAATGCCGAGTTTATATGCGAGACTTGAACCAAGCGAGTAATCGCCTTTTTCAGCATAGTAGCCTCTCGGTCCAGTTGCGGACACCACATAATAAACCGTAAATTCTCGATATGTTCCGACAAAACTCATCCTAATTGGCCTCTTTAAACATTGTAGGTTTGTTGGACATTGTAGTTTTAGAGGCTATTTCTAAGATAGTGCCAAAAACTTGCTCTAATCCTTTCGTTACAACTGCTTCTGCCGCTGCCGGATCCTTCATAAATTGCTCCGCCTGGGAGTTTAGCATGGCCACTGCTTCTTCATTGAAAATAAGGTCCTTCCACATCTGAAAAGCGGCTGCATCTTTGCAATACTTAGCTAAAGCCTTGTCGTTCAATGATTTCAACTCTTATTCTGGTGGCTTTTTAGTTAAGAGACTTCGTATTTGCTCCATTTCTTTAATGCTTAATCCTTTAGCCTCGGTTGTCTCTTGAACGACTTGGCCGCCTTCAGACCTTGCAGAATACACTATGTTGCTTGGAAATGGACTGGGTTCAGGAGATGTGAACGGAAAGATTCCTTGTAAGGTATCGGCGAGGCTTTCCACGGCTTCTGCACCAGCTAATATGCTTAGTCCAGCACGGAATTCTAACATCTTGCTTGACGGAACAAAGCCAAAGCGTTCTAAAACAATGCTGACCAGGTAGGGGTTAGCCCATGCGGATATGTTGTTTGCGGCTGATGCTTGGCCTAAAGCGTGTAAAGTGTCAAAGGTTCCCTTGATAAACTCCTTTCCCAACGTTTCAAGAAGCTTCATGCCACCTTCCATTTTAGCTATTTTGATTGCGGCAAGAAGCATGATGAGTTCTTTCAGTCCAACGCCGAAGGCTTGTTGCAATTCAGCGTCAATACTTGAAGTTTGATCTGGCAAGCCTGCTTGGGGAGCCTTTGCGGCTTGTATAACATCGCCTAACGTTGGCATGTTACGCCAAAGAGGAGGCAACCAACCTGGTTTCCATCTTACAGCCATTATTTTTCTACCTCAATAGGAGTTTTAAGAAGCTCTATTCCGCTTGAATCAGCGGCAGCCCTCTTATCGGATCCAAATAGATATCTGTGTTCCCAACCCGTCATGAGGCTATCAATGAGTTTTGCGGCCACTGTAAAACGCTTGTTGATTTCATGGAAAACTTCCATTTTAGGACACGTTTGAGGAGCCGCTAACGATCCTTTCAAACCATCAACATCTTGCCGAAGAACGGCCACAGTAGGAACCAATCCTTCAAGAATTTCTAAAATAGGCTTTAAATCAACCGTCTTTTCTGGTGTCGTTTCGACCTTTTCCCCATCCAAATCTTCAACAGCGGCCGCTTTTTCTTCCCCGGCTATATTAGCCTGGCTCCCACTTTTCCCATCCAAAGAAGCACATATGAATTTGAAAATCTCATCCTTAATGAGAACATGGTTCTTAGCGCATTTTTCCTTGTATTGGTCGTAAACTTCAGCGGGAACATCAACATTCATTCTTCTTACGGACATTTAAGCTTCCTTCACAATGAAGGCTCTATACCTTCATTGAATATTTAAACCTTTACAAAAAAATTCGTAAGGGTTCCTCCAAAATTTTTGGACTTTCAAAAAAGTCCATGAGGCCCATGGGAAAGTCCATGGGAAAGCATGAATGTCCATGCGTGTTCATATGGTGTTTTAGCTATTGTGTATACAATAGCAAAGATTATATATATGTTTAGAAGCATATCCAGTATGCCTCATTACAAGCATGGAAAAATAACGTTTGCAATTTCAGAGGACCAATTCGTTAAAGGAATGAATGAAGCCAGGTTCTGTAAAAAGAAACATAAAGCTTTGCTTGCAGCTTTGCACTATCTCGGATTAAGAAGGTCAGAAATCATTAAGCTAACTAAGGAACAGTTCCATCAGACAAAAGAAACCTTATATGTTGATGTTGGAAAGCGTTTGAAAGGCAGCAAAGAAACAATTATGATCCCGCTTCCGCTTGATGCTCCTTTCGTCGAAGACATCGCCCATGTGGTTCATTACACAAGAAAAGGACAGAGAGTATTTCCTTATTCTCATGGAACAGTTTACAATGTTGTGCATCGCGTTTTTTATTATCCACATCTGCATAGACTTTCAAGAATAACATGGTTGATCAAAAATTATGGAATCCTCGCAGCAAGAAGCTGGACCGGTTTAAGCCTTCAAACATTAGAATATTATGCTGGAATAGTGAAACTTGAAGAGGCAGGTAAAGGATTGAGCAAAAATGAGAGCTCTCCATTATGACACAGATAATATGAGTGGTTTAGGTAGGCTTAATCTATGAAATCCATTAAAAAGCGAAAGAAGCGCGCGCCGGGGTTCTAATCCCCACCGCAAATCTAAGGATGTTCTGAATGACCATGATCTTAAAATGTTAGAGGCAGCTCTCGAGTTAGACCGTGGCCGGCGTCAAGACTACATTCATTAGCTCCATTCTCGTAAGATCATAATTTCGAAACTTGATATGGAAAAGTCCATGCTTTTTCAGTTAAACTTCGATTTTCCATGAAACACTCAAATTTCCCATAGCCAAAAGCGAAATTTCCATCAAAAAAACGATTCTATTTGGATCCAAATAAGAGTGTCTAACCCCTCTTAAAACACGTTCTATTAGCCAAAACAACCCTAAAATAACCTTCTTTTCAAAACCAAAAATCCAATACATAAGAAGCTGGGGCCTCATATAAAAACCCTCGAAAATCTCCATACGAAGGTAAAGGCTTCTGCTTTCGAGAATCCTTCGAACTTTTGAACCAGTTTTCTCAGTTTTTGTTATCGCAACTCTGGAAATGTTTTTGATGGTTTGCCTCTGCCCTCTGCGGAGACTAGACCCCCTTATATATAGATAACCCTAAATCGCGAGCTTGTGAACGGCGTAGTGTATCGTAAGGTTTAATAAATAGTTTGCCACGTATTCTCTAGTTGATTTAGGGTTGCACACATGGGTCTTATAGGCGATTTTGCGAAAGGAATCCTCATATTGACGACTGCTTATTGGGTTTTTCTTATTATCGAGTTTATCGCAATGGGACAAATCGGAATGGCGTTACTTCTGCTTTTCGTTCTTCTAATTCCTCTATCCATGATAATTCATGAGTATAGGAAATACAAGAAAAAAGACTGAAATAACTGTAGAAGGACAGCTTTTGTGATTTTTGTTGATGCTTTTGTATACGGCTGCCTAAGGCGTGATTGCTGGAAAGCGATGGTGAAACATGTTTTTGCCAAGTAATACCAGTATCACCAGAATCACCAGAAAGTAAAAACTCAACTTAAACAAGTCAGAAATATTAACCATTTAGCCTACATAAACAGAACAACTTCACACAGTCATAGAAAATAAGCCAAAAAAAACAGCCATTCACAAACATCTAATTTCACAGCCAAACTTGGTGAGAACTCTTTCAAGGGCTAAAACAGATGACAAATCGTATACAAAAGCATCAACACAGTTCCGTGTTTCAGACTGGTGCAGAGCTGGAAGTTGTAAAAGTATTAAAGTGTTCATGGCGTAGTAGTAGTTATGAAGTCTGGAAAAATTGTTCGGAGCTTCTTTGCTAAGGACGGGCGTAAAGTTGTTTTGAGAACGCCAAAGTGGGAGGACTTGGACGATTTTCTAGAGCTTATCAACTCACTTGTGGAAGAGCGGGCGGACATTCTCAGAACTGAGAGGGTTTCGAAGGAGGAGGAAATTGACTTCTTGTCTAAGGTGCTTAGCCGCTTAGAAAAGGATGAGATGTTTTACTTGGTTGCCGAAGTAGATGGAAAAGTTGTTGCAGTTTCCGAAATTAGTAAACGAGGCGGTTATGAGAAACATGTTGGCGTAATAGGCATAGCCATTAGAAACGGTTTCAGGGATTTTGGCATTGGAACAGAGATTATGAAGACTTTGGTTGAACAAGCTCAAAAAATGGGTTTGAAGGTTTTGACGCTTTCAGCTTTTGCAACCAACAAACCCGCGATTCATGTTTACGAGAAAGTTGGGTTTGTGCAGACTGGCACTATTCCGAAAAAACATTTCAAAGAAGGCAAGTACATAGATGAAATTATATTGACTAAAGTGTGGGAGTGAAAGCCTATGGCAGGCTTTAAAGTTTTTAACACAAGCTACAGCTTCTCCACAAAAGGCGAAATAGACTTCATAGACCTAACAGATAAAGTTCAAGAAATAGTTTCTCAATCAGGCATAAAAAACGGTTTAGTCCATGTATTCGCTCCTCATGCGACAGGCATCCTCATTTTGACAGAAAGCGAATACGGCCTGTTAAACGATATTAAGGCTTTCCTT
>Ga0224501_10004641_pt1 | contig 10832 bp, 6 predicted proteins | sample SF_Oct11_sed_USG_4_FD_169105 | JGI IMG/M metagenome (GOLD analysis project Ga0224501, IMG submission 169105) | Sediment microbial communities from San Francisco Bay, California, United States - SF_Oct11_sed_USGS_8_1 | ecosystem: Environmental > Aquatic > Marine > Sediment | place: USA...
TCCGGGCGTATACTCAAGGTATCTGAACTTCAGGGGATATACCCAAGGTATCTGAACTTCGGGGGGTATACCCAAGGTATCTGAACTTCAGGGGGTATACCCAAGGTATCTGAACTTCGGGGGATATATCCCAGGTATCTGAACTTCAGGGGGCATAGAGAATTTGAGAAACGGAACAGATCTTACTACCAGTCACTACCAGTCAATAAACAGAACTTAATATAGCTTTGTAGATGTTCAAGAGAAGAAAGCAGAAACTGAAAGAGGAATAAAATTTATATGGTCTGTTCCAAACCGAAGCAGAGAGCATATCTAGCTGAGTATAAACTAAACTTGATCCAACTATACATACGAGTAATGACAGTCTGTCTCTTGGTTTGGGATTAACCAATGGTGGCATCTTTGGCGTCTGCTAAATAATGTAACAGGGTGAGATTTTTACTGATCTACCAGGCTTCCAGTATAAGGATGGGGATGGAGTTGGTGTTCTATGGTGGGATCCCAGCGACACTGGATGTGTGTCTGATTGAACCACATTTAAGTGTGAATGGCACAGTAATCTTCCAGCTTTCTGGAAGGTGTAAGATCATCTTGATTTACGTGGAGGGCATCACTAAATCAATAGTTTGTTTTCAGGATGGTTCGTGGTTCGCTCCATACAGGTAACCTGAGACTTCTGCTAACTGTATATTTTATCATCACAGGAAACCCTTTCAAGTGTTTACATTCAAAGAAATTTTGGCTTCAACAGGTCATCAGTTCAGTTTTTATGTTCACATTCTATGACAGAGTCTTTAATAAAAAGCTGGTATGTTTTTTAAATTCTGGTTTTAATATATTACAATGAATACTTGATCACTTACCACAGGTTGAAGCTGCAATTCCAGAGTTTTCTGTGCGACAGTAGTTTTCGGCATGTGAATTGACTTCTGTTTGATGGGTTTCTTTGTCAATTGATTTGGCGAGGCGCTTCCGGGGAGATGTTCCTCCGCTCTGCTGGCAGCGGGCGCGCTGTCACCTCTCACACTTGTATCCAGTTTTACCCCAGTCATTCCGAAACCGCTTCCGTCTAAATTGCAGAAAATGAATATGAGAGGACAGTCATACGTTGTTAACCGGGTGATTTGACTTCCTGGGGGTGAATGTATGGAGATGTTCCGCTCACACAGCGAAACAGGTAACCTAATAGAAGCCTAGCAATAATAATTTCAGTGCTATATGTGAGCTGGCTATGACTGATCATCATCATCAGTATTGTTTGTGCACTTCGAGATATATAAAACTGAGAAGGAAGATATTGAGATAGTTTGGTTGTTGAAGCGCTGGGCGTGAGAACGTTGGTTCAAATCCAGGTCGGGGTGGGCACCCGTTATGAGCACGAACCCCTCAAATTTATTCTAGCACCTACCACTTCAACAAGCCTCAGGCTTAGAAGGTCCGTTAAATAGGATGTCCATGCAAGCGTCCGAGTGGAATTTTAAACAAATATAAATAAATTATAAAACTGACTATGTTTCTCTGCGTGAGGCAAGCAGTGAAAAACAGCTGGGAGCAAACAATGCATGGTTGTGAAGTTTACCTTCAAATATTCGTTGGCACTGATCTACATGCATAATAGTGAACTATGGCTAGGAAACAGTACAACTGGCAACCAACAATTAACAATGCTCATGCGCACAACATAGAAATCACTCTCTAGTGATAAAATACCGAAGAAAAGTACTATCTACATTCTACAAGCTAGAGATGTTGTGAAATAAGAATGTAAATATACTCTAAAGAGTAAAAGGCTTTGTCTTGATTATACATGGAAAGAGAGACAGAAAGAAATCATGATTTTCGTCTTTGACGATGCTAAAATTGATGCAATTTGCCAAGACCTGAATCAAGGAGGGGAAAGCGCAATGTATTCCATCAATGTTGAGATTATCTTTTTGCAAAATGAATAATATTGAGCTAACTAGATAAAGGACAAGTCAACTGAAGCACATACATTTCTTAGTTATAAATCAGAATAATAGTACGCACACTGCAATAACTACTAGGCTGTCTAGGCACAACGCCGATCAAAATCCCATGCATATACCTGGTGTGTTTTCAGTCTCGTTGAATTCAACTGTTTTACTGGCTGGAAAGAATGACCGAACAATAGCATACATATACGGGCAATGATACGCGGACACACTCTATTTAAAAATATATAGGAAAGATTTATTCATCTGGGCCTTTATAACCCCTTTTAAAATGAAGTGCCCAAGTGTACATATATACATATACAATCATGCGGCGTCTCTCTTTGTATAGATCACAAGTCAAGACAGTTATATTAGGGACTGCACTGGGGTTCTCGATTCTGGTGTTTGTAAATGCACAGGGTTGTGACAAGGGTTTCCAATGAGTAGCGCGGGACCAGGAGAGGGTGGCATTAGAGTTATGAATGAGAAGAGGAGTTTCACATAGCTGCAACTACAACTAGTCTTTGGGCAGATACCGAGGATAGGAGCCTCTAGCCTGTCCAGCCATACCGTTTCTCTAAATTAAACAAAGAAGTTATCTTGGTGCTAAGACTAGGACATGGCATCCCTGCGAGACTTCGCAAGTAACCCTACTTTGGACTCAGTTTGACCCCAGCGTCGAACTTTGCTTACCTGCTATTGCCTGGTGGGCCTTCTTCTCACTAGCAGGGTGGATAGCCAGAAGCTTTTGTTTGACAGGGGATGGGTCAAGCATGAGATCGGCACCAGGAGGTATAAGCCCTCTCTCTAAAAGGCTCAAAATACCGTGACGAGCGTCATCTTCTGTGATCGGGGGCGGAGCCAGCTGTGGGTCCTTACGATTTGCAGCAGGCAAAGCGGCCAGAGGCTCAACTGTAGAGCCAAGAAGCAGCTTTTGATTGGGTAACTACAATGTATATGAAAAAATTGGTTAAGAGCACAGCTGATAACACACTAAAGAGGCAGATGTAATATTAATTACAATAGTTAACAACATTAACTAAGCAGAGACAGGAGACACTGCATGAGGCAAAAAGATTATTCAGCGACTATACATTTGGCCAAAAGTTTCAAGGTTCTTAGTGTGGCTTTTGGAGTGTGAGGTTTGGTAGATTTATAAGAAGGAATAGCCAATGAATGAAATAGGAACAGTTCTGTTTAACAAGCGGATGCAGACTTACCTTTCTTCGTAGGGCTAATACACAGCCACAAAGGCAGCATAAACCCATTGCCATGAAGTCAAAATTACATCCAGCTAGTTAGGTTTTATTTTCTATATATATGCTAACCGACTAGCGACTAGGGGTCAAGAGCACAAACAACCTTGCCTCTATCAGTCGCTAACGCTATCAACGGTATGCAGGACTATTGAAACTCTCGACAGCAGGACAATGAATAGGTTATTTGCATGACTAACTATTCTTTTATCATACCAGCATCCTACCTGACAATAACACCTATACCAGCTATTTTGTCTCAAATGAGCTATTGAGTTTATAATTGCCAGGCAAATTAGCTAAATCTCATATAACTCAGGAGCTACGTGTATGTAACTCCGTAGTAGAGTACCTTGATAATTAAATGAGCAGGGCTCAAAGTAGCAGATCATGCGCTCACTAGTTGTTTTTCAAATAGAGAAACCTAATTATGGAGGTTGTGAAAAAACTGCACTGACTATGTAAAGTAAACATTGATACTAGAAATTCATAGATGTGGCATGATCAATCAATTGACCCGACCAACTGGGACTGCATGACTGAGGCTGAATAATTGTGATGGAACCACTGAGACTGAATGAATGACTGAGACTGAGCGGTTGCGACTAAATGACTGAGATTTAACAACTAAGACCAACTAAAAAATGTATGTCTTACGCATACTAATAGATGCTGATCAAGCTGTGTCTTGCTATTTCTATGTTAACCATGCAGATATGGCTACTCAGAAAGTATCAATGAAGGTTACTCCATGGTGCCCATGTGCAAAAAAGGCTAAATTAACCTGAAGTGACCTTTTTTTACAGCTCAACCCTCTTTGCTACACTCTTTGTTCATTGTGGTACGTTAGGCACAAAAGTAGGAGGCCCTCCTATGGTTGGGCACATATAATGATATCAGATGACTTACCCCAGTTTTTAATGGACGCTGATCTGATATAAGAGGAAGCTGTATGCCATAGTTCTCCTGCATCACATCTCGATTTACCTCATTCTGAGGATTAAACATGGCACGCTGCGCCATTTTCAGCTTTGTCCTCTCGGCTGGCGTGAACTTGTATTTGTCAGCATTGACTGCTGGGACTGGCTTGTTTCTGTCATAAAATGGAGTACATTTATACAGGTTCCTGTGAATCGCGATATGATGGACCTAATACCGGGATGTATTTTTTGAGGTTGCATGTAGCTATGCTCCTTTATAGTGTTTTCACATAGCAAATATATATAAAAATTCTCAGAACGCATGTCATCATGTATTGCTATAACTCACTTGTTACTGAGTCTAGCAGGTGCTGGTTTGTTTGCACTGCTGGGTGTGAGACCCTGAGAAGTCTGCAGATCCCATGTGGTCTCCAGAAGAACACCAAAATTACCAACTGCTTGATCTTCCAATGATGGCAAAGTCTGCACTTGGTTGTTGATGTTGGTTAACACTTGTTCGGTTCTTTGCTACAAAAATCAAGATAAGAGTGCTTAGTTGTCGTTAACGACTATAGCGTTCATTTGTCCTCCGGACTATAAGAGAACCAGGTACAGTTTCACAAGAACGCCTGCATGTGTGTGTAAATTGGTCTGAAGTGAGGAAGCATTGCTATAGCATGAGCTTCACTAGATCACCAGGGATGGCCTCGTCCAAAGACAAGACCTAGCTCAAGCTGGTTGGTGGTCAATATCGTATGGAGGGGGTTTGTTTGAGGTTCAATCAACCTGAGTGAGCTCTATTTACAAGTCATCAAACAATGTTATAACTATAAATGTGGCCTTACAGCAAAGAGGAAAGGTATTGCATGGTGAAGCGATGGATTATGAATAGCGAACTGGGCCTTAGACACGGGGTGCCTGGTTCGACTCCAAGTTTGGGCGAAATGTCTGTCCTTTGCAACGCCCTCATCAGTTTCTAAACCCGATGTTATACAAAAGAGGCCCTCCCATAGAGTTACATTCTCCATGGGGCATGCGGGTGCAAGCAGAATGACTCCTAATGATGAGCGCTAGGAAGCACCCAATTAAAAGATTCAATAGGCCAATATCTGCACCACTCCTGATAATTGGTCTGTCATGGAAACACAAAGAAAAAGAATGTGCATGTAATATACTGTGCTTTACTGATGAATTGAATGGCAAGACACTAGTTGTAATTGAGCCTCCCAAAAGTTGATGGGTTAGGGAATAACTCTGACTATCATGCCACTCATAACTAACTCAGTAAAAATATATTTTCACAATAATTTGGTTAGATACGGACACCTGATCATCCTATTTGACAGACCTCCTAAATCTGCAGACAATTTGGTAGTGGTAAAACGGTTATTGACTCAATGAGCTTACACTTATAACACGGACCACATATGACCAGCAACCAGCCAATGAAGTACCCTTCAGCAGCCTTGCCATACAACAATGTACAGTATTCGTTAACTAACCTTTATACTATTTTCAGTCTTGTCGATCGCGCTTTGGATTGCTGTCAGGTCCAAAGTCTGATTTCCAGCCTGTGTTGCTAGCAGCTGGTCTTTGATGTGAAGAAGGTCCTCATGCACCTATATAGCATATAACATACATGTACACAGCATTGGCTTTGTTTACCATGGGAATTTTGGGACTCACAGAGTCCCACCGTAAGGGGGAGCTAATAGACCAACTGGCTACTGGTCATTCATTTCCACTCCTCAAGTTGGTTACGAGATCATAGACCAGTAGAAAACTGTGGAATGCTACCACATGGGAGTGCTGATAAGATATCTTTAGACAGTACAGGCTATACAATAATGACGTGCCCTAGACATTGAGTAATAAGACAAACCAGTGAGAGTGACGCGAGTCACACACAGTCCCAGCTTCAAATAACTCCTTTGTTGAAATATTTTAGAGAGTGAGTTTTCAAGTTCCAGTTCTTTATTGAATGGGTTTGTGGGGGTGAGTCAGTATGACAATCATCTCCGGTCTGAGAGACTGACTCGATGACTTTTGAGCTGAGTTGAACAGTGACTGACTGAGTGAATGGCCATCATTAAAATCAAATACAATAGCCCACTGCGACATCTTCACATACCTTTAGCAATATCTCTCCAACTTCTTCTGGCCTCTGCATGTTGCCTACTACAGGCATAATCCTCACGTTTCTAATGTAACTCGTGCTTGTGCGTTAGTGAAAGGCTGAAATATCAAAGAAGGGCGAACTACGTCGTCAGTCACAACTAAAAATCTTAGAGCACATTTGCCGCCATCTTGGATTGTAACCATAGAGATATGCCGCCGGATAAGACGCGCCCACTTTAGAGCCCGTACTGATCCCAAAGCCTCTAGTACCGTATAAGCGCCAAGCCGTTGAGAAAATTTACTTTGTTGCAGCTTGACGCTGTTTGAGGGTGATTTGGCGGAGAGTTTCCTTGAGACAATACTGTATTTTGATCAGGAAGTAACCAGCGCTGAAGCAAGTTGAAGTTTTATGCGAGAAGCTGATGCAGAACTGGTAATAAACGCCAAGTAGTTGGTTGTGATTTTTCTCTCTCTAACTAGGCGACATTGATAACTGAACACAATACATACTCAGTGCTCAGGACCTGGTTGCCATCTCACCCCATACTATTTGCATAGGGGGGATGGTTGACTCACTGAATTACCACTAGCAGTGCAGGTACAAGACTCACAGACTATCCGCTGCTCCATGTGGTCAGGACGGGACGGAATTAACAAGCGAACTTTAGTCAGTTGATCATTCAACTGTGGTAGATCTGAAAGCGAAGTGAAATCTGAGTGAAAAGTTTATTTGGTGAGTAGTAAGCAGTATTATTACCGTGTTCAACCACACTTTGCTGTACATGCCTTAATCTCTAAACAATGTTGGAGTTATTTCATTTTTTGTCACATTTCTGAAGGAAATGCATGGTTTCGAGCTCGGGGTACAGGGTACATGGTTTCGAAGGTGCAAGAGACTTGGTTTGTAGAGTACGGGGTACAGGGTGCGTAGTTTTTCACTATCTGTAGGTTTCGTGCACACAGCACAATACACAATACATGTGTTCTGCAGTGGCGATTCACTTGCTTGTGATCACACAGCTAAATCAACTGACTTGTTGTGGCTGACTCTTCGGGTTTTGAATAAGAGTGATTATCTGCCAGTAATCGTGTTGCTTTTCAATGGTAGCTAACCTGCTGCCTGTAGGAGAGTGGGTATGCTTTATGCAGTAGTGTATTCTGTATCATGCTGCATTGGGTGAATTTATAGACATGGGGCCATTCCCACTCAATCATCAGTAATCACTTGTTGATGGCGCAGTATACAAGGGAAGATTCCTTGGCAGGGGCAGATAGCCAAATACTCTCATACTTCCTTGTTGCTTGTAAGAGACAACCGCCTTTTTATTCGGAATGGACTAGTTTTAGCGTGTGAGTATTTACATAGAACCGAGTGCGTCTTATCCTATGTCAATCATGCAAGGATATTGCGTTCTGCTTACTTCTTCTTTCGTATCCTGCTGACCGATGTCAGTGGGATACAGAATTTGGCCTACTGAATGCACGTTCTCCAGGGTGCGCTGTTAGGAGCATTATCGCTTGTCCCCGGGAGCCTCGTGGAGAAGGTTACTCTAGGGATGGGATTCTCTGTATTCGAGTTTTAGGCTATGTTGAAGCACACGGTGGTGCTCAAACCGAAATCGAAGTAGGTGGCCTTCATTATCTGTCTAAAGTGCACTATCCACTAAGCCACCATTCCAGTTCTTTCTGCTTACTTGGACAAGGATCACTTTGGTTAGCTACTAGCCTACTATGCTTCATGCCTCAAAGACACAGAAACCTCCATATAGGCCGGATTGGGAGAGTGTTGGTAGCAGGGATTCTCTCATAGGCATATATAATGGATTCCCTTGTGAACTGTAGCGGTGACCGCCATCTATTAACACTATACTAAAGTGCCCTCCGAATGAGAGTGACTTCACAATAGTTTTTAAGTGGGCGCAACAATAAATAATTTTGATAAAAGCATATCCAATCAGTATATTTAAAAAACAAAGTATTTTGCGTGTATATGTCTTTTCACGCATTACCCCAATCATAATCAAACATATACTGCTACATGCGTCAGACATGACACGCAGCGAGAATTGCATAGTCAGTTGACTATCAAGTTGTATCTACAGAAGTCAATTAGGCTAAAACCTCCATTCGGCTTCAACGACTTTTAGAATATGGACAGTGATGTGCTCTTCTAGGGAGCAGCTGTAGCTTAGTGGTTAGAATACACAATTTGCCGCAGTGAGTCGTAGGTTAAAATCTCAGAAATGTCAATGACAGTAAGGGCATCCGTTCCTGAGCTTCAACCGACTCGCCCTGCCAACCACGGAGCAAAATCCATGACCCTGTACAGGGAATAATGAAGTGGAGTATAAACGGAAGCAATAGCGATGTGTTTTTTAGATGGAGATATCATTGGATAGCAAAGTGATGAGGGAATTTCTACTGACTTACTAACACATCAGATCAGGTCTCACAACCATTGGTATTGAATTGCTGTATTTGCAGACCATCATGTCAGTCAGAACGAATAGATCAACGCAAAGTGTGGAGACAGACTATGAAATGCCAAACCCGCGTCCATGTTCCCGGTTAGTTTTTATATAAGAAAGAGAGTTTTTTCATGTCAGATTAAGGCTAAGTTCCAGGGATTGTTAGTTAGTGAAAGTGGCTAAATAGCCAAAGTTTTATTGTCTTTTTGCGGAGGCAAAAACTTTTCTATAGGTGTAATTAGCATTAGCTAGATTGGTTTTTATACCTTGAGGATGAAAGATTGGTAAGTCCTTGATTACTGACATGATTTCTTTAGTAGGTTGTCTGGTTGTTATGCATATACATATGTACTTGCCTGCCTAAGGCGCTAAGAGCTCTCAGTCAGTAAAAGTGCGGAATCGCAATCTAAAGTTTGCAAGTTGGCTGTCCACTATTGAGAGGATTTTTCCTTGGTAATAGTCTTCAGCAAGCTTTCACTCCAATTTGCTGGCATGGCTTCTCATCACCATGGTAAAAATAACAGATGCCCAACCAGTGTCAAGACCACCCCACAGATGTCAAAGATCCACCTTGCCCTTTCGTATCTGGTTTCTCGGGAAATGATATGTAATAAAGATAGTATTCTTCAGCCTCGTAGCATGATGCTTCACATTGAAGTTGGTGAGTATGAGTTGGTTCAAGGCAAGTCAACCTACGCTTTACTCCACATGTTCCCAGGGGACAGGTCTGGCTGTTACTTCAGCACGTAATATCTACACGCTACACTTGTCTGTTGTAGAGTGCAGTTGATACTGCAGGGTAGCCTGCATTGTATGACCTGCAGTGATGGCACGGGCAGTCTTAAATTTATTCAACTGCCTCTCCCTGAAGTATTACTAAGCGGTACTCAGCAACTAACAGTTGAAAGGGTCATTGAACAGAGCTTTGATACTATTAACGTAAGTTCTGCGAATTTTTTTTCATATCATGATCAACATCAACGTACGGCACATAGAAATTGGCCTACTGTGTCTTTGACTCAGGATCTCATTTATTTTAACACCGAAATCTGCATCCGGCGAGGGTGAAAGACGAAATCATCCGGCCAGGGTGAAAGACGAAATTGGGGTTCTCAAAATTGAAATCAAACCAGCCTAAGCCCGATGTGCTATATAATAAGCTGCCACCGCAGCCGTAATGTTAAAATGAAGCCAGTATCATAGACATAGATTAATATGCCTTCAGTCGGCATTATTTTGCGTCTTACGTGTACAGAGGTCATTTGAACTGATTTCCCCGATATTATGACCTGATTCACCTCATGTATACTTCTTATTCATCTATGGGCTGCTTCCCTGTGTGAAATCATTGATTGAAGTTCAAATCATTTAAGTTTGACAACGCTTTACAACTGGATGTCCTTTCCTATTCACTACTTGGCAGTCTGATAGGAATTCTTCAGATAGTGATAGGCGGACAATTTCAAAGAAACTTTTTGTTTGGTAATGATGTATGAAGTATTACACTGTTCTGGTTGACTGAACCGTAGAGAGCATTGATAGCCCAATTCGGTTTTATTCCTCTGATTCCCCGACTAAATATACCTGGTCTATATCCCTGTTATTTCTACTATCTCCTCTATGGTAAAATGAGTCTCAACGATAGCTTCCATGCGCGTATATGATTATCTGTCACTGTACAAAAGGGAATAAACCCAGATAGTGTAAGGTTAAAAGGCATACGGGCAACCTGAAAGTCAGTAGGAGGCTAGAGTACTGGCTGCATGCTATTATTTATCATTGCCTCTGAAATATGGGAGGGAGAAATGAGTATAAACACATTGTCTATGTCTGCCGCTAACCGCAATCAGCTTCAACTCTCGCTACACTTGAGCCTTGCCTTCAGGACAAAACATTGGACACATGCATAATACTCGCAAACATATATATATATTATATCATTGATATATGCCGAACCCAAACCCAAACCCCAAACATATATATATTATATCATTGATATATATTATATCATTGATATATATTATATCATTGATATATTATATCATTGATATATTATATCATTGATATATATTATATCATTGATAGTTATATATATATTATATCATTGATAGTTAT
>Ga0224501_10004642_pt1 | contig 10831 bp, 14 predicted proteins | sample SF_Oct11_sed_USG_4_FD_169105 | JGI IMG/M metagenome (GOLD analysis project Ga0224501, IMG submission 169105) | Sediment microbial communities from San Francisco Bay, California, United States - SF_Oct11_sed_USGS_8_1 | ecosystem: Environmental > Aquatic > Marine > Sediment | place: USA...
AGACACGAACTTTCTTAATTACTGTCTCAGTGCCTGGTACACATCTTGGTAAAAATCAGCTTCTATTAGAATTACGGCTACTTATTTATAGCGGGTGTTTTAGATCGAGATGAAGCCGCTTACCAAGAAATACTGGATGAGAAAAAGAATAAAATGCTCCAGCTACAAAAGGAACTGTCAGAACAGGAGCAAAAGCTTGAGAGAGCGGGAAAACAAAATGCTAAACTGGCCAGAGAAATTCGTGCTGCACAGAACTCTAAGGGAGAACTACCGGAGGAGGTAACTACAAACAGTGGAGAGAAGCCAGACTTTATTTTCTTTGTTTATGCTCCATATTGTATTTCCTGTGCAGGGTCCCTGGTTAACACAGAGACTTAGCCAGAGGTCTGGATTGAAATTATAGAGCAGATACTCTTCCTGTCACCACCATTGGGGCTTGATGGGATTCTTTCCTTTATGTTGAAGGGTAAACAACTCCAATTCGGTGCGCATCAGATTTACAAAGTTGTGTACATTTTCTATGAAATTTACGGCGAGTTCCGTGTTGATGATGTCACAGCTCAATGGGACCATCCGTGAAGTCAGCCTTGAAACTGCGGCCTGATTCGCGCCCCAGTGCACTGTTCACGATGTGATGAGCTCATTCTCACAACAAAACCTGCCAGAATTGGGATTCGAACAAAGGTTCTCACGGCTGTGACCAAACCCTACTCCCGCTAAGCTAACCATCCCTTGGGGTAAACTGGTGATTCTAACTCAGAGTGTGACACTCCATGCTTATCTCTGCAGAAAGACATGGATCTGAGAGAGCTGAGAGAGTTTAATAAGAATGCTCTGAAGAGTATTGGTGAGGTGGTTTCCCAGTATCCAGATATGTCACAGGTTGTCAATATGTACTTCCAACAAGCGGACCTCCCACCACCACCCAGTCCCGGTAAGTACACCTGAGCCTTTTATATTGAGATCTGCCCAAAAGGTTATTGGCACTTCTTTTTATGAAGGGATGTAATCTAGTGCATTCTGTTAGAAGTCATTCTATGCTTCCGTTTATACTCCGCATTATTATTCCCTGTGCAACAGGGAGACTTTGTTGGAGCTCAGGAGTGAATTAAGGTCGGACACTCCATCACCATTGTCTTTTCTGGGATTCAAATCCACAACGAATCGCCCCGCAAATCACGTATTCTAACCACTAAGCCATGGTTAAATTAATCTACTATTCTGAAAAGTGTCTAATGTATTTTAGCAGATATTAATCTTGTATAATCTTGTATATAGTTTTGTTATTCTCCGGGATAAGCTCGCCATTACTATAAAGTGCAGAATAAATCGATTCTTGCTGCCTGGTTTCAGACCCCTGAGTGTCCGGCTTTTGAATGCCATGTGATTATGCTGCCTTTGTAACCTTTATACTGTCAGATGAAACTGCTTGCCTAGATAGCTATTTTTACCAGTTACGACTTATAGCATTGAGCGCCGCAAATGGGTCAGTATCAATGGTCCACCACATAGTGAGGTTTGTTTGGTTTTGAGCTAGGGTTAATAGGATTAGGCTCATACTCAACAGAAACCCCCCCATGGCTGGGACTCGAGCCCAGCTCTCTACCACTGAGCTATCCCGCTACCCGCTGTAACTTCTGAAACAAATGAGAACAATATCAATCTTTTAGGACCATGTATGCCTCTGTGAAAGACACCATCATGATACCTGTATTTTATATAGGGGCAACCAGTCGCTTCAGTTCCCGACCATCCAGTGCGAGGAGCAGCGCCTCCTCCGCTCGCAGTGAGGCCTCAGTGAAGAGCAAGGACAGCGCACGCCCAGCAGCTATTGATATTGGAGCCGGCCTACAAGGCCAAGGTAATAACAATGCAAATGTTTATTCTGGTGGGTTAATGCAAGTTCAGTATGTCCCATATAGGTTAGGCAACCACGGGCCTTATGGTTTCTGGAGGCTACAGCTCTTATTCTTTTTTTATTTGTTGTTTTACTGCGGCGCTTGGCCATCATATTTCATGGACAGTCTCCTAAGACGGAGGCTTTTCAGAGCGGTAGGAGCTGGGGGTTTTATGCGAAAAGTTCCTTCTCACATTGGGGTATTGAAATGACTATGACTTGAACCCAGGGTCTTTCAATATTGATCTAAGCGCTCTACCAGTAGAGAAATGCCGTCGCTAGTTTTTAATTCGGGCGAAGGTCATTGAGGTCTGTAAATCCAGGTTGGGGGAGAGGTAGGTGCGCCACTGTCTGCTAGATCTCATTCCATGAAGATAAATGTTTCTTCTCATCAACTTTACTAATGGTGACTTCAACCAGAAGACACGTAATGATTACCAACGATTAATTAACCATGTCCTGGTTCTCATTTCAGGTTCAGCGCGTAGCTCTGCTCGGAGTTTTAGAAGCGGTCGCAGTGGAAGATAATCATTGTTAGAATGGTTTTTTTTCTATACATAAACCTTCAGTTGGGCGTCGCAGAGTGTTTCCGTCCGTTTGACGCCATCCGCCGACGGCAACCCGGCTGGTAGCAACCCAGCTGATAGCAACCCGGCTGGTAGCAACCCAGTTGATCACTCCATGTGTCACTCCGAGATGCCATCATTTCTAGCTCTGTGAAATTTTATTTATTGAAATTAAACGTTTAATGAAGAACTCGGTTATTTCTCCGATAGTTGAACTGATGTTCTGAACAGAGATACTTGCTTTTGTAATGCTTGGGAAGATGAATCAACACACCAAGTGTTAGGGATGACCAAAATGCGCCAAGATTTGTTCTAGCTTTCACTAGACTCGGTCAAATATAGATAAAAACAGAACACAGTGAGTCATCCTAAAAATGGTCTCCAGATGCGCTGATGCAGGTGCAGGTCAACTACGCTTGCGACCAGAGCGCTCATCTGAGAGGTTTTTGATCAACCCCCACAAGAGCCTGTGAGGCCATGAACAGCGCAATGTCTAATTCCACGGCAATGCTTCACCAATAATCTCTATCACAACGAAGGAGGACAGCCGGTTATCAGATTAGTTTGAGGTTTATTGCTCTATACATGATGAATATGTACACGGAGTCTATATATGCATTCTGTTGCAAGAACACGCGCAATCGACGTATTGCAAATATCTACACGAGTTCATTAGTACTTTATGTACAGAATCAAATTCAGTATCCCAAATGGAACGAGAAGAATGGAAGGAAAGAAGACAATGGTATATAGCAGCCACCGACAACCTGTGCTATGTAGGGGCGGTGCCGGCCGACAGCTTTATCCTTTTCATCTCGGCAGCCTACAATATAATCACAATTGTTTTACACAAATGTAATAGATCAAACCCAGAAAAATCACCATCCAGTCAGCACATTTCTTTTCCTATCCTGAACAGTGTAACGGGTTTACAGAAATTGGCCTGCTGAGCTTTTGACTCGGCATTTCCCAGGGTGCGTCATTAGAAGACTTTCTGCTTGTACCCGCAGCAACTCTATATGGGTGTACCTCTTCGTTTAACGTCGGGATCCACAATCAACAAGGTTGTCGCGCACAACCTACATAACCAGAATACCGTAAATCTCATTAGATAAGCCATGAAAATCTCACCTGTTCGAGTTTTTGTAGCATCTTTTCATACTCCGCACGGAAGTAAACAAACACCATTTCACAGTCACGTCTCACATTATGTTCAGGTGGATTGTAGGTACAACAGTTGGTGTAAATCAGCAACATATCTGATCGAAACTCCTCCAGTGAACTGTACTGGTTCGTCTGCAAGGTAAAAAGTCATTAGCAATCTTTGTTCTATATAGTTTGTATCTGCAACTGGCTTATATACAATCTGATGAATACGTGACCGGTGAAGCCCACCCGGAGCCATGCTCCACCACTGATTGACAGGCGGGCGGGCGGACAGACGAAGACAGACAGACCCATAGAGTAATCCTCTAGCTAGATGTGCACAGACCTCTCTCGGACCTAACCTCTCACCACATATGGAGCATTGTTGAATCATCCTATACTCATGGTCGTCACCCAAACATACAGCTGACTCACCGAACCATGTCTTGCCCCATACTCACATCAAGCCTTCTTTTGACTGTGCCCAGATCCATCGGCGTGTTGATTATTTTGGAGTAGCCAGGTGCCTCATCGTCGGTGACGGGACGTAGGAACCAGGCGGCAGCACCGTGCTCACTCTTCCCGCGATTCGCACCACGAAATAGCATCACTCTTTTCAGCAAGCTGTCAATGAGAGGAGCGTGTGAACCTAAGGCTTCCTTTATTTAACGTTGCGATCCGAATCCAACGAATCCAACAGAAAGCGACGCAGAAACCTGAACTCGAAACCGGGTCAGCTTGTCCAAAGCCGAGTGCGCTACCCAGAAAGTCACACCTTCTCCCCATCTGCATGAGATCAATATAACCAGAGCCCACTTTCCGCAATCGGTGCAAATCTGAGAAATAAAAGAATGGGCCCATCAACGGAAAGAAGAACGCGAGGATATGAACTCACCTGGTGGCCGCTTTTCGCCAGTTCAGCGACTGGTCCGATTTTCGCCGCCTCTTGCGCCTAGTCGACCTGACCACATCACCAGAGGGAAGGTTTATCGTATCACTGGGCGCAGAGCTGTCTAAGCTGTCCTCCTCAGAGCAGATGTAGTCATCATTAGTCTGATAATCTTCCTGATCGCCCTGAAACAAATGATAGGGCAACGGGTCAAGACAACTATCTGCTGAAGCCATCGATGGGGTTAGCATAAGGTTAGCCAGAATCATCGACTACGGGCTAAGGGTAAAAACAGCAGCACAAAATAACAAGGCATCTAGTCGAAAGAAAAATACAAGTGGCAAACGAAGAGCAGTCAATTAGCCAATTTACCAATTGAATCAGTCGGTCGGCCAGTCAGTCAGTGGGTGAGCCGATGGGTCAGTTGATCAGTAGCTAGTCGGAATGTACTCACCTTCTCATCATCGGTGGGTATGTAAGGCTCAGGCCAGGCGGAGTCGCTCTTCTTGTTATAAACAATCTCAGTGTCATCATACTTGGCGTGATCGCTAGGCCGTAGCTTCACCGGGTGCAGTACAATCTTCAGTTTATTCGGCGACAGGTTGATGTTCTCCTTGTGGCTAGCCGCATCGCTCAGCCCTCCAGACGACGTGTTTGGAGAGTTTTCCCCCTCGCTGGACACAGAAGGGGTCTGCGTTACTGGCAGTGCGCTAACAGCTGACATGACATTAAATGTCTGGACAGGCTCATCTTTGGTGTTTGAGAGAATGTCCGTAGGAGCCGGGACGGTTGGAAGTAAAGGAGGTGGTACAGAACCATCGGCGTCAGGAGGCTGATTACTCAATTTAGTCTCTGCTAGTGATGCTTTGTGTTTGGTAGCCGTCTCCTGTGAGGCAGTAACTGTTTGACTGTCAGTCTCAACCGATTCGGGGCAAGCATTTCCAACTGGAATGATTGCAACATTGTCAGTCGACATGGTCTCAGCATTTTCAGCTGATGCTTCAGCTTTGTGGGTTGTCGTGGTTTCAGCATTCTCAGCCACCATTGGGTGAATATTTTCTGTTAGCGCGATTTCAGCTTTTACGGCAGGCGGTGCCTCAGTATTTTCAGCGAGCACAGCCCCAGTATTTGCGGATGGCGGTTTCTCAGTATTTTCAGCGGGGGTGACACTGTTCACCTCCGGTAAAGCATCAGCCGCGGGTGTATTGTGGTCAGTGGTAGGTAAACCAGGCGACGGATTAGAAAATAAAGGTTTGTTGGTGAATGAGCTAGAGTCTTCGGTTGGAGTGATGTCATCGTTTGGGTTCAGTGCTGCAGGCGATGGGCTTACCGGGCTAGCAGCCTTATTGATTGTGTAGAGCGTGGAGTCAGTCGAACTCTGCGGTTCATCTACTGGCAAACGTGCTGGTAAAGAGCCAGCTATAAGCGAGTTGGCTTCGCGGGGCGACAATGGCCTAGGCGCCGATTTGGTCTCGTCGTTAGAGATATGAGTAATGTCTGTATTATGAGTATTGTTGGTGGTCTTGGTAACAGAAGAGCCAGGGGAAGCCGGCGAGGTGTGGTTAGCAGTAGTTTCCACTTCTATTACATCTTCACCTTTAGCCCAAGTGTTTCTTTCCGGTAGTGGCCGGGCTATAGAGGCTGCTTTACTTGGCAACTGACCGAGTTGTTTAGAGTTTGTGTCTTTCCGACTGACTGTTACAGGACTGGCGCCAATAAGTGTGGTACAGTCTGGAGACAGTGGAGCGACTGTCTTTTTTATCCCAGAAGGCTGGGACAAGCTAGTGCAGGTTTGATGGAGTGGAGTTTTGGTCGACAAACCTTGTGCACCGAGCTTGTGAGATTGCTACAACCATATAAAGTTCATTAACCAGAGCGAATGGCAGATAAAAATAAACATGTGCACCCAATCAATAGCCCCGGGCAACGCAGCAGACGGCTAAATAGATTGACAGAGACAGGATAGCTTAGCGCTGACGAGTTCTGCTAAGAGACATTACTACACCAAGTGCCTAGATACTCACCTGCCTGCCGTAAGTGCGTTTTGGCTCCGACGAGGTTGGTACTTTTACTGACAGTTTGGTCTCTGAGATATCAGCAGGTGGCTCAGTGGCAGCAGGTGGCTCAGTGGCAGCAGGTGGCTCAGCCACCCCGCCTTCACTGAGAGGGACCGGAGGTAAGCTATCCTCAGCAGGCGGGGAATCGAGCAATGAATCACTAGTGGAATCCGTGATCGCCGGGTCAGTAGCATCAGCGGCCGGAATGTCTGCCAGGACATCGGCAGCGGTATCATTCAGAAGGTCTGTGACACCCTGCTGACTCAGCTCTGATTGATTATTGTAGGTGATGTTTACGGGACTCGGATCAACCCTTGGTTTTGGAAAACTGGTTGTCGATCCTGGGACCTCGGCAGTTGATTCGGAGACGTATGATTCGGGAACACTCTTTGAAGGCTCTGCGAAAGCGTCGGCCGGTTCGGGAACAATACTCGGTGATTCTTGAACATCAGTAGGCGATTTTGGGGGGTCAGTTGCCAGTTTTGAGACTGTCGTTTCCGTGCCAATAAGCGAGTTAGACTCTTTGATAGGGGTCGAGGGCTGCCCGATGTTTGGTGGCAATACCAAAACGCTTGTGTCTATGACGGGCGTGTCCACCGGTGACAGGGAGCCATTCGTGAGCTCCGCCTTCTGTCCTTTGGTCGGCACAGTACTCGAGGTTGTGACACGACGAATGATTTTTGGTGCCGGGTCAGTAGTAATAACATCGCTGTGATTGGCCGGCGGGTCGGTAATAGGCAGTGATACGCTCTCAGTGGGCCGAGGAAGAATTGACAACGGTGTGGCCGTCTGCTGCAGCATGGAGGAAGCCTGAGCCATGACAGAGTTCACCTTCTGGTCAACATCCATGGGAATCCTTGTTAGCAAAGGAGTGCCTATGAGACAGAAGAGCGAGATCACTTCTAAGGACAGTCGACAGTGTGCAGCCTGAACAGGGACAGGATGGGTGTGACACTCCCAGGGCAGGCTGGACGTGACATTGATAAGGAAGGCTGGATGTGACACTGATAGGGAAGGCTGGATGGGACACTTGCAGCGCAGATTTGGTGAGACACGGGCAAGAAGAACTATATGTGACACCGTCGGAACAGACTGGATGTGACAGTCACAGGGCAGGGTGTGACACTCACAGGGAAGGGTGTGACAGACACAGGAGGGGGTGTGACAGTCACAGGGTGGGGTGGGTGTGACAGTCACAAAGCAGGGTGGCTGTGAAAGTCACACGACAGGCTGGACGTGACACAGATAGTACAGTGGATTGCACAGTCAGTAGAGCAGTCCTGGTAGGGATGAGTGAGTGACTCACCCGGGGGTAGCAGGGAGGAGTTGGTAGCCACCATACCAGAGTGACTGACTACCACAGAGCTGGTCACCACAGGCTGGTAGAGGCCTGTGTGAGGTGTTATCCTCCCTGACCAGACGGGAGCGTCCGTCCATGAGACCGGAGTGTTCACCGTCGATGTGATCATCGGCTCGTCTTCCTCGATAAACTCATAGGGGTCAAGGTTAATCTGTGCCTCGGCGATGGCCGATGAGAATATATCTGCAAATGTTAGACCGACTTCAGAGCTTACAACGCAAAAGAGAAACAGTTTTCTTCACAGCGTGTTGTACGGATCGTGGGGACAACTCCTGACATTAACCTTCTCAACTTCATTACGAGAATTTCACTAGCACTCGCGTGCCCCACATAACTAACTCTATAAAAGAGCCCCCTTTATTCATTGTTAGGATCCGAAACCAATGAGGATGTTGCAAATGACAATCTTTTTGCGCGAACTGGGAATCGAACCGGGGCCTCGGGTCCAAAACCCAGACGGACACCCACTAAGCCAGAGCTTCACCCCAACTCGCGACATGACAGCTACGAAAATGAATCATGAGCAGTTTTCTATGAGTTCCCCCGTGGAACATCATAAACGATGTGGATTGCTGCCTATTACTCAAGACTGACCTATCTTTGGTTGAGCCGGAGCGAGTTTTGGCAGTGAAGTCATATCCTGTACGGCATTAGTGAGTGCAGTGGTGGTGGTTGCGGTCACAATGGTGGAGTATGCGGATGTTGTGACTTCGGGCCAGGCAGCTGCAATGGCGACCAAGTGAGTGGTCAGAGAACTCACCTCATGGACCTCTCACACTCGAGGCCAGATACAAGAGTATATAGTACTTGATAAACAACGGGGAATTACATGTATACTCAGACAGCATTTCTAGCGTGAGGATTTTCTCACAATCTCTATGACAGTGCACCTCACTAGGGGTCACCAGACGCGTGTCGCGGGTCTCTGGTTTGGCTTTACCTTTTGCCCCATCAGACTGAGACGGCAGGGAAGTGACAATGATTTGGCTTCCGGAATCAGGTGTGGGCGGGCGCTCCGAATGAATTAGCCCAGCAAGAATAGAAGGCCGGGGTGAGTCCGTACCCTGCAAAACAAGCACTAATCCAGTCAAACACAGAACACCACTGGCTTCTCTTTCGAATATCGAGACTCATATCTAACGAATAGCAGCTATCAATTCTTAGAGTTACTCAGTCATTGGGTGAGTTACCTTAGACAAGCTCGGTGTTGGTTTGCTCTCCACCTTCAGTTTTGGTTTTAGCTCTTCCGTCCGACTGGCCGCTGTCACTGTGCTGGGTTGCTGTACGATGACTACGCTGCCTGCAAACAGATTAGCGAATGGGTAAGAACACAAAGTGAAAAGTACCGAACGATGAAAAGAAAGGCCTCATGAGCAGAGCAGCCAGCAACCGATTGATATCAATACATGAATGGGCGATCGCCAACCTCAAGACTAAACAAACTGTGTCGCTTGTGACATCACAAACTGTGTCGCTTGTGACATCACAAACTGTGTCGCTTGTGACATCACAAACTGTGTCGCTTATGACATCACAAACTGTCTGGCTTGTGACTTCACAAACTGCCGCAAATGAGGCGGGAATCGCCATGTACCTCTTGAGTTAACAACTCCGTATAAGCGTGCATTCAATTCACAAAGGTGTCTACTTTTCCCATAACACATACGAGTCCAATGAGACTGTTTCATTTTGATGATGTCAGAACTCCGTGTTAGCGGGATCAGCCTTATACTGCAAACTGGCTGCCGACCCATATATCAATGTCAAAGTAGTAACCTTATATACACAGGCAAAACCAGATTCCAGAATCATAGCTCGAGATGGGAGAAAATGTATAGGCAGGGCTCACCTTGTCGACTCGTGGTGGTGATCATGCTTCCTCCTCCCGTTGTGACCGTCTTAGAGATGGTGATGTTTTTAGACTGGATGGTCTTAATAGCGGTCGGCGATGCCTCAATGATTTTCTGCCCGCTCAGCACCTTACCAGTGTTGATACTGATCACCTTATCCGTGGCATTGTTGTTGTTATTGGGCTTATCGGCGGAGCTAGTCGGCACAGAGTTATTAAGCTGCTTCGGCGCATTCGCCCCTACAAAAATTTTCCACTGTCAATGAGCCAGGCATTCGGGTTGATTTGAATAGTATTGGTTATAGGCGCGTAGGGTCTTACATGTCTTTGGGACAGCCTGACTGAAATAATGGATATGATGCCAACAGTTTCACATAATTTCCATATCCAAGGGTGACCGTGTAACCCTCCAACTATCGAGTGGAGGGATATCTTTTTCCGAATAACTTAATACCACTGAGCATTAGACTCCTACATACCCAAAATATTCGCTAAGAAAAAAACAAATAAAAATAATAATAATAATTACCATCATAACAGAAACATATACTCACGGATGGTAGTGGTGGCAGGTACCGCTCGCACCGTATTACTGATGGTCGGTCGCACAGCTGAACCAGATGTCACCACCACAATAGGTGAGCTTGTGATGACAGGCTTCGGCAGGATCTTGCTACCGCTCGACGTTATTATCTTCATTGCTAGAAGGGACGAGGTCAAGTGAGCAATCAGTAAGGGAGAGAAACGGCAGGGCGGAAAGTGGCAATACTTCCACTGTAATCTTGAGCAAGAGGGGACAAATGAGTACACCTCGTTCACCTTCGTCCCCCAGGTGATGTATTGTCATTACTAGATGTAATGGGTAGTTGGAATGAGCGGATGGATGATGGAGGGGAGATCAGTCGGGGGTGGACACCCTTCAATTGCGCTGCAAGACCTGACCCAATAGACCTTGATACATCACTGACAGCCATTGTCTCAGTAGTTGTGGACCATTTCGTACATAGAGCTTCTGCTTCGATAATGATATCCATGTATAATACAAAATTAACCTAACCACCCACCAC
>Ga0224501_10004644_pt1 | contig 10827 bp, 3 predicted proteins | sample SF_Oct11_sed_USG_4_FD_169105 | JGI IMG/M metagenome (GOLD analysis project Ga0224501, IMG submission 169105) | Sediment microbial communities from San Francisco Bay, California, United States - SF_Oct11_sed_USGS_8_1 | ecosystem: Environmental > Aquatic > Marine > Sediment | place: USA...
TTTTAGGCTCTATATAACCTTCTGGTAGGGTGACACCCAAACATATCACCAACAGCTGTGTCCTAGCGATATTCCCCATGACTCCACCGGATGGGAAATGTGTTTCAGGTAGGAAGTTAGGGGGGGGGTGCGCTATAAATCCACTCCCAAAGCCTTTACCTATTTCCTAGATCCTGTTACAGCTGAATGCAAGCACTGACTCGTGGCAAATTCGCCAAGGGTCACAAAAGGGTCGACCTCTTGGCCCAACCTAGTAACAAACGCCACAAGTTTTCTGCATCATTCAACATCAATTGAGTTTAAACCAGTGCTGTGTGGTTTCATTTATTGACCCAGTTGAACTGTAGAGTATGGCCTAGGGCAAACGACTCTGAAAAGCTCCTTATTTTCAACAAAAGTGACAATAGGTCCAGTTACCCATTGTCTTTTACCTAGTTGATCTAGTGTGTAATGACAGCGGTCCAACAAAGAGCTGCACTACAACCATGAAATGAGAACTTCTGTCGATCTTATAGAATGACAGACAAATATACATATACATAGAGTTATCCTCCCCTAAGAGGATAACTGTGGCATTCACATACAAATATCATCACTAGTCCAGGATAGTAGATTTATCACCCCTTCGAAGGAAACGTAACATAGTTAGTTTCTGAGAAGGGATCTAGTTCTACAGGGGTGCCGAACACCGGTGTGAGCCAGGCAGCAGTTGTTGCGAAGTTCGCGTGAACCATTCTTCGCGAGCGCTGAATTTGCAAATTCAGCCAGCGGCCTTCTCCGCTAGAGGTCGTTGATAGCTGTAGGAACGCAGGGACGTTGCTACTGACAGCAGGTGGTAACAACAGTCTGAGTTAGAGGTCAAGGACTAGAACCAATTAGCTAAAGCCCGTGGGCTCAAGCAAAGGCCGCGCGTGCGCCGTTTGGCATTTCTGACTGTTCGTTTTCACAGTGTTTTGCTTTGCGTGTTTGTGCTGGCCCCGTAGTTTCCTCCGAAGGGGTGCTCTCTTGCCAAACACTGCCAATGGTGCCCACTGTTCATTGAGGGGGTAGTTGCTTGCTATAGGCGATGCTGGCATGGCTGGTTCATAGTAGATTCATTTCATTCCCAAGTGCTGATTATGCTCTAACTCGTGTACTAACTAACTACTACTGAACCCTCTCAAATGAGTCGGACTGTCATACCTCATAAAGCACTAGAATAAATCTGATCACGAGTCTGAAGGTGCTTTTTTTAGTCCACTTGGCTTGCGATCCGACTCGAATCAAACATCAGAAACCGACGCCTGACCTTCCAACAGTGAAGCAAAAAGCTCAGTTCAATCTCCCCTGACCGTCTGAGTCGGATTGGGTGCCCTTGGTTCCCAAAGACAAAACTGGTCAAATCTGACTCAGCCGTGCCCCCCCCCCCCACCAGAGGTTCTGGTCTTGTACTAGTGTGGTAAACTTGTTGGTTTTCGCAGCTTTATGCAGTTTTCCCTCAAAGAACAGGTACAGGTCCAGGGCTAGAAGCTGTGGGACCAACTATATAATTTGAGTCAATAGTAGAAGGCACTCAGACAGTCTATCTAGATTCTAGATGGTAGGAAATTGGTGTTTGGTGGCTCTCCCAGATGTAGATGTGACCTAGTGTACTGGCTCAGCGCCCATAACGCTGCCTGACTATGGTGCCTCTTTAGTTGACCTGTAGAGTTAGGGGGGAATTAAGTCCATTATGGATTGACCAAATTGACAGCGAATGTCTGGAATTATGGTGGAGCATGATGTAAATATTTGTAACAGCGGTGGGTGTTGGGTTGACAGCAGTGTGGATGTTGGTATACTGATATCTACTATCCCGGCCATCACTACTAGTATCTGGGCCATCATTATTACTAGCCAGGATATGGCACTGTTCCAACTCTGAAACAATGCCTTGCGACACAGTAGCTGTGCAGCTAGATGGCCTGTTGCAAACCAGTGATCTGGCAGCCGCATCAAATTAACTGATATCCTGTCTGTTCTGTAATGCGCTGGTACCCTCGCCTTCCGACGCGCCACGTAAGTGTCGTAATGAAAGAATTTATTGGATCATTGCGTCTTCAGCATCCCTACGTACCTACAAATCATCTGAAATCAGTTCTGTTTGACACTCTCACCCGTCACCCAACCATGTGATCAGATCAAGAGTTTGATATATAAATTTTTAGCCGATTCCACTCCCATGTCTAGGCACCCAGACAGCCTGGTCAATAGCGTGTTGTGATAAATAACCTCAGCGCAAAAATTCGTACCAAAAGTACTTCGAAATCTCTAAAACGAAACTTGACTTAGATACTCAGTAAAGTATTTGTCAATTGATTTTTGTATTTTAGCTACACAAAAATGCTCTGCTCTCAGTGCTTGGAATTCACCCGATTATCACACTTTCCTGCAAAGAAGTTGTTGAGAACTCTTTTGACTGGCGATTCAATAATCTCAGGAAAGTGTTCTAAATTTGTTTGTCACCAGCAGCTATATAATTGAATTGTTTTTTGAAGTTCAGGTTTTAAGAGGGCTGGTCTATTGGGTTGGATTGTCAATTTCTTGGCAATCTGTACATACGTGTATATACATGTATATACATGTATATATATATAACCCATTAGCAGTTCATTTCGATCATGCTAGATATTGCCCCTGGTGCTTGGCACCAGTTCAGGTCAGCTGACGCTTGGGCTGACTTGAAGCATTCAGTCCAGTTTGTGTGTTGACCCAACTGATAAAGTAAACCTGGTGCTCAAGCCGCCCTGCACGTATTTTTCGGGTTTATTATTAGACTCCGACTGTATTTTCATGCCTCAGTATCTGTTGTGTTTGTTCTGCCTACCACATCTTATCACAAAGTCAACTTTACCTCAAGATAAAACTGAACTACATTTAGCTGGGGCACAGTGGTTTCCTTGGACCGAGATGAAAAAACGATCTGGATAGTAAAACACTGGTAACCATTCGTTGGAGCATACCGCTTCATGTTGACATGCAAAGCGCTTGAGCCAAGGTCTCTCTGTTGCAAATCATTGGGTCATACTCAACCGCTGTTACCACAGTCCTGGCAAGTAGTCCACTTCAAATGAACCAAAGGGGAGAATGAGTCCGCTTTTGACTTCCTAGTACACATTGCCGTGACTTGCTGGGCACTCTGCCAAAAACCCTCTATTTCCAATCAACATGTTTTTCTCAAAAACTGACTAGTGTTTAGTCGCTTTGCTTTCCGTGTTAAGATTTCCTGTCTAGTGAGTTGATTTTTCAGATATTGTTTGACTAGTCAACATTGAAGCTTTGTTTCACCAAAGTTCAGTGCTCGTGATTCTTGTAATCGGTGACCTAAAACATCTGTGTAGAGGTAGTCGAGTGAAAGAAATCGGTATGGTTTCAATTGTTCCCTTACTTTGGAACAAATGCATGACCGAATATTTTATTGTTATAACAACATTCTATACATTCGTTCTCCAGCAATTCGCTAGGTGTGCCCCAGTCACCCTAATAAATGGCAATCAATTTGTTCACTCAGTATGAGAATGACCTGTTTCCACTCATAGTGATCCTTTCCTGGTTAACATTGTATCCGGTTGCTGAAGCAACCACCCATTAGTGTATCCATCACATCAGCACCCACAGTGACTTTAAGGAAGTATGAGGAATCACGTAGTGGCACTCACGTGCAATTCCGCGCAAGCTCAGCCACGTGGGGGAACCCCCTAAGCGTTCGGCCTCGCGCTACCAGTTACCAATGACATCATCCCACGGTATATAAATATGTGATCTCTGGAATTCCTACAGCTTCGTAGGCCGCCGACAGACTTTTGTATACTCAGGGGCAGTTTTCTGTGCTCGAGAGTTTTCTCATGGCTCTGGGTGTCAGCGATTACTCGGAAACTCTAGCACTCATAGTTTACTTCGGAAAGCCCCATTAATAAGGATTGGCTTGACTAACCCATCCGGATATGCTGTTTCGCCACTTATTATTCACTTTTATCCTGTTGTCAGCCATCTTGTCCGTATTCAGTCGCCATTAATTTGTGGCGATCTTCATGAATAAAACAATAAAAGTATGGATATTCATCCACTAGATTAGTTGTTTAGTGTCACAGTGAAACTAGGGCAAAATGCTGCACCGTACGTCACACTCAAGGTACCTGGGCTGACTTTTTTTTGTAAATTGTACCGAAAGCTTAGCCAATGCAGAGACCAAAATTTTAGCCTGCGGCTGTGGGGCTTTCTGTTGTGGCACCACATATATCCTGTACAGCCGCATGTAACCAATTCCATAGCTCATTGATCAGTGTCTCCTGTTCTAGACAACAGCTAATGACAGAGAATTCACCTGGACTTTTATCTTTCAGAGGTAAATGAATGTGAAAGAAGAGCTGAGGCTGTGGAAGCATTGCTCTCTATCGAAAGTTCATCACAAACTCGACAGGCCGCTAGCAGTGAGTGCTCATAAAGTCTGAATGCCATCAGGATTATTGGTAGATTCAGACTAGGTTTTTTCTTTATGTTCTTGGTTAGGGCTGTGCGCTGACAAACTGTGGATGGAGGTATGATGGATGACCTAGTAGCTTACCACCACACCCTGATTTATCTCTCACCTATTAGCAAGGTCAAATATACTTTAGAGTGGAGCTCCTTTTCAACCCATGGCGTGCCACATTACTTCCTGTCCTCAATAATGGCGTCGGTCGCTGCTGGTCTGACTTCCCCTCGAACACCCTGTCCATACTACGCTCTACCAATCACTGATGTTCAACTGGGTAGAATTCTACTCAACACTTTATTTTGCAGGCGGAGCAACAAATTCACAGAGTCCAGACAGTGGTGTATCTGACCTGGAGGGGAGCTGCGATGAACCCAAACCAAAACAGCATGGTTAGAAAACGACCTCACTCGCCTAGTAATCATGTCCAAGAATCTTCGGTAGATTCTTTATCCTGCTTCTTCCCTTTACCCCTCCCCACATGATTACCCTAGAGGCCCAGATGCAGTTCATTTCATTGTGGCTTGCTGGTACCCCCATATGCCCGTTAGTACTCAGTGTGTCATCAACCCTGCCTAACTGTGCCCCTCCCATCAGTTTTCTTTAAATTTCTGTTGCAGGTCAGGCCACTGCAGTGCCATATGATAGAAGCATTCCCAATGACGAACCAAATCAACAACGGCCGGCTCCAAGGCATCCGATACACACTCGCCCTAGGGCTATAGGTGTGGCGTGCTCTCTCGCTAGTCTGTCCAGCATAGATCATATTAGGAATATGAGTCTATCTCTAGCCGGGCCGCCTCCTCTGGCCAGAGTAGCCCACAACAGAAAACAATCACGGGTATCTGAACCACAGGTAACTCTAGGCATCAAACATCTACATTATAATTTCACTGTGGATTACAACATCTTACTCATTCTATTCACGGCTTACAGAGCATGCAGTTACTAAGGGAACCAAACCCAAAACTGTGGTATGCCAGACACAGGAGCAGAGACACTTCAGATGGACCCCAAATGCACTCAAATCCCAGCACATAATTATCTGGACTTATTTTGCCTTGTTCTGCATATCTAGTGCCCCAAGGGTGACAAATTTTCCCCGCCCGATTAAAATTTGGGACTCTAAGTTATTAGGGTAATTTTTCCTAGTGCGTGGCTCGCAGATAGCACGGCGGAGCTGCACCGCTGCAGGAGTTAGGGGACCAGTGTAGTATGTCTGTACTGCGTTGGTAACAGGTCAACTGGAACCTATGGTGACATCTTTGGGTTTTTATCTGTGAGATTAATGTATGTTGGGAATGACTGGTGTACTCAATGCTCCTTTACTATTGATTGGGGTCGTTGGTTGCCAGTCAATATTGTATATACTTGCTGCAGATGGAAGATATGGAGCTACTTTCCCCCAGCACAGAACTTAGTGAACAGGCCCAGGACCTACCAGGTGCTGGAGGAGATTCTCCATCAGCAGAAGAGGCGGACGAGAGAAACTCCAGACGTAAAAAAGTTGGTAAGTAGTCCACTTGAATTGTGTTATCTAGTCATAGTCAGTGAAGTGAATTAGTAGTGCCCGTTTTAGTGATAATATCTATAGACCAGTCTATTATCTTACATGTCCTGTTGGTCGGTACACGCATTCATCATTTACTGATTTCAGGCGGTCACACATACCTCTGGGAATTTTTGCTCAAGCTGCTGCAGAATAGAGACACCTGCCCTCGGTATATCAAGTGGACTAATCGTAGGACTGGGATTTTTAAGCTGGTAGACTCTAAAGCAGTCTCTCGATTGTGGGGTCAACACAAGAATAAGCCAGAGATGAATTATGAGACTATGGGCAGAGCTTTGAGGTAGGTCAGATTGTCTTATTGGATTAGGAGCGGTGTTCGCTAAGTACGGGATAAGTGCACCGGAAAAGTCATGGTTCACTGGGAGTCAGCTGCAGTGGAGATTTTGGGGCTCTTTAACCACTTGTGAATGGGCAATATAAAACTGTTCACATATGGTAGATATAGTAAATGCCTTAATCTTTTAGATATTACTATGCAAGAGGAATTCTCAATAAAGTGGATGGACAAAGACTGGTATACCAGTTTGCTGAGGTGCCTCAAAATATAGTAGAGATAGACTGTGGTCCTGAACAGCCTCCTCGCAGGTCAAAGCACAAGCCTATAACTAGGCCTTCTCCCTCAAAACAAACAAGAGTTGAAATCCCAACAACGCAACAAATGCCGACCTTCATACCTCAAATGGCGAGCGAGAGGACAACTGCTGTCTGGAAGGATCAGTTGGCAGCAGGAGGGGCCAGCTTCGCTAAGTATCCCGAAGTATCGCGAGACAATGGACAGCAGCACTTTGTTACACCTGGTCACATGACAGAGCCAAAGCCTACCAGTTCAGCTCTCAGTCAGCTACCTCATAGTACTGCTACTAGTAGTGATATTGTGCGGTCGCGCGGTGAAGTCTCTGTTGGCAGTTTTGATAGCCTTAGAGTTCGCCAGGAAAGCAACCGTGTCCGGTGTCACAATGTGTCTATACCCCTGCCTACTGATAATGACACAATAGAGTGGACCCCAAGGATGGAGCGTGTTAAGCAGGAGCCGAGTGAGCCAACGGGTGAACAGGAAATGGAAGAGAGCGATGAAGAAATAAACCCGGACAGCCCGGGAACTCCCCCACAGTGGCCTACTGCTCAGCAAGAGGAAGAGGGAATGGACTCAGAAGCCTCATCCCACAGTCCAGCTTCATTGCATATCGACTCACAGGATGATGAGGAATCTAGTCCAGGATCTCCGCGTCTAGTTATCAAGGAGAGTAATGACTAGTAATTCTCCAGTAGCCATTTTTTAATTTTCCGTTAGTGTTCAGTGGTGCCACATAGTTTTCCCTCACTAGTGACTGGCCAAGCTTACTATGCATGTCCTGAACGAACAGCCATCTTTTGAGACTCATTTAGGGCCAGTAAGTAACTAGAGTGCATCCTTATCAATCATAAAATAACGGTCAGTATTACTATTCCTCTCGAATAGACACCTTATCATTTACCTTTTACTCGTAATACAAGAGCGCAAAGGCCAGAAAATGTTAATGCTTTATTTAGCCCAAACACCGATTTAACACTAGTTAATGCCAAAACCGTTGTTATGATATTCCCAGTATGCCAGTATGCTGCGGCAAGCCCGTTTGATGTATGCACTTTTTATATTTTATATCTAGGTTTTTGCCATTATGCGTTGTTGAACTTCATTCCATATTTTTGTGGCTATGCAACGGGTGTAAACGATTTTCATTGATTTGAATGATTTTTTCCAGTAGTGACGCAATGAAAATCTTTCAATAACGGTGTTTTCTTGTACACATGCGTAGACTCTATGGACAACCACAGTCTGCGTTAACATGGCCTAGCACTTGCGAGATACAAAACTTCACCATTCTCTTGAGTGCAGTAAAAGGCAGGTGGTTGGCAATTTCCTGAGGTTATGTTGAATGATGACAGGTGTTGAGCTATGTATACATGTGGTATAATGTTATGGATGCGATTGACATACAACTTGATGCCAATTTGTAAAAGTGCAGAATACATAAAGACTTGGTGTACATCATTAGGCGTAGAGACCAAGCATGCAGTATTGGTGACATCTGGGTGAGCAGCGTATCAGTCCATGTCCATATCAGATGTAAACTCTAATGAATCAAACATGCCCGTCTCATTGAACTGCTGGTGTAGCGACATAAACTGGATAACAAAGGCCTCAAGGTGGAAAATATCCTTCGATCCCATCTACAATAGGTAATGGTGGTAAATAGTTCGGATGCTTCAAGGAGTAAATAGGAAGATCAGTTAGGTGTTCAGGTGCGCAGAGACGAAAAACGGGTTCACATATGACAGTAAATACATATGCAGACAAGCGGGAACCAAGATTATCTGTTCAACAGAAAGCGCACAACCTTTATACACACACGCACAGCCTTTATGCACACACACACACACGCAGAACCTTTACACGCATGCGCAGAACCTTTACACACGCACGTACACACGCACAAACTTTACACACACGCATTGAGATATGATTGCAAAATGCTGATAAAACTATCCCTCTGTAACTGAAAAGGCAGTCTCTGGTTTCTCAATTCATTACAGGCAATTGGTCCGTTATTTCCCTAACAATGCATCCACGCGATATGCACTAATCGGTAATGAAGTTTGCAGACTGGTGAAGCCCCTGAAAAGTCGACAGTGTGACTGATTGATCGCGCAAAGGCTCACACAAACTAACCACAGACAGGTAAGTCAGTCCATTGATAGGCAGATGTAGTGTTCTAATGGAGTATGCAAGAGGTGGACCCAGGCGCCCGAATCAAGTAGAAGCTTAAAAAATTAATATTTCCTGTCAACTTCTATTTGGTAGAGGTAGCCTATATTTATTTGTACTCTTCAAACCATTCATACAGCATTTGTGGAGAAACTTCTTTGATCTGAAAGTGTAACAGGATGATAATGTTTTTGTTCTGGTATTCCCATGCTCTCGTCAGATTGATTTAGCAGCCCATCTTCTAGTTCTCAAGACATTACCTACCTGTAGCCGATGTTCACAGTTAGCTGCAAGCTTTATCACCTCTGGTTTTAGAGATCCACTCACAGCTTGGTTAATCTCCTCAACAAGTGTCTACATGTATTGAGAAGATATGACAGAGGAACTCTGTCACTGGGCACAAGTGAGGCACATCTGCTATGAATAGCATTTAACTGGACTTGACAAAAGTTCAAGACATGACATGCTAACAAAACTTTCAGCTCATCTGCTGACATTTCAGGTCTATCACATATACCTGGAAGATAATGCTGGTAGGAATGAGATGGATCTGTATTTCATAGAGTCTCTCCCTTATCTGAACCAGCCTACAGAGAGACCATAGCATATTTCAATGTCACAAGAGAGCAGAGAGAAACTGTGAGTTTTCTACTCTTGCCAAATTATAGACCTGGGAAGACCACTACAAAACTGAATTCGCCACTGCAGTTTACCTGCAGTACATAGCAGCTGGAACTACTAATTACAAAGAGACAACTCCGCTGACACAGAATCGCAGTCAACTCTCCCAGTAATCAGGTGTATTTACTGGAGAGAGTCAGAACTCACCGTTCGTGGCTGTACTCCATCAGTATTAATCTCGCTGTCTCAACTAGCCATTGCTTCCATGGGAGATCAGGCACCTCCTGGTTATCCGTGAAGGGATATCTACAAAAGTATAACACTATCGTGAAACCATATCAAACTAAAATCCGGTAACACAATGGTTTACCCTGTGGTTTACTCATGGTTATTTTCTGTTAAGCTCTTTTACTTACTGTTTGACTTTGCACGCTTCCAGCATGAGCAGGGCTCTTCTCATGTTCCTGTCTGATTTCCATATTATTCTCTCCACTAAAGAATCATTTAACTTCAGACCTTCTTTTCTAGCGACAGTGGCCAGAGTTCTGCTCATCTAAAGAAGATTGGGTGTGGACTATCCAGATTAGAATGTAGTCATAGTAATGATATAGGATAATCCCTGCTTATTGAGAGTAGATTGCCCAAAAACTTACAGTTCATATAACAGTTAGGGGATCACAATCAATTCATCCATACGTCATTACCTGCTTGGATGTAGGAGAGGGGACTCTGATGGCCAAACACCTGCTCCGGATCGCTGGAATGACTTTACTAGTAGAGCCACATATCAAGATGATACGACAGGATGCTACGTATTTCTCCATGGTACGGCGTAAAGCATGCTGAGCATTAGGAGTCAATGAATCTACTTCATTCATCACCACAACTAAAACAGCCAGCTTTCGTCACACATTTGAAAAGTGCCGGCAATTCAAGCGAAGTCTATGATTTATTGACTTTTTTTACCAGCGATAATTTTTTTGCCTTTTTTATACTCCCGATATTCCCTGTACGGGGTCGTAGAGTTTTGCTCCATGGAGACTTTGTCGGAGCACAGGAGCGAATTAAGGTCGGATGCCCTTCCTGCCACCACCGTTGAGTTTTCTGGGATTTGAACCCACGACTCACTGCGCGCAAATCATGCATTTCAACTACTAAGCCACGGCTGCTCCCTTTTTTACCAGCGATAATGATCATAAAAAACTGAGCAGACTATTTACACTACGCACATTGGAAGTTGCCCATGGTGTAAAACATGACACGGGCTAGCTCCAATTATCGGCCATTTTTATCTCACTATACCTTCCCTGAACATATACCGGGCAGCTTTCCCGTCATATTACTGCCGCATGGGTGCGATGGCGAATAGGTATAAAAATACCTTTGAATCTCTTGACA
>Ga0224501_10004646_pt1 | contig 10825 bp, 12 predicted proteins | sample SF_Oct11_sed_USG_4_FD_169105 | JGI IMG/M metagenome (GOLD analysis project Ga0224501, IMG submission 169105) | Sediment microbial communities from San Francisco Bay, California, United States - SF_Oct11_sed_USGS_8_1 | ecosystem: Environmental > Aquatic > Marine > Sediment | place: USA...
ATTCTTTCTAGCAGACTCCATATTGACTGAGGAGGAAATGGAGAACTTATTGCTGGAGGATGGATTCAAAGGTTTAAAACCTTACCCAGATCGCGTGGTTGGAAAAGCTTGGAATGATATAAACGTTTACGACTACGTCACACTTGCTATGCTGAAAATGGCAGATAGATACAAGTTACCAATATTTGTACATGTGCCGAAGGACATGAGGCTTGCATCTCCAGAAACAATTAAGGAGATAAGAGAAATTTCAACAAAGTTTCCAGACGTTACTATCGTATTAGCCCACATCGGAAGGCTTCACTGTCCGCCCTTAATAGAGAGAGGCATTAGTGGTGTGGCGGACTTGCAGAACGTTTACTTAGAAACTTCGTTAGTGACTAATCCCGATGTCTTTAAATTTGCTTTAGAGAAATTCGGCCCTGAAAGGGTGATCTTTGGAACAGATCTGCCAGCCAGTCTCGTTAGATGTAAAATAATCTGTGTAGACGGAAAGCGAATATGGGCGGTTAGAGAAAAATACCCTTGGGTCAAAGATGAGGATAGAAGGCTGTATGAGAAGGAGATTGAAAGCCTCATCCCGCTGGTATATGAAAACATACTTGCTTTCAAAAAAGCTATTGGAGAATTAGACATCAGCAGAAATGATATTGACAAGATATTTTATAAAAATGCGAGAAACATACTAGATAGCATAGAAGTTCCTACCATTAACTAATAGTTGCCTCGTGATCAACTCCAAATGAATCTCTTTTAATCTCTCTACGAAAAGCCTCTAATGAACTCAGAGCTATTCTGAGAAGTCATAGCGCGTTTCCTTATTAACAGGCAGATCTATAGTTAACCGATAATTTTATTATTTATGAAATTTAAACTATTGTCAGGTGATTTTATGTGGTTGAAAGATATGTTCGGTGTGAATAAACCCGTTATTGCGATGATTCATTTTGGTCCGCTTCCAGGATCTCCTTTTTATGACCAAGAGCTTGAAAAGACGCTTGAAAGAGCGGTCGCCGATGCTAAAGCGCTTCAAAGAGGGGGGGTTGACGGTGTTTTATTCTCTAATGAAGGAGATAGACCATACTCATTTAAAGTAGGCGCGGAAACCGTGGCTTCAGCAACCTCTCTTGTTACCAAAGTGTCGGAAGAACTTTCTATACCCTATGGTGTTGACATTTTATGGGATCCCTTTGCAACGTTTGCCGTGGGCAAAGCTACCAACGCAAAATTCGTTAGGACGCTTCTGGCCGGCTCCATAGTCAGCGATATTGGGCTCATCAATGTAGAATCTTCTGAGGTTCTAAAATATGTTAAGTTCATAAATGCAGAAGGCATCAAGAGGTTTGTTTACCTGAATCCGGAGTTTGGAACTTCTCTCGGCAATAGACCAATTGAATCCGTAGCCAAAACTGTGGCCTTTATGTCCATAGCCGATGTGCTGTGTGTATCTGGTCCCGCCACTGGGCTTCCATTAAGAGTGGAAGATTTAAAATCAGCAAAGAAAGGGGCTCCGCAATTACCCGTGTTCATAAACACGGGAGCAAGGAAGGAGAACATTTCAGATTTCTTGCCTTATGCCGATGGAGTAATCGTGGGCACAGCTCTCAAAAAGGATGGAATGACCTGGAATCCAGTTGACGAAAAACGCGTATTAGAATTTATGAAAGTTGTTAAAAAATTGAGGGAGTAAATGTGGTAAATCTAGAATTACTGAAAACGCTCGCAGAGATCCCCGCTGTTTCCGGGAACGAGGACAAACTCATCACGTTTTCTAAAGAGTACATGGAGAAATACGCTGATGAAGTTTCGGTCGATGATACGGGTAATGTGGTAGGCGTCTTAAAGGGGACTGAAGAAGAAGCACCAAAACTACTAGTTTTCGCCCACATGGATGAACTCGGGCTGATGGTGAGACGGATCGAAGAAGATGGTTTTGTGAGAGTTGAGAGGGTCGGTGGTATTGACACGAAGGGCCTTCTATCGAGGGAAGTGAGAATTATCACAGACAGCGGAATTGTTGAAGGTGTCGTAGGTGTGAAGTCGCATCACGTAATGAAACCTGAAGAAAAGTACACTGTACCCCCATACGAAGAATTGTACGTAGATGTCGGAGCCAGCAGTACTAAGGAAGCTAAGGACCTTGGCATCAAGGTTGGCGATATGATAGGACATATGCCAAACTTCAGAGTTCTAAACAACAAACTTGTTTCAAGTAAAACTATGGACGATAGGGCAGGACTCTTTGTACTTTTTGAAACATTGGCGCGTCTAAGTAAAGAACGACCTAAAGCCACAGTCTACTTTGTGGCATCAGCTCAAGAGGAGTTCAGCATCAGAGGCATCATTCCCATATTCCACAAACTTAAGCCAAGGCTTTCGATTACTCTTGAAGTCGCCATTGCAACCGATACTCCAGACTTGAAAAACGTTGCTGCTGATGTACGACTTGGAAAAGGCCCCGCGATATATCGATTTTCCTTCCATGGAAGAGGAACATTAGCCGGGAACATACCCCATCCCCAACTCAGAAAATACATGGAAAAAATTGCCATAGAGTCTAACATACCATTTCAATGGGAAGTCGCGAGGGGCGCGATCTTAGAAAGCGCTTTCATACAACTAGAGCATGGAGGTATCCCCTGCATTGATCTAGGAATACCCTGCCGATACCTACACTTCCCGAACGAAGTTGTCGCTATAGAAGATCTAAAGCTAACCCAAGAATTGCTAGTAAAATTCTTAAACAGTGTAGACCGCAACTTCAAGTTGACTCGCGGTGAATAGCGGCTTTCCCACAACTTTTTTATGATATAATATGTGGCGTTAGTCTTATGAGAATCACAGCGTCTATAGTGGCAGCTAATCCGCTTAAGCTGGGTGAGGAAATAGAAAGATTAGAGGCAGCTGGAGTAGATGGTATTCACATAGATGTGGCAGACGGCCATTTTGTATCAGACTTAGGGATAGGCCCCTATATGGTCATGGCTATAAGAAAGGTTACCAAGCTACAACTTTATGTTCATCTGATGGTGGAGGAGCCAGAGAGGTTTATTGACGGTTACTCAGATTCAGGGGCAGACAGCATAATAGTTCACATAGAATCCTGTAGGCATCTGCTTAGAACGATTAGAAGAATAAAGCATCTTGGGAAAAAGGCTGGTGTAGCCGTCTTACCAGCAACGGTCCTTGACCTGTTGAAAGACTCAATGAAGGAACTGGATCATTTGCTTCTTCTCTCGAACAATGACTCTAGTTTTTTAGACTGGCAAGACAGAGAATTCTATCTAGGAACGTTAAACAAACTGAGAGAGGCCTCAGAACTCAAAGAAAGGTTTAACAGAAAATTGGAGATAATGGTTGATGGAGGTATAACAAAAGACTTGATTGCAGGAATCGTTAATGCTGGAGCCGACACACTCGTAATAGGTTCAGCGCTGTTCTCTGAGAAAAATCTTAGGGAAGCGATTGATGAGTTCAGGAGACTGGCTTCAAAAAATAAGTGAAAAAGCCGAAACGTTAAGATTTTTTTAGGATGTCAAAGATTTCTTTTTCGAGTTTTTCTTTACCTACCCCAGTTAATATCGGAACAAAATTTAAAATAGGAATGTTATGCTCGCGCGCCGCGTCCGAGTCGAAGCTAGCTGAAAGTATAAGGTCATATTTCTTTGTCTTTAAGAAAAAACCAATTTCTGTCACTCTGCACTGCGCTAACTCTACATTCATATTATTTTTTCTAAACAACTCTTCAAGCTTCACTCTAACGGCCGTAGCAGTTGCGATGGCAGTACCACATGCCACCAAAATTCTCTTTATGCTCATATGATCGCCGTATTATAAAGGGACGTTGTTGTAAATTTAAGTTTTTCTTAAAAAAAGAAAAAGGGGTGTGATGTGCTATCCTAAGCGACTACGGGTATAATTTACCAAAGAGATCTCGGAGTGCCTTGACCCTATCTGCGAACAAAAAAATTACAATGACGGCTATGAACAATAGGTAACCTACTACTAATGGAAACTGAGCGCCAAGCCAAGCCAGCGGTATCATCGCCTGTAACCATATGCAGCCTATCGGGGCCGCGTCTGGCGCTATTGCTCCTATCGCCTTCGCCGTGTCAGTCATTATAGGGGACCACCAAGAACCGACTGATTGCCAGTAAAACATCAATATTAAGCTTAGTATCACAGTCTTGATTAAGTCGGCGTGCATAAACGGTGTAACCGCAACCGTGAAGAACGGCGTAGCTGCAAGATCGGCGAAAGGCATGACCGTGATCCATGGAGTTACTATCGCAAACAGAAGCACGAATGGGATCAGTATCAAGGCAGCAGCCACATTTGTAGGATCACCTATCGCCACCGCGGCGTCCAAGCCTATGTAAATTTCTCTTCCAGGGAAACGAGTTTTGACATAGCCACTAACCACATCTGATATGCCTGTAAGCCCCTCCATCAATATCCCTATCATCCTTGGTAGCAAGAGCATCACAGCAGCGGAGTTTATGCCAAGAACTGCAATTGCCAGTATGTCGTATCCAGCAAGTACTCCTATCACTACACCTAGTACTAGCCCCATCACTATTGGTTCACCTAGTACTCCCAGCGTTTTCCTCACAGTTTCTGGATCAGCCTTTGGCGTTGGAATCCTGTCTACTATTGGCTTAAAAACGGCTATTACGGGCATCGCGCCAACCCAGCCTCCACCATGTGGTAGTGAATATCCCTTGTAACCCGGAATTAGATCCCACAGTGGCTTAACAGTCCAGTCTCCGACCTTCAAGCACATAACCTCATAGGCGACCGCAGCCAACACTGAGAATATGAAGTCACCAGTGAATTGGAAAATTGTTCCACCAACGAAAGCCCAGTGCCAGAAGTTCCATATGTCGATGTCAAGGGTCTTTGTGAGATTAGCCCCCAACAGGATAAGATTTACGATTATGCCGATCGGGATGATTAACGCTCCCACCGTCGTACCGAAGGCTATAGCCGCCATGGGGGGCCATCCGACATCTACTGCGGTTAGTTCAACGCCAGTGCGTTCAATCATGGCTACAGTGGGTGGAACCATGGCGCTAAAGAATAGTCCAAGTACTACTTGGAGACCTACCCACGCTACTCCAAGAGTTATCGCGCATCTTATTGCTGTCCCAAGTTTGGCTCCGAACACCATAGCAAGAATAAACATGAATACCGGTAGCCACACAGCTTGTCCTGCTGTATTCAGAAGATTACTGAACCATGCGAAGAACTCTATTATCGCTTCTAGTTGCATGTCGTTTTATTCTCCTTTATTTTTTAAGTATTATAACCATGAGAGGTCTATAAAAGCTTTTGTGTTACTCTTAAATACTATCATAGAAATTCTAGAAAAATAGAACTATAAAAATCAAATCTAATTTTATTGCATTTTTTCATGATCTAATGCGCGAAGCTATTGCTTGAATACAAAGAACCTTAAGCATTAAATTTCTGTATGCTTTTAGAAAGTATATGGATCTCATCGTCGTTTCAAAGCTAACTGCAACCGATTGGAAAGAAGCTCTCACAAAACTCTGCGCCTACGCAGTGAAAGAGGGATATGCAAAGAAAACACTCATCGACGCAATGTTGGACAGAGAGAAACGATGCCCTACAGGTTTGCCTGTTGATGGCCATCGAGGTGTAGCTTTGCCCCACGAAGATGTGGTTCACGCTGAGAAACCGCTTATAATGATTGCGAGACCCGTGATTCCCCTACTCTTTGGTCGCATGGACAACGCCGAGGAAGAGATTGAAGCCCTCCTCATAATTATGGTTATAGTCGATGATGTGAAGAAATACCTGAACACGATTGAGAAACTCACGCCTCTGTTGAAAAACATCAAACTAGTTGAGAAGATGCGAAAGATAAACTTGCCAGAACTGAAGCAGGAAATGTTGTCTAACCTCGGTGAAGAGTTTGCCACATTTGAAGTAGTTGAATTCAGCTAGAGTTATCTTTCAATACCGGCCCAATGCGGCGCTTTAAATGCTTCCACGATGCCGTTAATGACTGGTTCCATACCCACCCCTGAAACGAAGGCCACACCCATAAAGACAGGAAGTTTCTCAGGAAGCCTAAGATCTTCTGGTCTTCCAATTATTGTAATAGCGACATCTGGTTTCCAAGTCTTAACGATTAAAGGCGCTTCATTATCCCTGCACAATTTAGTTTCAACAGATTCGAACCCTCTTTTCTTTAGCTCCTCCACTAGTCTCTTAGCCGCTATATTCGATGTCCACCCGCCTGTTCCTGCTCCAGTAACAACTAAAATCTTATACGTAACCACAGTGAATCCCCAGACTAAATTTTATTCATTGAACATATAAATTTGATATAAAAAGGGTTATGATGGTTCGTTCGATCGACGAGAGCTAGTAGAATGCAACGGATATGACTTGGAGGCAAATGTAGAAACAGAGGATACAGTCTGTTGGATGTCGCCTATTCACATCATGTAAAGTCAATCTATTTATCACTAACTATTACTGTTTTTAAGGAGTTCTTTCTTTCACTGGCAATTTTGAACGCATCCGCGATTTTCTCTAAATTGAAACGGTGAGTTACAAGGTCTCCGAGCCTTAGTCTTTTCGACCGCATTAACTCTAAGGCCATTTCAGTTTCTAGATGTGAAGCAGAGTAGGTTGAAGTTATGGTGATTTCTCGGCAAATCCGATATATTTCATCTAAGGTTATTTTAAAATCTGGGTTAACTCCTGCATACAAGAACAAAGTTCCGCTTGGTCTAAGCATCTTTATCGCTTGTTCATTCGCTTTAGCGCTTGTGGTGGCCGTAAAAGCAATGTCAACTCCCCTGCCATCAGTCATCTCTTTAGCCTTCTCCACAGGATCCTCAACTCCTGGGTTGACAGTTACTGTTGCACCATACCTCTCTGCAGCTTTCAACCTGAAATCGCTTAGATCAGTAGCGATTATCTCTCCAGCACCGAATGTGGTTAGGAGCTTTATATGAGTGAGCCCCATTGGTCCACAACCAACAACAGCTACGGCGTCTCCCGGCGTTAGAGGAGTTTTCCTTATGCCCCTAATAATGCAAGCTGTGGGCTCCACCTGGGCTGCCTCTTCAAATGAAACATTTTCCGGAACAAGATACGTGTCCTTTTCAACTAGTCTCTTTGGAACCCTAAAGTATTCGGAGAAACCTCCCGGATCAAAGTTGATTGGATAGAAATCCTTGCATAGAGTGTAGGCTCCGTGCTTGCAATACCAACACGATAAACAACCTACATGATGGTGTGGCACTACACGATCCCCTTCTTGAAACTTTTTGACGCCCTCACCTACCTTTACGACCTCCCCAGACACTTCATGACCAATGACTACGGGCTTATGGCCACGCTCCTTAATCTTTGTTGGCACATACTCGGGACGTAAGTCTGATCCACAAATTCCGCTCACCCTCATCTTGACTAGGATTTCACCTAGTCCAATTTTAGGTATGGGTCGTTCTTCACATCTTATGTCATATGCGTCATAAAATGTACCTACCTTCATTCTTCTACCTCCTTTTTTCTAATTATGCTCGGAATCTCACTTTTTTCTATCCCTAGATATTTTTCACCATACTTTTCTAGTATCTCTATTTGCTCTTCCTCTGTTAAAGTTCTAATTTTCCCCTTACCCGCCAGCATAGCAATAAGCTGCATCTTTGCCATTTCTTCCATGTCAAAAGCAGTGTCAAAGGCTTCCTCAACAGTAGATCCAACCGCCAGTACTCCGTGGTTCTGCAATATCACACCTTTACGATGTTTACCCAACCCCTTTACCACAACATCTGCTAATTCTTGAGTGCCTCCCAAGCGATAGGGCACAATCGGAAACCCTAAAAGTGGTTTGAGACCTATCAATATTGGTTTAATAGGTATATTTGCTATGCCTAATGCGGTCGCGTAGACCTGGTGTGTGTGAACTACTCCTCCAACGTCTTGTCTATTTCTATAAACAGCAGTGTGCATCGGTGTTTCTACCGAGGGGTTAAATTTTCCCTCAACAAGTTTTCCATAAATATCTACAATGATTAAACTGTCAGGAGTGACATCATACATGTGGAAGCCGCTCGGTTTTATTATGACATGATTTGTGTTAGGTATTCTTGCACTAACGTTTCCGCCAACAGATGTGACTAAGCGATGCTCCCACACCAAATTGCAGATTCTCGCTACCCTTTCCCTTAACTTCTCAACTTCCTTTTTTAACATACAATTCACCTACCTTTCAACGGATTGAGAAAAATGTTCATATTACTATACTTATACTCAAGATAAAGTGTAAATTTTAAGGTGATGATTTTATGTGGTTGAAAGATGTGCTTGGGGAATGTTTCTATATAAAGATATGATAAATCCGATTGTGAAATCTGAAACGGACTCGGCGTATACTTGGAAAAGTTGCTAGTATGTTTTGTATGATTACCTAAATATGTCGTGGTTAATGTTTTCCCGATAATATATTAAGTATCTCTTGATCCAATTTTTCCTTCCCTATTCCAGTTAAGTACGGTATACCATTGAGTATGGTAACACCGTTTATTGTTCGGTGGTTAGGTCCATTGATTTTTTCTCCGGGTATAGGAGTAGTAGATACTATAAGATCTGGAGTGCGTTGCGATAGATAGTAGTTAACTTCTATCGCCTTACATTGTGTGGTATCCGCATTTATCCCCTCTTTTTCGAATAGTTCTCTCATCTTCATCGCTACTGCAGTTGCTGTAGCAACTGCTGTTCCGCATGCTATGAGTATATGTTTTTTGTTCATTATCGATATCCGCGCGTGTCTTTTTTTTTAAAAAAAAGGAAGGTAATTTTTTATCTTTTTGCCTTTATCTTGGTCGCTGATATTCTTTTGGGCTCGTTTCTTAGGAACCACCAGCACGCGAAGAAACCTATTATGAATATTATGTCAAAGTATAGCCAGCTCATCGGACCTTTCCCGTAAAACGGCGCCAATAGCATTGTAATTACCCAGTGTATGGTGTTAGAACCAGCGTCTAGAGATGAAACGTACAACGCTTCAGCTGGGATTGCAAACCCAACTATTCTTGCAGCTTCTGTTACGATCGGCGACATTACACCTGCTATATATATTATTAGAGCCATTTGTATCGTGCCTGAAAGTAGTCCGCGAACGATGTTACCTTTTGAAGGCGCCACAGCCAATATGGCATAAAACACTAACCCACCTAGGTCGCTGTAAGGCAACAGTATGTTCCCTGGCATTATCACTGCCAAAATTAGTGAGATCGGCACCAACAGTAACGCTACTGCAACGACTGCTGGATACCCTGTAACAATAGCCGCATCCATTCCTATAATTATCTCTCTGCCCGGAAATCGTTTGCTCATAAATTCTCTCACGCCCTCTGCAATGGGCATCAACCCCTCCATCAGTATACCCACCATGCGGGGTATCAGTAACATCGTCGCTGCGGACACCATGGCTACATTAGCTACACCCCAAACATCAAAGCCAGCTATAACTCCTAAAACTATACCAAGTACAAATCCCAGCAATACAGGCTCGCCAAGTACTCCAAATCGCTTTCTAATACTTTCAGGATCTGCCTTTATCTCTCCTATCCCTGGAATCTTGGTTAAAACTTTATCAATTAAAAAGGCGTAAGGAGCCAGCATCATGTTACCATGAGGGAAAGAGAGGCCAGGTAGATTGAAATTCTCTGGATCCGCCACTATCGGTGCAACCCAATCACTTATTTTTAAGGCGAGTATACAATGAATGGCAGCGGCAACGATCCCCATTATGTAATTGCCTGTTACAAGATAAACTAGAGCTGCGGTAAGACAAAAGGCCCAGTAGTTCCAAACATCGATGTCAAGGGTTCTCGTTAAACCTAACAATAGCATTGCGATGTTAACGGCAAGAGACACTGGGATTACAGGATACGCCGTTGGCATACCCCAAGATATAGCGGAGACCACAGGCCAACCTACATCGAATGCTGTTAATCTAACACCTAAACGGTCCACCATTGCTGCCGCAGCGGGACCAACGGACCCAATAAACAGATCGACCGTCATATATATTCCTATGAAACCTACTCCAACAGTGATGGCGCTTCTGATAACTTTGCCAGGTTTTTGACCAAAAGCCAACCCCAGTATCGTTATAATTATCGGCATCATTATAGTCGGTCCAGCGCTCATTATTGTGCCAACTATTTCTTCCAAAAGACCCATTTGTTTTTCCCCTTTTTTTCAGTTATTTACCAATAAATACTGTAACAATGCCCTAATGATATAAGCTTTCAGCTCTTAAATCTATTAAAAACTACGTGAAGGTAGACAAAATGGATATGTTAGTAAAGGTAAAAATGAATGCCGAAGATGGAAAAGCGACGATAAAGCAACTAAGCGCACTTTTATACGAGCGGGGGTACGTGAAAAAATCTTATCTTAGAGGCGTACTTGAACGGGAAGAAAAATATCCCACCGGGTTGCGATTAAAGGGCGGTATAAACGCCGCTCTTCCTCACGCTGAAATAGAACACGTATTAAAACCAGCCTTAGCGGTGGGGATACTTGAAAAACCTGTAAAGTTTAGAAACATGGAGAGACCTGAAGAATTTGTTGAAAACGTGAGGATGGTTTTTATGCCAGCGCTGGATAAGCCGCATGAGTACATGAAGTTCCTGGGCTCGTTTGCTGGAAAGGTGTTGCAAGAGCCCACGATTATTGCGGAGTTAAGTAGTGCAAGTACGCCTTCTGAAGTATCAAAAATATTGGAGGAACAATTAACTTGAACCTAACCCCTTGAATCGATTTAAGGGGT
>Ga0224501_10004649_pt1 | contig 10823 bp, 6 predicted proteins | sample SF_Oct11_sed_USG_4_FD_169105 | JGI IMG/M metagenome (GOLD analysis project Ga0224501, IMG submission 169105) | Sediment microbial communities from San Francisco Bay, California, United States - SF_Oct11_sed_USGS_8_1 | ecosystem: Environmental > Aquatic > Marine > Sediment | place: USA...
AGTTTGTTTGCGACTCGGAACTGAAAATCTGTCAAGCGGTTTATTTGCCATTTTGCGCGTTTGATCGTGTTGCCATTGTGAACGGCTCTCTGTAAATTTCTTTGTAATGGCTCCGTGGGGAGGGGCTTCTGTTAAAGCGCTCGGGGGTTGGTCAAAAGATTCATCAGGGGCTTGTCAAAAAATATCAATTGTAGAAAAAATTCACTCAACTTGAGTCTTTAAATTATCTGTGACGATTAGTTATCTATAACGATCAAAATTGCTTTCAAAAACGAACGTCATCCAAAATTATTTGGTGCGGCCAGATCAAAAAGGAGGGGTTTCCACGGGGGGCTAAACTGGACTTTTTGAACCGTGCCGCCGACGTTCTTCAGGAGGCCGGATCGCAAGGAACCCAGCTTACCGATTATGGAACACGGGCTCAGAAACCGTTCTTTAAATAAACAGCAGTCATCGTCCGGAATACGAGGAAAATACTGTTTTTTTATGGAATTTCCACCGTCGGTCCCTTCTAACCCTTAAAGACAATGTTGCGGTCGGATGTCCCCACAAGGGACGATGCCGGGGAGGCTGCCGCAGAAACGATTGGAATAGGGCCTGATAAGGCCCTGTTGAAACGCCGTTTGGGAGGCAGCAGAATAAGTATGGTCAGGGAGACGATGGACGACCAGTTAATGCCTCAGTGGGAAAGGGTGTGCGCCCTCCTCAGGACTGAAATCGGTGAGGCCGCCTACCAGAGCTGGCTGAAACCGATGACCGTGCAGAATACAGCAGAAGGCCGGGTTCGAATTTCGGTTCCCACCCGTTTCATGCGGGATTGGATCGTCGCTCATTATATTGAACGCCTCTGCACTCTTTGGCAGAAAGAAGACAGTTCAATCCATGGGGTGGATATCATCGTTCATTCCGATGAAGCGCTATCTTCCCAATCCCCCGTTTCCGATAGCCAAAGGATCCGCCGCGGAACCCTGCCGGATGACCGCTCGGCGCAAGCGTCGGATTACCCCGACCTCAGCGCGCCGCTGGATCCCCGCTACACCTTCGATCAGTTTGTCGTCGGCAAGCCCAACGAATTCGCCTATGCCGCCGCCCGCCGCGTTGCCGAAGGTGCCACCGTCCATTTTAATCCCCTGTTCCTGTATGGCGGCGTCGGCCTGGGCAAAACCCACCTGATGCATGCGATCGCATGGCATATCCGCAACAGTGAACCCCGGCGGACGGTTATTTATCTGTCGGCGGAAAAATTCATGTACCGCTTCATCCGGGCGCTGCGCGAACAGAATACGGTTGATTTCAAGGAACAGTTCCGCTCCGTCGACGTGCTGATGATTGATGATGTACAGTTCATCGGCGGCAAGGACTCCACCCAAGAGGAATTCTTTCATACCTTCAACTCCCTGGTCGATCAGGGCCGGCAGATCGTGATTTCGGCGGACAAATCGCCGTCCGACCTGGAAGGTATGGAGGAGCGCCTGAAGTCCCGCCTCAATTGCGGCCTGGTGGCTGATATCCACGCCACCACCTATGAACTGCGTTTGGGCATTCTTCAGTCCAAAGCCGAAACCCTGGGTGCCGCGGTTCCGGGCAAGGTGATGGAATTCCTCGCCCACAAGATCACCGCCAATGTGCGCGAATTGGAAGGGGCCTTGAACCGGGTTGTCGCCCATGCCCAGCTCATCGGCCATGAAATCACCATGGAAACCTCCCAGGAAGTTCTGCACGACCTGCTCCGCGCCAATGACCGCCGGGTTACCATCGAGGAAATTCAGAAAAGCGTGGCCTCGCATTTCAATATCCGGGTCTCCGACATGCATTCAGCCCGCCGCGCCCGTTCCGTCGCCCGGCCCCGCCAGATCGCCATGTATCTGGCCAAGCAGCTGACATCCCGGTCGTTGCCGGAAATTGGACGCAAATTCGGCGGCCGGGATCACACCACGGTCATGCATGCGGTGCGTAAAGTTGAGGAATTGCGTGAGCGCGACAACACCTTCGCCGAGGACGTAGAGCTTCTTCGCCGGATGCTTGAAGGCTGATCCCCCGCGCTCTCCGGCGCCGGATTTTTGTTTATCTCCCGAATTCGCCACCTTCCTCCCCGCCCGCCCGGTTCGGGATGTCTCGAGAGATGGCCCTGGGGGCTCGGAAAACGCTTCGTAATCCAAGGCCCTTTGCTATAATGCAAGGATTCTGCGGAGGCCTGTACAGGGTTCCCGGATTTTCCTGTGGTGCGCGGAGCCATTCCGGCATCTCTTGGACGTTTACAGTGAACGAGACGGAACATTTGAACAATTATGAAACTGACGATTGAACGAGCCGCCCTGCTGAAATCCCTTGGGCATGTGCAGAGCGTGGTTGAGCGCCGCACCACCATTCCCATACTGTCCAATGTCCGGATTGAGGCTGGCGACGGCAAATTGAGCCTCAATGCCACCGATATGGACCTAGATATTGTCGAGACGGTCGCGGCCAAGGTTGCGACCCCGGGCCTGACCACGGCGCCCGCACATACCCTTTATGATATTGTGCGAAAACTGCCCGAAGGTTCCGAGGTCGAACTGGATAACAGCGCCGACGACGGACATCTCCATCTTACCTCGGGCCGCTCCCGATTTTCCCTCGCCAGCCTGCCGACGGATGAATTCCCTGTGATGTCCAGCGGCGACCTGCCGACGTCCTTCATCCTCGCCGCCGGCGAGCTTAGGGGCCTGATTGATCGCACCCGGTTTGCCATTTCCACCGAGGAAACCCGTTATTACCTGAACGGCATTTATTTGCATTCCGCCGAACGGGACGGAACCCGGGTTCTGCGTGCGGTGGCCACCGATGGCCACCGTCTGGCCAGCGCCGAAGCTCCGCTTCCCGCGGGGGCCGAAGGCATGCCCGGAATTATCGTTCCGCGTAAGGCGGTGTCCGAAGTGCGCAAACTGATCGAGGAAACAGGCGATGATATCGCCATCGCCCTGTCCGAGACCAAAATCCGACTTTCCTTCGATAACGCGGCGCTGACCTCGAAGTTGATCGACGGCACCTTTCCGGATTATGACCGCGTAATCCCCGACAACACCGACAAGATACTGGAAGTTGACTGCAAGCAGTTCGCCGACGCCGTGGACCGGGTCTCGGCCATTTCAAGCGAAAAATCCAGGGCCGTGAAACTGACCCTGAGTCCGGGATCCCTGGTGCTGTCGGCATCAAGCCCCGAATCCGGCAGCGCCACCGAAGAGCTTGAAATCAATTACAAGGGCGGCGAACTGGAGATCGGTTTCAACTCCCGCTATCTGCTCGACATTACCCAGCAGATCGAAGGCGACAGCGCCCAGTTTCTGATGTCCGACGCGGCATCCCCGACCATCGTGCGCGAAGTGGACGACGCCAGCGCGCTTTATGTTCTCATGCCCATGCGTGTGTGAGGAGAAGATTCTGGACGGCATGCATGGATTGGCCCAAGACGTGGCCCGAGGACCGGCCCAACAAGGACCGGTTCAGGGCGTGGCTCAAGGCAATGCACAAGATGTGGGCCAAGGTGTGAGCAAGGCGGATATGACGAAGACGCCGGACACTGCCCCAGCACGGGGCGATGGGCACCGTTTTTCCATATCCCGGCTCATGCTGAGTGATTTTCGGAGTTACCACTCCCTGAGACTGGAAACCGACTCCCGTTCCGTCGTGCTCACCGGGCCGAACGGCGCAGGCAAGACCAATCTGCTGGAGGCGATCTCGTTTCTCGGTCCCGGGCGGGGCTTGCGCCGGGCGCGCCTGTCGGAAGTGGCGCGGCGCGACGGGCCAGATGATAAAGATGACGGCGAAGCGCCGTCTTTTCGGCCTTGGGCGGTGGCCGTTGAAGTGAAGACGCCCCAGGGGCGGGTCGAAATCGGAACCGGCCTTGAGGCCCAACTCCGGCCCGGGGCGCGGGAAAAACGCGCCGTACATGTGGACGGCGAAGCGCGGAAATCCCAGGCGGCGCTGGCGGAACACCTCAGCGTGCAATGGCTGACGCCGCAGATGGACCGGCTGTTTCTCGAGGGCCCTTCGGCCCGGCGGCGGTTTCTCGACCGGCTGGTGTTCGGTTTTGACCCCGCCCATGCCGGCCGGGTCTCGGCCTACGAACATGCCATGCGCGAACGGGGCCGTCTGTTGCGCCGGGGCCCGGCCGATGCGGACTGGCTGAGGACATTGGAAGAGACCATGGCGGAAAAAGGCATTGCGGTGGCTGCTGCCCGCCAGGAAATAACCCATCGCCTGGACGCGGTGTGCGGCCGTCCGCAGGGGCCCTTTCCCGGTGCCCGGCTTCAGGTTCTGGGCCCGGTCGAGGACTGGCTGGCCGAAGGTCCGGCGCTGGCCGCCGAAGACAGATTAAAGGAGCGCCTGCGCGGCGCCCGCGACAAGGACCGGGAGGCCGGCGGCGCATCTTTCGGCCCCCATCGCAGCGACTTCGCCGTCCGCCATCTGGCCAAGGACCAGCCGGCCGGGCAGTGTTCCACCGGCGAGCAAAAGGCGCTTCTGATCACCATCGTGCTGGCGACCGCCCGCATGCTGGCGGAAACACGCGGTACCCCGCCCTTGCTGCTGCTGGACGAGGTCGCCGCCCATTTGGACCAGGACCGGCGCCGGGCCCTCTATGACGAGGTTTCCGCCCTCGGCGCCCAGGCCTGGCTGACCGGCACCGACGCCGCCCTCTTTGATTCGCTCGGCAGCCGGGCACAACATTTCGAGGTTCGGGACGGTATCCTTACACCCCGTTCCGCATGACGGAAATATTGATGAGAAAAAAATGAGCAAAAAACCTGAAACGCCGAATAAATCCGAAACGCCCACCGGCCCAAAAGTCAGGGCCGCCGACACCTACGATTCCGAATCGATCAAGGTGCTGAAAGGCCTGGAGGCCGTGCGCAAACGGCCGGGCATGTACATCGGCGATACCGATGATGGCTCGGGCCTGCACCATATGGTCTACGAGGTGGTTGACAATGCTATCGACGAGGCCCTGGCCGGCCACTGCGATACGGTCACGGTGACTCTCAACGCCGACGGCTCGGTCACCGTCAGCGACAACGGCCGCGGCATTCCGGTCGACATTCACCGGGAGGAAGGCGTCTCCGCCGCCGAGGTCATCATGACCCAGCTTCATGCCGGCGGAAAATTCGACCAGAATTCCTATAAAGTTTCGGGCGGGCTGCACGGAGTCGGCGTATCGGTGGTCAATGCGCTGTCGGAATGGCTGGAACTGAAAATCTGGCGCGGCGGCAAGGAATACGTGGTCCGTTTCAGGCACGGTGAAACGGAAGCCCCTCTCAAGGTGACCGGCGATGCGCCGGTGGATGCTGACGGCAAGGTTCTGACCGGAACCACGCTCACCTTTCTGGTGTCAAAAGAGACCTTCACCATGACCGAATACGACTTCGCGACCCTGGAACACCGGTTGCGCGAGTTGGCGTTTCTCAATTCCGGGGTGGCGCTGAAGCTGACCGACGCCCGCCATGTGGATGTAAATTCGGTGGACCTCCACTATGAAGGCGGCCTCAAGGAATTCGTATCCTACCTTGACCGATCCAAGAACGCCCTGCATGAAGGACCGATCACCATTATCGGTGAAAAAGGCGGCACCACCGTCGAGATGTCGCTGCAATGGAATGACAGCTATCACGAAACCACGCTCTGCTTTACCAACAACATCCCTCAACGGGATGGCGGCACCCATCTGGCCGGTTTCCGCGGCGCTCTGACGCGAACCATTAATTCCTACGCGACGAATAGCGGCATCGCCAAAAGAGAGAAAATCGCCATTACCGGCGACGACGCCCGCGAGGGCCTGACCTGCGTACTTTCGGTCAAGGTGCCGGACCCCAAGTTTTCGTCCCAGACCAAGGACAAGCTGGTGTCGTCCGAAGTCCGGCCGGTGGTCGAGGGAATCATCGGCGAAGGTCTCGACCGCTGGTTCGAGGAACACCCGGCGGATGCCAAGCGCATAATCGGCAAGATCGTTGAGGCCGCCGCCGCCCGCGAAGCGGCGCGCAAGGCGCGCGAACTGACCCGGCGCAAAGGGGCTCTGGATATCTCGTCGCTGCCCGGCAAGTTGGCCGACTGCCAGGAACGGGATCCGGCATTGTCCGAACTGTTTATCGTCGAGGGCGATTCGGCCGGCGGCTCGGCCAAGCAAGGCCGCTCGCGCGCCAACCAGGCAATCCTGCCGTTACGCGGCAAAATCCTGAACGTGGAGCGCGCCCGTTTCGACAAGATGCTGAGCTCGGCGGAAATCGGCACCCTGATTGCGGCGCTCGGCACCGGCATTGGCCGCGAGGATTTCAACGTCGAAAAATGCCGCTACCACAAGATCATCATCATGACCGACGCCGATGTCGACGGAAGCCACATCCGCACCCTGTTGCTCACCTTCTTCTACCGCCAGATGCCGGAACTGATCGAACGGGGTTTCCTTTACATCGCCCAACCGCCGCTTTACCGGGCGAAACGGGGATCGTCCGAGGTCTATCTCAAGGATGACTTCGCACTGGAGGATTATTTGTTCAATTCCGCCGTTGACGAAGGCACCGTGTTCGTCGATTCCGAAGGCGCCCAGGTGGCCGGCGCTGATCTGCGCCGGCTGGTCGAACAGGCGCGCGGGGCGAAATCCCTGCTCGCTCAACTGTCCCGGCACGTGCCGATGGCGGTGCTGGAACAGGCAGCGATCCTGGGCGCGCTCAACCCTCAGGTGCTGGAAGACGGCGAGCATGGTTCGGAAGTTGCCGGGTATATCGCAAAACGGATGGACGCGCTGGAAGGCCCGGCGGAACGGGGCTGGCAGGGGCAGGTGAAGGAGGGCGGCAGCCTGGAATTTTCCCGTATCCTCCGCGGGGTTGAGGAACGCCACGTCATCGACAGTGCCCTCATCCACAGCGCCGAAGCCCGGCGGCTCGATGAAATGGCGGCCGACCTGCAAAAAGTTTACGCCCGCCACGGCACCTTGACCGCCAAGGACACCATACATTCCATTACCGGCCCGGTGACTCTGGTCGACACCATCATGGAACTGGGGCGCAAGGGGATCGCCATGCAGCGTTACAAGGGGCTGGGGGAAATGAACCCGGAACAGCTGTGGGAAACCACCCTGGATCCCAACGTGCGTTCGTTGTTGCAGGTCAAGGTCAAACAGGCCGACGAGGCGGAGAAGGTGTTCTCGACCCTGATGGGCGACATGGTGGAACCGCGCCGCGACTTCATCCAGGCCAACGCGCTTAAGGTCGCCAACCTGGACGTTTAGATCCGCTTGGGATTTGCTTCATTATTTTTTTACGCAAATGCGCCGTCGCGGATCGAATCGATCGGCTTGGGATTTGCTTTAAATCCGGCAACTCAGGGCTTGGTGCAGGGATTCCGGAGAGATGATGCAGTCGCGCATGTTGCAACGCCAGAGGTCGGCGTGGGAAAGGTCGGCGCCGGTCAGGTCCGCGCCCCTGAAATCCGCATGGCCGCAATCCGTTTCAAACATGATGACCCGTCGCATGCTTGCATCCCGGAGGATGGCACCGGTGAGGTTGGCGTTGCTCAAATCGGCGCCATCGAGATTGGCGCCGGTGAGGTCGGCTTCGCGCAGGGAAGCGTCGCGCAAATCGGCACCGCGCAGGTCGGCGCCGCGCAGGTCGGCGTCGGTGAAATCGGCGCGCCGGCCGCCGCTTCCGGGTTGGCCCCATCTGTGATGGGCGTCGAGGATACTTTTCAAGACGTCTTCATCCATACCGAAGGTTCCTTTTTTGGCGGCTGAAGGTTTCAGCGCATGTGCCGATAGGGTGCCCGGTCCGGGCCGTTGGCCTCATATTATCCACAAGAGCGTTAACCCAATTCTAACGCAGATCACAGACAACACGGAACATGGTAAAAAGACAGCAGAGAAAAAAGGCGACTGAAAAAAAGACAGCCGGCAAAGCCGCCAAGGCCCCGAAGGGGCGGCTTTCCTCGATTCTGACCAAACTGGCCGCTGCCGCCGTCTGGGCGGCGATTATTCTGGGCGGGATACTGACCTGGTACGCCTATGACCTGCCGGACGTGGAGCGCGCCTTCACGCCCGAGCGCCGGCCTTCCATTACCCTTCTGGCCGCCGACGGTTCGGAGATGACAACGAGCGGCGACGTATTCGCGGGCGCGGTGCGGCTCGAGGACCTGCCGCCAGCCTTGACGGCGGCGGTGCTGTCGACCGAAGACCGGCGTTTCCGCAGTCATTTTGGGATCGACGTTATCGGCCTGGGACGCGCCATGTTTGAAAACCTGCGTGCCGGACGGATCGTTCAGGGCGGCAGCACCATTACCCAGCAGGTGGCGAAGAACCTGTTTCTGACCCCGCAAAAAACGGTCAAGCGTAAAGTGCAGGAATTGCTGCTGGCGATCTGGCTGGAATGGAAGTTCAGCAAGGACCAGATTCTTACCGTCTATCTGAACCGGGTCTATCTGGGCGCCGGCACCTATGGCATCGAGGCGGCGGCACGAAAATATTTCGGCCGTTCTGCACGCGATCTGACCCTTTATCAGTCGGCGCTTATCGCCGGCTTGCTGAAGGCGCCCAGCCGTTACAATCCCAGGTCCAGCCCCGAACTGGCGGACCGGCGCGCCGGGCAGGTGCTCGACAACATGGTCGCCGCCGGGGCGCTCAGCGTGGAGGGCGCAGAGGCCGCGAAACTGCGCAACCGGACACAACCGGTTCCGGTGGCCGGGCCTTCGGGCCGTTATTTTATCGACTGGGTGCTGGAACAGGTATCCAGTTATGTCGGCCCGGCCGACCGCGACCTTGTGGTCGTAACCACCTTCGCGTCCGGCCTGCAAGAGCGAATGGACGCGGCCATCCGCGCCGGTCTGAGCGAGGGTGGAAAAAAATACGGCAACCCGGAAGTGGCGGTGCTTGCCATGACGCCCGCCGGCGCGGTCCGGGCCATGATTGGCGGTCGCAACTATGAAGGTAGTCAGTTCAACCGCGCGACCCAGGCCCGGCGCCAGCCGGGGTCCGCCTTCAAGCCCATCGTCTATTTAGCGGGATTGGAACAAGGCCTTCGCCCGGACAGCATGCTGCTTGACGCCCCGGTCAACGTTGGTGCTTGGCGGCCGCGCAACTTCAATGGCCGCTACACGGGCGATGTCACCATGGCCGATGCCCTGGCACGGTCCATTAATTCCGTCGCCGTGCGCATCAGCGAACAGTCGGGCCGGGACAAGGTGATCGAAACGGCCCGGCGGCTGGGCCTCACCTCGGAGCTGACGCCACATCCCAGCCTGGCGCTGGGCGTATCCGAAGTCAGCCTACTGGAACTGACCGGAGCCTACGCCACCTTCGCCAACGGCGGTTACGGGGTCTGGCCCTATGGGATCGAGGAAATTCGTGACGGTCAGGGGCAGGTTCTTTACCGCCGCAAGGGGGCCGGTCCCGGCAGGGTGGTGGGGGAAGAAAATGTTCGCGACATGCAACGGATGTTGGCGGGGGTGCTCAGAGACGGAACCGGGCGGGCGGCGGCGTTGGGCCGGCCTGCCGGCGGCAAAACCGGGACCAGCCAGGATTATCGCGACGCCTGGTTTCTCGGGTACACCGCCGATCTGGTGACCGGAGTCTGGATCGGCCATGACGACGACCGCTCCCTTAAAGGCATGACCGGTGGCGGGCTACCGGCGAAACTGTGGCGGGCCTTCATGGTTAGCGCCCATCTCGGTACTCCGGCGCGGCCGCTACCGGGAAGCGGCGCCGCCCCCCGGGAAGAAGGGCCGGGCTTCTGGCAAAGCCTGAAGGAATTTTTTGGCTCGGCGCCGAAGGAGTAGTTCCGGCGCCAGCTCAGGAAAAATTTTATTGTTGAATTTCAATATATTACGACGCTTATGGCGTTCGGATAGGATTTTCGACGGGAATGGGATAAGCTTCCAAATTCAGGGCGGTCCCTACAAAAAAACATTTCATTACCAAAAGAAATGGCTGTTGGTTGGATGTAAGGTCCGCTCAGGGGATATGTCTGTTGAATAAGGGTTGTGCGCTTTTAAGTTCCATTTTCGCCGCCGGGATTCTGGCCACGGCGGGTCCGGCGTGGGCGCAAGGCGAGGGCCGAGCCCTGACCCTCGCCGTCCATCCCTATCTGCCGGCGAGGGAACTGGCGGACCGCTTCGGCCCTTTGGCCGACCACCTGAGCCGCGTTCTGAGCCGACCGGTACAGGTGGGTGTCTCCAAGGATTACAAGGCCCACGAGGACCGGGTCGGGCGCGACCAGGTCGACATCGCCTATCTCGGTCCTGTCGCCTATGTCAAGGTCGTGGAGAAATACGGCAACAAAATTCTGCTCGCCCGGCAGGCGGTCAATGGGCGCCCCTTTTTTCAAGGATACATCGTGGTCAGGCGGGACAGTCCCCTAAAAACGCTCGGCGATCTGAAAGGCGGGTCCTTTGCCTTCGGCGATCCGGAATCGACCATGAGTCATTTGGTTCCCCGTTACATGCTGCTCAAAGCCGGCGTTCCCGTCACCGGCCTCGCCCGCCACCAATTCCTGGGCAGCCATAATAACGCCGCCTTGGGCGTTCTGGTCGGCGACTTCGACGCCGGCGGGATCAAGGAAGAGGTCTATCACCAATACAAGGACAAAGGCCTGCGGGCGCTGGCCACCAGCCCGAAGCTATCCGAACATCTGTTTATCGCCGCCCGCCGAGCGGGCGGAGACATCGCTCAAACCTTGCGAATGACGCTTTTGAACCTGCACAAGGACGCAGAGGGGCGCGCAATACTCAGTAAAATTAAATCAACGGTAACCCGACTTGCGCCGGTCAGGGATTCCGATTACGACTCCCTGCGCTACATTCTGGCCCAGTTC
>Ga0224501_10004650_pt1 | contig 10821 bp, 10 predicted proteins | sample SF_Oct11_sed_USG_4_FD_169105 | JGI IMG/M metagenome (GOLD analysis project Ga0224501, IMG submission 169105) | Sediment microbial communities from San Francisco Bay, California, United States - SF_Oct11_sed_USGS_8_1 | ecosystem: Environmental > Aquatic > Marine > Sediment | place: USA...
GTTTTGGTACTGATCTTTAGCAGGCCTCTCGATGTGGATTGCTTGCATGGGTTCGGATAACTACAGTATAAATACTGAAAGTTCTAACCAGTGGATATGGGTCAAGATCACTCCAGGGTTGTTAAAGAGGCTGCTCCCCTGCCTCATGAAGAGTAGATGAGTTTTCGGCGGGTGATGGGGCGGCGGGTGGCTAACAAACGGTTTAGATTGATTTATCCCCATCTTCTTAAGGCGAAGTTTAATCTTGTAGAGCTCTCAAGCTTCAGACCCAGTCAGCGGGTACCCTAGTAGAGTGGAATTGGCCCTGGACATAGTCAGTTTCCAAACGGTGCTATGCCAACCCTGCTCATGTCTTGAAGCTCAGCTACTAACTCCGCCATCGTTTCCCAAGACAGGCGGATCCTAATATATAGCTCAAACATCGAAGAGATATGTGGTTCTACCTACCGTTAAATTTCTATACAGGTTCTTGAGGAGTTCTGTAATATCTTTGGCCCAGAGCTGAAGGCTGTAACTGGAGACCCTAAGAGAATCGAAGATGTTCTGAAAAGAGTTGATGCTCTTATCAAGCCACTGGCAGACCTTACCTTTGATCCGTTTAGCGTCAAGTCTCAGCTGTCATGGAGAAGTGTCATGGATGCCTTCAATAGAGAGGTAGAGAAGCTGGTCTTTTTTCTCTGTATTCTTTTCTCTCAAGCAGGATTGGGGTGCAATCCTGAGTACCTAGTAACATACTAAAGGCAACACTGCAACTTCTACCTCCTTCCTCTCTACTTAGGGAGATGTTTTTATGCAAAGGTTCGATATCAGTGAAAAGATCAGTCTCGTGAGACAGGACATACATGCGCTTTATGCATCTGCCACTTGCTACTTCTATAATAAATAATATATATTATATATTACGTACGCATTATATATTGCATTTCGTCAACATTGTAGGGGCAGCCATGGAAAAGAAATGCTTATTATATGTTCTATTTTTATGTTAAACTTTTTACACCCATTATACATTATAATTTTTTCAATATTATAGGTGGCTGCCATTGAAAAAGAGGCGATCAACTTTATTGATGAGTCCTTCAAGAAGCTGAGGTCAGCTCAGGGTGCCTTCGATCTGCTGCAAAAGTTCAAACATATTCGATCTCGTCAGGCCATCAACAAACAGATGCTAATGAAATTCGATAACATTCTCGAAAGATATGAGAAAGAGGTAAGCCAGAGGACGGTTTGATCTCGTTATGACCTGCAACACAGCGGCAATGAATAGGGCGATAGCTCAATGTCTAGAGCGCTTGACCCAAAATCGACGGAAAAGACCTTGGACTCAAGTGCCAGTCATTTTAGCACCCACCATCACAATGAGCTTCTCATATAATTCCTAACTCCTACCTCTCTGACCAGCCTCAGTTTTGGGAGATCTATTAAAATAGGATGAGTAGAAATATAAAAGCTAAATGAATAATCTAAAAAATAATAATTTCTCTGAGAAAAACAAATGCTACCTTCTTGATGTTCCGGTTCGAATAGAAGTTTTCATCACGTACGCACGTCAAAGTCAAAATCTGAGGTGAAGTGGATTGCCATGATGGTATTTTATATGTCATATTTTAATTTCATCTTTCAGGTTGACATCATGGACACTCTGTATCAAGAAGGTAAAGCAGCTCCTGCACTTTTCAAAAACCAACCGCCAGTGGCTGGTTCCATCTTCTGGGAGAGGTCTCTCTTCCTGAGAATGAAAAACACCATCATCAAATTCCTTACCATGGAAGATATGATGATGACTGACAGAGGCAAAGCGGTATGTACATTCATTTGTAATGGGTACGGGACTATGATTGATGTAGATGTATACACTTCTCTTCCTGTTTATACTTCACATTGTTATTTTGGGTAGTGGAGTTTGCTCCCAGAGAAACTTGATCACAGCGCAGGAGCGAAGTGCCTCCATCATAGACTTGTCTGGGATTCAAACCCACAAATTGGTGCACACCAGTCATGTATTCCAACTACTATGGCATGACTGCTATATATATGGCTGTATGTTTGTATGATCTGCATGGTATTATAGCCATCGTAAATGCATACATGTATGAAATGCCCACACCATTCGTTGGCTTAGTGGTTAGAATTGGCAAGTTTTGTATAGTGGGTTTGAGTGTCTCAGATATGTTGATGATGGTGGCGTGAAAGTTATGTGTGTCTGGATGAGTTACCATCAGGTTTGTTCATCTTGTAGGCCAGAGCTAAATACCTAAGTGTGGCTCGCCAGATGAAGGACTATGAAGATGAGAAATACGTTCTGTGGCGAGAACATGTGGAGCAGGTTTTACCTGGCCTACTCAAGAGAAATCTTCTCGCAAAGCCAGTAGAAAAAGCTGAAACATTGGCTCTAATGGGGAGTCCGCAGCCTAAACCACCATCTGAGGAGAAACCCAAATCTGGGTCCACCCGGCGCTCAGCTGGTATGTATCATGAGAAGGAGTGATGGGATGGATGGCTGATTGAACCCCTGTCACGATGCAATCTTAGCAGCATTTCAGTTTATGGGAATAACATTATTTAGGCAGTGCCTTGTTTACAAAAGTACCCACCAGATTAATTACAATTCACAATTAAACTCCGCACAAACTAAACTCCACAAATTTGTGGGTCAGAAACTTGTGAACACCAAACATTCTGGTTTGGTATAAAGATGATAGAGGCTAAAAGAACACGTTCGTTCATAGACAGAATAGCTGATCTATCTCAATAACTGAATATGTCTATAGCACATTACATAACAATTCATATGATTGTTGACCTGTCTTTGCAACTTGAATGTGAATCATGTGTGTTTGTGTAATTCAGCCCTTTGTATGTGTAACTGAAGTGTGTAGAGCTGCGTGTAGCCATTGTGGCTTTCCATCTTTTGGTATTGGTGGTTCCTGGTATAAATGGTTTTGGTTTCTGTTCCCGTCGTTTATTAATCTAATGACTGTGATGTCAGGTCGAACCCCTGTTCCACATGTCGAAGTGACAGCACCGGAGCATGGCGAAGAAGATAATGGTATACCATGTGTGATCCTTGTGACCGTAACTCTCTAACAAATAACCCAAATTGAATCCGTGTGTTATACTCCAATTCTTTTCATAGCTCATGTATCTAGCTCCGTAAACTATGTTGCACATTACACATAGTTATCAAACTGAACTTCTTAACCTTTTTAAAGCGTTAAACCCATTAAATCCTGTGCATATCATTTTATCATTAGAAGGTAGCAGTAAATGTTGTCCTTTCTCAAGAATTTCCATATCATCAACTTTGCGATGTACAGTTTACTGAGAATAGGGTTGTGAGTTCGCTTCCCAGTGCCGCCGGGGGTTTTTCCTTGGCGCGGTCCTTTAGCAAGCCTTTTACTCCATATTGCTAGCATCACCTTGGGTCACCACAGGATAAACAATGGAGGTCCCAACCAATGATACGGGCCGGGATTACTCTGTGGTTGTTAAAGAGCCACCTCTTTCTTCTTGAGAAGAGTAGCCGGTTCCTGCAGGTGATCTGTAATCAAATGGCTCAGGGTGACTGGCCCCCAACCAGGAACCCGAGAAAGGCACTGGGAAACCACCTCAGTATCATCCCACGCCATCATGACAATGACAAGTCATGAAGAACCTGCCTTCAACAGTATACCTCATCATTATCACTCGTCGGTGTGATATTTATCAGATATGGCCAATCTATGAATACCGAGTATTTTGTTACAGCTATGCCTCTCTAATGCTTGTCGCTTACTAACTCTTGCTCTTTGCAGCTCTGGTGAAGTCTGAGAATGAACCGGAGCAGTTTGAATCTCCGCTAGGTACTAATATATTCTCTTTGCTACTGATTATAACAGCTTATTTTCGCATTTGTACACAATAATTTTTGGGATAGCTCGTTGGTAAAGTGCTGGGCTTGCAATTACATGAACCCTGGTTCAAACCTCGAGTTAACTACAATGCCCTCGTACCGAATTGCTTTTTAACCTGTATTCTCTCTACCTGAAGCTAGACTAAAGTGTTTCACACTCTCCAAACCTCTCACGTGAAAGAAATAGTGACGACTAGCCAGAGTCCGTCAAAGTGTTTTTGCCTAAATCTTGCTATATTATAATACGCTGTATGAACCTTCATGGAGTTAGGGGAGGAGAACTCTATGATGTATCCCTATTTTTTTCAAAGGATTGAATGTTTCTCGATTTTCTTTGCCAGAGAGAAAGATAAAATATGTAGTGGACTTTGACCCAGAGATTTCTGAAATCATCACCGAGACAAAACTTATGGAGAACCTGGGTTTCTCCGTGCCAGAAATCGCCAGGAATGTAGCTCTCCAGGAGGATAAGTACATCCAATATGTGGACGGACTGAAGGGAATGCTGAAGAGATATCATGCTGTCCTGCATTCTCTAGACCATGCGGAGGTAAGAGTGATAGGGTGGGTGATAGGGTGAAGCTATGGCTTAGCGATTAATTAGCATAGCTTGAACCCGGGGTCCCTCGTTCCCCGTTGCAACACCGTTGTCGGTTTTGGATTGTAACATTAAATAAAGGAGGACCACCCATAGAGTTGCCTTTTTTATGGGGCACACAGGTGTAAGCAGAAAGTCTACTCACCCCGGGAATAGCTGAGGCAAATGGCCTCGGCAGGCCAATTTTCGCCCACTCCCGACAGTTGTTCATCAAGAAGACATGAAATTCCTTTCATTGGGATTGCGTCAAAGCTTCATCTTGTCATCTCCATGAAAGAGCAGTTGTCAGGAGTGGTGCAGAAATTAGCCTACAGAGCCCTGTGGACTGCGCGTTTCCCAGGGGGTTATTAGGAGATTTTCTGTTTAGACCCATGTGCTTCACGTAGAAGGTTACTCTATCAGTGAGTCTCTTTGTGTAGCGAAACCGACAAGGATGTTGCAAAACATTAAAATTTTGTCCTCCTGGCAATCAAGCCTGTTTGGGTTCAAGGCCCGAGACGGTTATTGTTAGGTCATGATGCACCCATAGAAAAGATTTCATTCTGGGTGAGCCTCCGTTAAACATTGCAACCCAGGTTTTCTGCCCTTAACTATTGGCATGATACAGTAACATATAATATTTTAGAATCTTCTGCTGGAGAGCCATCTGAAGGAACTCCGTAGGTGCATTCGTCCTGGTGCCAGTCGCCATAACTGGAGTACTCTCGGTGTATTTGACTTCATCGCTAAGTGTAATAACAGCATCGGGAAGTTCGAGTCTTTGGTCCATCAGATTCAAAAGAATGCTAACGATATAAATGAAAGACTCACTAGCATGGAGAATACTAATCTGTTCAAAGAACCAGAAAAGAAGTTTGATCAGTTGCCATCATGCAAAGTGAGTTGATGGTCCTTTCTATATAATTGCATTCTGTAAGATCTCTTCGGAAGTTTTCTCTTGATTGAAGATCAAATGTGCTATAGCACCACCATGTACAGGTACCCTTTGTTTTCAGTAAAAAGTGAGATTTACCCTCTCGCCCCCCCCATCATTACTTGTTTTGTCTGTCTGAACCAGCGCGATAGCGGCTCAACATATTTTTCCCGCTAATGCATCATTTTTCCCGACCTTTTTTCTTCATAGCGCTTTTGAGTGGCTTTTCTATTGAGCGAAAACTCCAGTGTGTATATTCGGGCAGTACAGTGCATCGGATTAGAATGTGCAACAAATGGTAGCTCGAGTTCAAAAATGCCTATTATCGCAATATTAACAGTTTATGCTATGGATTATTTTAGGAGCTTTTCGAGCACATTGAGAACACGCGTACTCAGGACTTCGATAGCTTAGCCTTGAGATACAAAGCCATTGGACCATTGTTAGTAAAGATGGAAGGGCTGGTAACGCAGTCTAACAGTGGCAAGAACCCTAAACTACAGGCATACTATGCTCATTGGGAAAGGCGTATCTACCACTCAATATCTACGGTAAGTACGATAGAATGATTTTAAACTTTGGTAAGATAAAGCTAATTTGCATGGATAGCATCACTATGCCAACAGTAAGCAGCAGGAAGTGTGGCTTATTTAGCCACAACCGACGCTGCCACCACAAAAAACAGACACTCCGGTGCAGACTCCATTGTCTCTGGAGGCAGAAGGATGCCAACAACCCAAAAGCAAATGGATAGGTTGCCTCGTCCAAAGAGTAGTCACTACAGGTGTGACATGGCTACTTCCATCATAGCTTCACCCAGAGTAGCACAACCCAAATGATATAAAAACACAAGAAATTCAAACAATCTTTGGGTTTACTTTATAAGCTTCCATTCAGTTCGAATACCTAAATTAAAAGAAATCTGAATGGAGGTGTCACAAATCCAGCATTTTTGTAACATCTAATAAAAAATCCTGTCTAAACAGGTCTCAATATGAAGGAATTTCAAACAAAGGAGGTAATTGATTTTGACTCAACCACTGTACACCTATGTTTTTCATGGTTGCTCTATCAGAAATGATATATCACTGTTACTAATAAGTCACATCGTATCGTCTATATTTTGCAGATGGTGCTAAGAAATCTGAGACACTTTAATGCAATCATCGCTGGTAATCGACCTATCATGCAGATTGATACATTGCTAGCAGCGCCCGCTGTTGTTCTCCATCCCGCAGCTAATGAGGTGTATAAAGCTGTGCTACAGAGTATCAGGGACTGCGTTGATGGGTAGGTCCTATATGTATGTCTTGATCTTCTGGTAGTGATAGTATTACCTTGTGAAACCTCTGGTAGGTGCCACCAAGAGGTAGGGCCTCCCCGCCTCGACAGAATGCCTGCGAATAATTGCTGCGCGGAGTCTCCTTTATACTGCCGCTAGGTGGTAGGATAGGACTTTTTGACTTATGAAGAGTGTCTGTGAACAATGTGCCATGAATTCAGCACCATGGTGTTTAGTCGTCATCTAGTGAAATGCCAATTCCGGTTCATCCCCTTCTATTGTCATTTCTGGAACCTGTGTTGGGTTAGTGAACTAGTGTCCTTTGTTGCGTATCCTGAGAGCTGTGCAGAAACAAGTCCACCAAATCAATCACTTAGCACTTCTCCGAGTCAGCCATTGGGGTACTTTCTGTTTGCACCTGTGCACCGCATAAAGAAGGTCATTTTATGGGTGGACCCCCTTTATATACTATCATGATCACGACATTCAATAAAACAGGCCCACCCATACCTTAACTGTGGAGTCCCCTTATGACGCATCCCAGGAAATGCCGGGTCAAGTTTCTGCAAGCCCCTAATCCTGGTCAGGGTACAAAAGAAGGACACCCAAAGATAACTTTTTAACAATGATTCAGTTTCATTGCTATTACAGGACTAAGGTTTTCCCTCGTTGGATGAATGGAACATGTATAGAATGTCCACCACAAAAGATTGATGGTGAGGATGAACCTTATGTGTTCAGCTTCTTTACGGATATCTCAGTCGATCCTGAGGTTCGTAGTACAATACTCTGAGTATTTCATCTAATCGGGCACTTCCATTCTATCTAACAGGCTTCCTAAGTCTGTGGCATGTTGGACCAGTCGAAGCTAAGAATTTTGTGAGGAACTCATTGGGCGCTCAGCCAAGAACCTGAACCCAGGATCTTTCAATATGGACCCAAGCACCCTAGCCATTGAGCTATCCCACTATGCCACAGACATATGGTTTTGATAACTTCAAATCTCTCAACTGAAAGATGAGTGTAGGGTTGCTCCTTGCAGGTGATTGAGTTGGTACAGCACATGCAGAACAATGTAAGAAGTACATTGACATCAGTCACCAAGTATCTACAGAGATGGCGAAAGTTCAAACAGATCTGGACTTCAGACAAGGTAAGTAACTATTAGTGTAAGTGTCAGTAGAAAAAATGTAGAAAAACTCCGGTTAACCCAGATAACTCTGGGTTAACCGGAGTTTTTCTACATTGTCTACATACTAAGATAAGCCAAGCTTTTTCTAGTGAATGGGAAGCATCATTAAGCCAACAACTCATTTCCAGAATGATTCAAGGTCTGTACCTCCAAGACAGCTGCTCTATCGCAGTGACTATAGGCCTCTTCGTGTGGCATGGAAGTTCTGTAGTTTTAGGTAGCTAAACCCGAAGTGTGAACCTGATTTATGGTTTTCCGGTAGGAGCACCACCTGAGTGACTCCATGGACTATGATTTCCGGTTTTCGCTATGTGGACTGCATTTTTCTTGCTTCCTTTAGGTAATGGTATGCACACAGATGTAAATGAGCTCTCTAACACCTTTTCATGCAATTTTTACCTCATCAGGTTATCCATTTAAAATACATGTATTTAATCTAATGTTGTAGCAAGCCAAGGCTGACAAATGGTTCTCAAAGGATCCAACGATTGTGGCGTTCGATGACCGGTTCCAGTTCTACCAGAAGATAAGTGAAGAAATCAACCAGATGCAGGTTTCCAAGGATCAAGAGTTCCTAAGAGTACACATGAACTCTCTACAGCACTCCGTTCAGCAACATGTTACCCAATGGGTAGACATTTATGGTAAACTGCTACACGAGTCGGCCAAAACCAACCTGTACAGCCTCAATGAGGAGATTCTGGTAAGTTCTTATTCCAATCTGGTCTTTTCTGTTAACCTTCTATTGACACCACGTCATAACCCTTTGCATTTCAGCCATCTTGGAAATCAATTGTGCCTTTAGCATCTGCCTCTTCGCCTTTGAGCTGCCTTGGAAAGTTTAATTTCTTTTTTCCTTTGATGACTTTATTTGCTGCTCAGAAAACTACTTCACGTTTTAGCCCTTTTGGAAAAGTTGTGTGCCATTTTTGTCGTTAACATCTGCCCTTTGCTTTTCAGCCACCTTGGAAAAGTTCTTTTTATTGTTTGTGCTATTAACACATCTGCCCCTTCGCATTTCAGCCATATTGGAAAAATGAACTACAGGTGAACATGGAGGATTTATATGTTAAACTGCAATTGTCTGTCCGCTACCTTTTTCCATGTAATTTATTTTGAACTTGGTATACACTTGGTAGACATGTTTCCAGCAACGTCAATAACCAGTTAGGATGAATTAGTGAACTGTATCAATGCAATTGTTTTTCATTCAAAACTATGCTAAACGAAAATTGGCTTGGAAAGTCGGTGGGTATTTGCTATTTTAAAATTTGTATAATACTGGAGAAAATTGAAGTTTTTTCTCTGTTGCATTAAAACCTTCGGATCGTACGCAATAATGTCCCCAACTTTCCCGGTAGAGAAGGAAGTCTGAACTTTGAAAAAATGCCTGTACAGTTCTGTCGCCTTATTTCTTTAGACTTTAGAACAGTGACTTTATGTCATTGTTCTAGAATGAGGCAGCCCGGGTTTGTGCCAAATAGCACACTAGTCGGAAAATCTATGCGCACATAGACAGTATATATTGTATATACTTCTTATCACAAGCCGAATGTAGCTGTTTTGACACTCTGAAAAGAACGAGAGGGTTCAATGAGCACTGGATAGGGCTCTATCTAAGCTTCCATTTGAGCTGGGTCTTTGAGACCATTTGTTAATGATAAGCTGCAGAATTTGAAAGCGAGTGAGGACACTTTTTGGTAGTACCTGGTATTTAATGAATAAATAGATTGCTGCCCAATTTGGTTGTGTACTCTAGGGGAAAATATCTGCTTTCCATCATCCTATTGCCATGTCCAAGTGGATCAGAAAATAGTTGTCGGATGACGTTCATCGCAATTATAATCTGATTTTGTAGCAACGAGGAGAAAACCTGAAACGGGTCACTACCACACTAGAGGATCTCAAATTTGTGCTTGGTACTATATCAGAAATCAAGACAAGCTCTCTTGAAGTGGAGACCAGAACAAGAGATATCGCGGAAAGATATAGAGTACTAGAGATCTACAATATACCAGTGAGTGATCTATACAGTGATGGGTTATGGTGGGAAATGCTGCTTGAATGGAGTTGGACTGAGCATCTGTTCTGTATGGCTTACATGTCTTGCAAATACAAAAATGGTTTTTCAAGCCAATTGCGGTCCATGGCAACATTGAGTAGCAAAGCCCACAAATTGGGCCCAAATCGTTGTCTTAGAATTTCTCCACCTCAAAAGGTGATTAAAATAACTGATTGTCGAATTAAGAAGTGCAGCAGTGAGTTTATAATCGTGGTAACTCGAGGTATCATTCTTTCTATTGAGATTTCCTTGTTTTTCCTGTAACAGGTCTCCGATGAAGAGTGGATGCTACAACGGGCTATGTGGTCTAAATGGGAGGATCTAGTTCTCGAATCAAAGAACGTCGATGCCAGCTTAGTGGTTGTCAAAAAGAAGTTCACCGAAATCACGCTGACACAGATTGGTGGATTTGGAAAGGAGATTGCAGAGTTCCAGGACAGATTTAAGATGGAAGGTCCTGGAGCGATCGGTCGCAACCTGGATAAAGGTGAGTGCAAAAATTTGTTTTCCCAGACGGGGAATCGAACCCCGGCCACGGCGGTGAGAGCGCCGGATCCTAACCACTAGACTACCTGGGAGCTTATAGTTGCAGCCATGTTGGAAATTTCTTCGTCAGACCAGCTCGTTCGCTACATTCCCCAGTTCATAAGTATTAACTTATAATAATTAGCTTGCATGTACGTTGGGGTTTCCCTTCTACATTCGGTAAAGTTGTTTTTCCTGTTGGAACCCATAGCGATAGCTTAGTGGATAATGTACTGGGCCTTTAACCCAAGATTCCCGGGGCGATTTCCTGTTCTGTTGATTGTTAAAAAACTAGCTTGGACAAAGCCTCACAATTGAGGTGAAATTGAGAAAAAGTATCTTCCCAGACGGGGAATC
>Ga0224501_10004651_pt1 | contig 10819 bp, 7 predicted proteins | sample SF_Oct11_sed_USG_4_FD_169105 | JGI IMG/M metagenome (GOLD analysis project Ga0224501, IMG submission 169105) | Sediment microbial communities from San Francisco Bay, California, United States - SF_Oct11_sed_USGS_8_1 | ecosystem: Environmental > Aquatic > Marine > Sediment | place: USA...
CTGGAAGAAGGACCTGGTATCTTTTGAGCATTGTCCTCTCCTCGATGGGATAATATAGAGGATAATTTTATACAGTGCAAGAGTCAGATGAAAAAAAATTTTAGATTCCAATCCGTCCGGGCGTTCGACCGGAATTCTTATAAGATACAATCAATGCATCTCGATTCTCACTTAAGAACAAACGGCTCGATTTGATTTCTGAATGGCTTATGCTGTATTTTTCCGAGGTCTGGATTTTAGAAGGACGAAACGGCGATTTTTATCCGAGTCATGCAAATGTTACAATGCTGCTGATTAAATTGGCAAATTATGAAAATTTATCTATGTTTCGTTTTGAACCATGATCGATGCTTTCATAATTAAACTGGTCCTTTCCTTCCTTGTGGGCGGAACCTGGGTGGCCATCGCGACTTTGATCGCCGATAAGTACGGGACAAAGATAGGCGGCATCATCATCGGCCTTCCCTCAACTCTCCTCGTCTCTCTCTTTTTCATCGGTTGGACCCAGTCTCCCGTCGTGGCGGTTAAGGCGACGACGATTGTGCCGGTCATCGGAGCTGTCAACGCGTTGTTTCTGGTTGCCTATATCGCTTTGGTCAGGGTGAACTTCTGGCTGGCGTTGTGTGGTTCGGCGCTTCTGTGGGCTGGGTGTTCCTTCAGCCTGGTTCTGTTGAGGTTCAGCAATTTTGTTCTTTCATTGGCAATCTATATCATCGTGGTGGTTGTTTCCTATCTCATCATCGAAAAAGGAATTCGGGTGAGGTCAGAATCAGCCCGAAAGATTGAGCACACGTTTGGCACCTTGCTCTTCCGAGGATTGTTGAGCGGAGTGATAATCGCCTCAGCAGTGGCCATGGGAAAAATGGGTGGACCGCTGCTGGGCGGTATGTTTGCCATGTTTCCAGCCATGTTCCTGGGCACCCTGCTGATCACCTACTTTTCTCATGGACCGTTGTTTTCCTCAGCAGTGATGAAAGTGGCTCTTATCAGTGCCGTGAGTGTGGTTTTTTACGGAGTGCTTGTTCGGTACACGTATATCCCGCTGGGATTGTGGTGGGGGACGCTGGTCTCCATCATCATCTCTTTTTCTGCTGCTTATCTCATCCATGTCCTCGTGATCAAGAGAATTTCCTGATTTCTCTGTTCTGATAATTTATAGGCCTCTTTCTTATCGCTGAAAATGAAGGAATGCCTAAAGGAAAAAATATCAAAGAATCTGTTGTTAACCGTTTTACGTATGTAACAAAAATGAATATAGTTCTCTTTTCAAAAGGGATATCCAGTGGCGGCAAAAAAAGCATTGAAACCGGAATCGGATATGAATATATTGGGAGGGAAGATATTTTCGCAGCCTGCGTCTAAATTATGCATTGCACCACAAATCTTTTTATCATAAATCTTCCGACAGCATACACCCTTTTTGGAGTATGCTGTCGCAAAAAGGGGCGAAGAAGTCGAAGCCCCAATCAAGAAAGGAGGGATATCGCATGAAACGCACTCTTGTTCTTTTTTTCACACTGCTTGTGTTCGCCTCGCTGGCTGTCTCCGCTGAGATTCAGCTCGATGTCAAGGAACATGTGCTTTCCAACGGGCTGAAAATCCTGATTGTCCCGAAACCCGGCGTTCCGCGCGTCGTCTGCCACATCTACTTCAAGGTTGGCTCGATCAATGAGCGTCCGGGCATCACCGGCATCGCACATCTCCATGAGCACATGATGTTCAAAGGGACCAAGATGATGGGAGTCACGGATTTTGCCAAAGATGACGCCCTTAATAAGCGGATCGACGGGCTCGTGGACAACATCTACAGGGAGAAATTCTGGAAGTCCGATGGAGGCGACAAAGAGAAAATCGCTCAATGGGAGAAGGAGTACGAGGAGATTGTCAAAGAGGAGAAGCAGTATGTCATCAAGGACGACCTGTGGACCCTGTACATGAAGAACGGCGCCACTGGGCTCAATGCTTCGACCGGAAATGAGAGCACAGGGTATTATGCTACACTCCCCTCTAACAAGGTCGAACTCCAGATGCTTCTCGAATCCGACCGGATGCTCCACGCGTACTTCCGAGAGTTTTATTCCGAAAAGGATGTCGTCATGGAGGAGCGCCGCCTGAGTGAGAACAGGCCGGGCTATTTCTTCAACGAACAGGTCAACGCCGCCTTCTACGCTGCCTCACCCTACCACTGGGGCGTGATCGGCTGGATGGATGACCTGCGGAAAGTCACCAAGACCGACCTCGTCGAATTCCACGACCGCTTTTATGTGCCCAATAATGCGGTCGCCATCTATGTGGGTGATCTTGACCCTCAGAAAATCATTCAGATGGCGGAGAAATATTTCGGCCGCGTCCCGAAGGGGCCGGACCTTGAACCCATCCGGACGTATGAACCTCCGCAGTACTCTGAAAAAAGGATGTACGGTGAAGGGAATGCGCCGACCAGCCTCCAGATGATGTTCCATACGCCGCCTGAAGGCGATCCCGATGCTACCCCTCTCTCTGTCCTGGCCAGCGTGCTCGGTTCAGGAGGAGGCGGAGGGGGACGCTTCCGAGGAGGAGGCGGAGGGGGATCCGGACGGCTGTATAAAATCCTTGTCCAGGAAAAACAACTGGCTGTCAGTGTCTCTGCCCGCAGCCGGGCTATGTGGTATGCCGGTGCCTTCCAGTTCAATGCCAATCCTCGCTTCGACAAGAATGTCAAGCCCGAAGACCTGGAAAAAGAGATCTGGGTGGAAATCGAGAAGATCCAGAAGGAAGGAGTGACTCCTGAAGAGATCCAGCAGGTCAAGAACCGCTCCAGAGCCATGTTCATCCGGAGTCTTTCCAGCTCAATGGGGCTTGCCAGGAGCATCGGCCGGGCCGAGCTTTACCGGGGGTGGCGCTCGATCATTACCGACCTAGAGGACCTGAAGAATGTGACAAACGACGACATCAAACGTGTGGCCGCCAAGTACTTTGTCAAAGATAACAGCCTCACAGCCATCTACACCCGGATGATGGGGCAGCGGCAAGGGAGGAGATGACCATGAAAAAGACACTCACCATACTATTTACCATCGGGCTGCTGCTTGTTTCGTTGGGGATTGCTCAGGTCCAGAAGCCCTCTGACCTGAAATTTCCGTCGCTCAAATATGAGCCGCCCGATCCCAAGGAATTCCGGACGGAGTTTGCAAACGGCCTGCGCGGCTATATCCAGGAAGACCAGACCCTGCCGCTGTTCAACATCTCCGCCATCGTCCATTTCAGCAGCCTGTATGTCCCCAAGGATAAGTTCGGTCTGGATTCCGTTATGAGCGATACGCTGATCAAGGGCGGAACCAAAACCAGGGAAGGCAGCGACATCGAGGATAGGATCAATTTCATCGGCGGCTCACTGAACTTCCGGGTCGGCGATCAGACCTCGACTTTGTCCCTCTCCGTTTTGAGCGAAGACATCGATGAGGGGCTCGAGCTCTTTTTCGACGTTCTGATGAACCCGGAATTCAGAGAAGCCCCGTTGGACATCGCCAAAGCCAGCCTCATCCAGAGGCTCCGGCAGGCCAATGACCAGCCGAACGGAGTGTTGAGCCGGGAGTACGAACGGCTGCTCTACGGAGATCATCCTCTGACCTGGCAGCCGACTCAAGCAACCTATGAGGGCATCACCGGTGCTGACCTGAAGGCGGTTCATGCCCAGTATTTCTTCCCCAAGAATGTCATCCTGGCTGCATCGGGCGATTTCAAGAAGGCCGACCTCAAAGCCAAGATCAACAAAGCGGTCTCCGGTTGGAAGAACAAAAAGTTAGACGTCCCCTCGTTTTCAAAGAAGTTCCCGCAGCCCGAGCCGGGCGTTTACTTCATCCAGATGAAGATCAATCAGGGATACATCAGCCTCGGACATCTCGGCCTGGAAGACACCAGCCCTGACTATTTCGCTGTTCAGGTCATGAATTTCATCCTCGGCGGCGGAAGCTTTACGTCACGTATCACGACCAAGGTTCGGTCGGATGAAGGCCTGTCCTACAACCAGGGCAGCCGGTTCAGGTACATATGGGGATTTCCGGGGACATTTTCCGGCTACGTTCAGACCAAGTCCTCCACGGTGGGATACGCGATCTCACTGATACTGGACGAGTTCAACCGCATTCGCAGGGAGCCTGTTTCGGACGACGAAATGGAGACTGCGATCAACTACTATCTGGAGAGCTTTTCCAATTCTTTCGAGTCTCCCCAGAGCACCATGTCCACCTTCGCTGACCTTGAGATGACCGGCAAGCCGATGGACTACTATAAGACCTATAGAGATAAGATCAAGGCGGTAACCAGGGCTAAAGTCCAGGAAGTCGCCAACAAGTACATCCATCCGGACAAAGCCGTAATCATGATTGTCGGAGACTTTGAGCCCTGCAACACAGGCGGAGATGAGTGGCCAGGACCTTTAGATAAGCTGGGCAAAGTTCATACGATCAAACTCAGGAACCCGCTGACAGGAGAAGAACTGAAATAACGTTCGCCTTCCCGAGATATCGGGATGCTGTAAACAAGGGTTATTGTCGTCTAAGCTGTGCCCCCTGAAAGAGTTCCTGTCTGCACAATGCTGCCATCAACTATATCATCCGCGAGGCCATATATTTCTAAGGCTGCGGATGGTAGAAAAGGGGATATATTATTAAGGATTAGAAGAAGAAACGTTATTATCCAGGCAATAGATAAGGCAAAACAAATCCTTGTTTCAAAATAAGGAGGAGTAATGGCCGGACAAAAAAAACGAGTCCCATTGATCCTGAGCTGCGCTTTCGTCTCCTTCTTGGTCTTGATTTCGACAGCATATAATCGAGGAGAAGGTGGAGGCGAATCCCTGCCGCCTATCGACCCCCAAAAGGTCCAGGACCAGGACCTCATGACCTGGGATGATTATCATCCCATCCCGGGGAAAAATTGGGCAGATCCCTCCTTAAAGCCGGAACGGGGCTTTCGGCTCGCAGTGGTCGCCATCGACTTTCCGGATCAGCCCTTTGTGATCAGCCTCCCCCAGAAATCGGATCCCTTCGGAAACCCGCAGATCGATCCTGTAGCCCGGGAGAAGGTGCCCCAGTTCTATGCCGACTTCTTTATGAAGCCCAGCGCGGTCAATCGCGGCCAGACCATCAACGGCTATTGGATGGAACAGTCCCGGGGGAAGTTCGGCATCACCGAGGCCGATGTTTACGGTCCCTACCGCATGCCGAAACCCATCTGGGCCTATGGTCTTAACGAGTATGGCCAGAATGACCAGACCCCTGACGGCAGCCGGGCAGACAGCCGCATGGAGCGGGATTGCGACTCCATCTGGATAGCCGACCTAGGGGAAGACGTCCGGAAAAACTACGACGCCGTCCTGCGCATCTACGCGAGTTACGATGAGACAGGTGTCTGGCAGGAGTTTGGCGAGATGAAATTCAATACCAGGGACGATATCCCGCCGGAATGGGGCAACCCCAATCCGGACATGCCCCGCTGGATTACCACCCGGTACGTGGAATGGACGAGCTGGCTGGCCGGCTCCCAGCAGTGGGGGCTGTCCTCGATGCGCCAGGGCGAAAACAGCGGCACCATCACCCACGAGCTCGGGCATTTCGCGTTTCGTCTTCCCGACCTCAACAACAATCCCTACGTCAAGCCTTACCGCAGAGTCGCCGCTGGTCCATGGGACATGATGGACCGGGGGTGCTTTAACGGACCAGGGGGACCCCACATGCGTTGGGTGTTGCCGCCCACTCAAGGCGCAGCGATGCCCGCAGGACTGATGGTGCGCAACCGCCTGGAGAACGGGTTCATTACCGGGTCCCAGCTTTTGAGGCTGAACAGGGATGGCCTGGCTCAATCCGGTCTGGCGGTGGCCAAGGTTACGGCACGGGCAGTGGATCCCCTCCCAGACACGTTTGCCGGCATCATCATCAGGCTCGACGGCACGGAGCCCGGTGACCGGACCCCGGCGGATGACCCGGCCATTAATCCTCTCTCCCCAGGGATCCCGAACTACAACTTTTATTCGCTGGAAGTTATCCAGAGGGTCGGCTATGACTCGTTCACCCCTGATAACGGGGTCCTTATTGCTAAGAACAAAGACAGCCTGCGAGGCAGGAACGGCGGCCCAAACGCCTTCAACAGTTACATCTGGGTCATCGATGCCCACCCCGAAGACATCAACATGGTGGACTATATCAAGCCCAACGGCGAAAAGGTGATGCGTACCATCGCCGACTACCGGCAGCTCAATGACGCTCTTTTTCACGCCGGGCTCAACTCGGGCAGCCAATTCGAATGGGAAGACACGCCTAACTGGCTGCACTTCTACGTGATCGACGTCGAGAAGAACAAAGAAGGCATCCTCTCCTACACGCTGGCTGTCCGGTCCCTGGACGGTTCGGGTTTACAGGAGCGGGGTGTAGCCCTGGATGCGCAGGCAAACCAGAAGCTAAGAGGGCCCAACACTCCGGTCACCTTCACCCTGAACAACACGGGAAAGGCAGCGGAGACGGATCCGGCGCTGCATCTGTCTGATGCCAGCGCATACCTGAATTCCGATGTTTACCGGCTTTCGGTGTCGGTAGAGGGAGAGGGGTGGACAGCTCAACTCCTCAACAGTCTGGCCGCAGTGGAGTTCGGCGGATCCCAACCGGTTACGGTTTATGTCTCGCCTGCGGACAGAGGTGCCCGCTCTGCGATGGTGACCCTTCGGGCGGTGTCCGAGAGTGACCCGTCCAAGACCGCGGCAGCCACGAAGAAGGTTTCGCGGTAAGGGAGGATTCTATGAAAGCGAATTTTATTTCTTTCCTGTCATTGGTTTTAGTGTTTCACTGCCTTGCTTTTACAGAGGCTCAGGATCCGGCTGTGAGGGCTTTTGAGAAAAATATCCTCCAGGCGCGGCCCCTTCCTCTAAGCAAAGTGCGACTGACGGGAGGGCCTCTCAAATGGGCCCAGGACTTGACTGCAGATTATCTGCTTCAGCTGGAACCGGATCGCATGCTGGCCGGCTACCGTATCCGTGCCGGTCTGGAACCTAAGGCCGAGGGCTACGGAGGTTGGGACGCCGTGGACAGCCGCCAGCTAACAGGCCATATTGCCGGGCATTACCTTTCTGCTGTCAGCCTGATGTACGCAGCGACCGGCAAGGAAGAATTCAAGCACCGGGCTGATTATATTGTCACCGAATTCAAGGAAGTCCAGGACAAGCGGGGCGATGGGTACCTGGGCGCCATCATCGATCGAGACGGCATCGACGGCCGGGAGCTCTTCGAAAGCTTGTCCCGGGGAGAAATCAAATCCAGCGGCTTCGACCTTAACGGCCTGTGGTCGCCGTGGTACACCCTTCATAAGACATACGCCGGCTTACGGGATGCTTTTCGCTTCACGGGAAATACGATGGCTCTGGAACTCGAAATCAAATTCGCGGAATGGGCGGAACGCATTCTCGCACCCCTCAATGCGGGCCAGATACAGCGTATGCTGAACACCGAGTTTGGCGGCATGAACGAAATCCTGGTCGACCTTTATGCGGACACAGGAGACAAGCGCTGGCTGGACCTTTCCTATAAATTCGAACACCGTTCCTTCATCGAGCCTCTCAAACGCCACCAGGACATCCTCGAAGGCAAACACGGCAACACGCAGGTGCCCAAGCTCATCGGCTCAGCCGACCGCTACGCCTACACGGGAAGCGCAGGGGATATCATCGCTGCAAGCTTTTTCTGGGATCAGGTCGTGCAGCACCACAGCTATGCCACCGGGGGCCATGGCGAGGACGAATATTTCGGTGAACCCGGTAAGTTGAGTGATCGTGTGGACGGGCGCACAGCCGAGACGTGCAACGTCTACAACATGCTCAAACTGACCCGCCGGCTTTTCGCGATCCGGCCCGATGCCCATTACGCCGATTTTCATGAGCGGGCTCTTTTTAACCATATTTTAGCCTCGATTGATCCCGAGGATGGCCGGACCTGTTACATGGTGCCGGTCGGAAGAGGGGTCCAGCATGAATATCAAGCGATGTTCCACAGCTTCACCTGCTGTGTCGGATCGGGTATGGAGAGCCATGCTCTGCATGGAGACGGGATCTATTACGAAGCGGGTGACAGGCTCTGGGTGAACCTGTATGCACCGTCCACGGCAGAGTGGACCGCGGCAGGCGTCAACCTGAAAGTGGACACGGATTTCCCGGAAGGTGAGTCGGTGACCCTTAAAATGACGCTCCAGTCACCCAAAGAATTTACCCTGGCTTTGCGCCGCCCCTACTGGGCCGGCGATGGATTTTCCGTTAAAGTCAACGGCGAAGCTGTCTCTGAAGACATGATCGATCCCTATCGCGGTGTCCCTGAGTCGGGTCGTCCTGTCGCTGGCCGCGGCGGCGTTGAACAATCCGGAACCTATGTCGAATTGAAACGAACCTGGAAAACCGGTGACACAGTCGTGTTGATCCTGCCCAAGACGCTTCGCCTGGAACCTACACCCGACAACCCGCGGGTCGCTGCTATAATGTGGGGGCCTCTGGTGCTGGCCGCGGACTTGGGACCCGAGCGTGAGAGAGGACGGGGAAGAGACGTCAGCTATGAGCTGCCGACAATTCCGGTCTTCGTGGCAGCAGAGCAACCGGTGAACCAATGGCTAAAATCCGTTCCCGGCGAACCGGGACATTTTCGCATCACCGATGTCAGCCGTGACAGTCTCGGAGCAGACCTCGAGATCGAAGTCAACCTGGTTCCGTTCTACCGGTTGCACCGGCGCACCTACGCTGTGTATTTCGACCTGTTTTCCAAGCCCGAATGGGAGGAGAAAAAAGCCGAGTATGTCGCTGAACAAGAACGGCAGCGTGAGCTTGAAAAAGCGACCGTGGCTTATGCGCAGCCCGGAGAAATGCAGCCGGAACGGGATTTCAACTTTCAGGGCCCGGAGGATTCGTGGCCAACACGGATTTTGGGTCGTCCCGGACGCAGCGGCAGGAGTTGGTTCTCCTTTGACCTGCCTGTGGAGCCGGACCGTCCCATGATTCTGGTCGTGACCTACTACAGTGGAGAGCGGGGGAGAGGCGAAGCCTCATTCGACATCCTTGTGGACGGTGAACTTATAGGCCATCAGGAAGTGACCAGGAGCAGTCCTCCACGCTTTTTTGATGTCGAGTACGCCATCGATGCCAATATAGTCAAAGGCAAAGAGAAAGTCACCGTGCGCTTTCAGGCCGCAGAAGGAAGCTTCATCGCATCAGTGTTCGGCATCCGCATGATCCGCCGCGGCACAGATGAATAGCGATGAGTGGCACTTAACACTGGTCAGAGATGTAGAAAAAACATTCCGCTCGAACACAATGGTCTTTTTAAGCGGACATAAGGAGTTCGTGCTCGAGGATTTGAGGAGGGGGCTCAATATTCACTCATACCGGAGTGAGTCGACCGGGTTGGCTGTAGCGGCTCTGATGGATTGGTAGCTGACCGTCAGCAGGGCAATGGCCATAGCCAGCGCTGAGGAAAAAATGAGGATGCCAAATCCAACCCTGGTCCGATAGGCGAAGTTGCTGAGCCATCGATTCATCACGAAATAACCAACAGGCCAGGCAATTAAAGTGGCAATGAGGATGCATCTGGAAAAATCTTTGGTGAGCAGCAGAACGATTCTTGAGGCAGAAGAGCCCAGTACTTTTCTGATGCCGATCTCTTTGGTGCGTTCCTCGGCTGCGAAAGAGGCTAAACCGAACAGGCCCAGGCAGGAAATGATGACTGCCAGGACGGCGAAGCTGTTCAAAACATGACCTGTTCTTTCCATATTCCTGAAACTCTGGTCAAAATCATCATCGAGAAAGCTGTATTCAAAAGGATACGCCGGTATTATCCTTTCCCAGGTTTCCTTTATGAATTTGAGGGAAGACGAGACATTTTCAGGCGGAATTCTGATCAGGAGATTATCAACATCTTCCGGAAACAAGAGGAGAACAAGTGGTTCAATCTGATTCCTGAAGGATTGAAAATGAAAGTTTTCCACGACGCCGATGACTCTTCCCGGATGGTCCCCAAGCATCAGAGTCTCTCCCACGACCGATTCTTTTCCCATAAGTTTGGCCATTTCCTCGTTGATGAGGAAACTCGCTGATTCATCAGAGGCAAACTCTCTGGAAAAGCTTCTTCCCTCAATTATCTTCATTTTCAAAGTTTCCACGAAATCATGGTCAACTTCATTAAAGGATATAGATATTTTTTTATTTGGGTCCTTCCCCTCCCAGTGGATATTGCTTTGCTGCCAATTGAAGTAAGGCAGGGCAGCCGCGGTCCCTGTTACACCCAGGATTCTTGCATCGCCCTGCAACTCGTTCTTGAAGGTATGAAAGTATTTTTCGCTCCCGCGACCCATGGGAATGCTGACAATATGGTCTTTATCATAACCGGTGCCAATGCTTTGGAAATAATCGATCTGTTTGTAGACCACAAACATCCCGATGATCAATAGGATGGAGAGGGTGAACTGGGCAACAACAAGAGCCTTTCTCAACACAGAACTTTTCGTGCCGGATTTCAACTTTCCTTTGAGGACTTTGATCGGCTGGAACGCTGATAAGAAAAGAGCGGGATAACTTCCTGCCGCAAGACCTGTGAACAGAGCTAATCCTATGGACGCAGGCAGGATAAAACGGTAATTGAGAAGAATCGCCTTTCCAGTCAGCGTGTTGAATAACGGAAGCAAGAGAGCGACCAATACCAGTGCTAAAATGACGGCTGCCAACGAGAAAAACAGAGATTCGCCTAAAAATTGATAGACAATGTGCTTCCGAAAGGCTCCGATAATTTTCCTCATGCCGATTTCTTTGGCCCTCTTC
>Ga0224501_10004652_pt1 | contig 10817 bp, 15 predicted proteins | sample SF_Oct11_sed_USG_4_FD_169105 | JGI IMG/M metagenome (GOLD analysis project Ga0224501, IMG submission 169105) | Sediment microbial communities from San Francisco Bay, California, United States - SF_Oct11_sed_USGS_8_1 | ecosystem: Environmental > Aquatic > Marine > Sediment | place: USA...
CGCCTCTCACCATGACAGTATGACTAGTATAGTAAGTATATAAATAATAATAATTATTTATACATCATGATGATCATGATAATTCATTAATTATTGACAATAAAATTATTAATTCAATAATTGACTTATCACTACAAATCAAATCGAATGTCAATATTGATAAATGATAAGTCAATAACTAATTTGATATACTTCTAGTTCTAGTCGTGAGTTGTTCACTTGTAGTTGTACTTGTTCACTTGACTAGTTCAGTTGTACTTGTAAGACGTAAGTTAGTAACCAAGTAAGTTGTTGTCTTCGACTTCGAGTTCGACTTCGATTCAGTCATTCACTGAATGAGTGAATGAGTGACTGAGTTGAATGATTCAGTGATTCACCCTCGCCGCCTCGGATTTGTACCCGTGTTGCTGATCGTTTTTTACCTCTGCAATCAATATAATATCCAATATGAGGTTCACTCGTTTCTTAGATTGTAAAGCTTCTTTCGCGAGAGCCTTTATTTCCTCTGCGCGCGATTTTGCTATTAATTTAGCTGCTTTGTTGGCATGAGCTCGCTTTTTCAACTCATGATTAGGAGCCCTGGCTGCCATGCTTGATTTTGACCTATTTCCGAAAACCAATCACAGCAGCCGTCACAAATCAAGCCTCGTCTCCAAGTCTCGCGGAATTCGGACCCGCCATTTCTTTTGCGCCGACGCTTCAATCAGAGAAGTCCACACGAAATTTGCTGCGAGAAAAGCACCTGCGCAGTCGTTTGTCCAGCAAACGGCACCGACACAGCATCAAGGGAGAGGTCAGCAAGAAGAGTGATGGTTGTTTAGACCTCGATGAGTGGCACGATTTGCGATTCATTGCGATTAAAAGTGAGTTGTTTTGTAACGAGTTTTCGAAAGAAAATAAAGACTGGCCGGTTATGCCCGGTTGAAACAGCGTACCTCATTTATTCGGTTGTGTTGACCAGATTATCTGCTATAATTACATTTGTGATTGAATTAATCCGCACTTGAAGTCATCCGTATGAACCGTGCACGAATCACGCCGGATCTGACGCGGCCTAAGACTATAGCCGGCATGCGGGCCCAACCTGTAGTTGCAGACTTGCGGTTGCACCATTTTGCTTTTGGCCTGCGTAGTGTTGCATGTAAGTGTAATAATAGCGTTAATTACGAACACTGGTTTTTAGGACCTGGGAAACCGGTGATGTGTGAAGGCCGAGGAGCGTTGTGTCTCGCACATTTACGCAATGGATGCATCTGCAGAGATTACACAACGTCAAGCATCCTTTGCTCCGCCGAGACCAGAGCGTCGGAAGCGTCTTCGGCTTGAAAACAAAGAGCCTGCAACTCCTGAAATTGCCAAATTGAGGCAGCAAATCTGTGATCACAAACGAAAATGTCAAGAAGAGTTGCAAGAGGTCTACCGAGAAAATCTCTCGGAGTTGTTCTTCTTGCAACATGGTTTAAACATTATTGACTTTCCAGTATGGAAAAAGAAACCAAACCTGGCTCTCTCAAAATATCTCAAGTCTTATTCTCTTGATGAAGCTGATGATAGTTTGGAAGAGCCAACTACACCTCTTCAACAGAAAATCAAGTCCGAGCCACTAACCGAAGTAAAACCAGAATCTCAACCCAAGGCAATCCTCACATCAGGGTAAAAGCTTTTGGTGCATGCTAAATGCAGCAGTCATGCAACATAATGAGTGAGGGTGCATTGTTGAGTGCGGAGTCATAATTTTGTTAACATGAAGGGTTATGTCTTTTGCAGTCAAGTCAATGTTCCGACCAGACCAGTGCTCCCCACGGAGCCGTCCTCTGCTGATAAACCGAGCTCGTCTGAGGCAATTGTGGAACAAGCGAGGAAGGTAGGTCACCACTCCATTCATCAATCACATAACCCCTCTTTTTCTGGTTTTCAAGATGAATCTCAACGTGAACAATGTATTTGTTGTAGGAGGCCAAAGTTATGCAGCGTATAGCGGAGTTACGGAAAAACGGCCTATGGTCATCAAAGAGGATGCCGAAAGTCCAAGAACCACCCAGAAATAAAGCTCATTGGGATTACCTGTTGGAAGAAATGCAATGGTTGGCAGCTGATTTTGCACAAGAACGGAAATGGAAAAAAGCTGGTTGTCGGAAGGTTAGTTGCACTCCTATGCATGTCTCTTTTTGTTCGATTGTGTATGTGCACTCGGTTACATTATGGCTCACAAATCATGTATTACCAACTGTAGATTTCTCGGATGGTGCTTAGATACTGGCAAGACAAAGCTGATGATGAAAAGAAAGCAGAGAAAGAGGAAGGCTTCCGGTTAAAGAGAATCGCCGGCCAATTGGCTAAGCAGATCACCGACTTTTGGTCTAATATTGAAAAGGTAACGATATAATTTGGTTGCAGAAAAGTTGCATTGATGGAATGATGAAGGACTTGCCCTCGCTGAGCACACTGTTGAAACCTTAGGTCCTCTTGTACTCAACCTGACTATCTCGTTGATGTTTCTTGGTATCATTCTTTCACTATGGTTCTCAGTGTTGAACACATTTTTCGAATCTGTAGGTCGTGCAATATAAGCATGATAGTCGGTTAGATGAGAAGCGTCGTCATGCTCTGGACTTGCATCTCAACTTTATTGTGGACCAGACGGAGAAATACTCTTCCTGGCTATCTGCTGGTCTGCAAACTGGTGCAGATTCTCGTCAGAACTCGGCATCACACAGTCCACGCTCTAGTATCAACCAAGAAGGTAAGAGCTGTCTGAACTGTCATCGTTACATGGATAGATCCCCAACAATGCGGTGCAATGCCTTATATGGCGTATGCATCTATCGGGTTGAAGGATAGAAAGACAGTGGTGGTGTAAAACACATGCTCACACGTTCGGTGTGCGAGGGTGCACCTAGCTTCCAAACAGTCTTTTTATATACACCCATCTTTTTAGATGGAGAGTTTCAACCAGAATCTGGTTCCAGCGATGATGAAGAAACGATTGCGAAAGAGGAAAATGCTGCTCAAGACTCGGTATGTTTCCTATATGTTTGAAAAATGCACCCTTCATCTCGAGTGTTGTTCGTGCTCTGTTTGGTGAGCTTGCTAACAGCTAAACGAAGGGGAGATAAATTTTGTTGCCATTTTCAGTTTTTGACTTCACATAAACACTGTATATGGTGCGCAAGACAACTCGATTAAATCAGGACAATTGTCAGGTCATGATTGATAGCTTGGGAAAACCAAATTCTCTGGCGATTGTAAGGTGCATCTACATTTAATGCTTTACAGGATGGTACTGATGCTGAGCTGGCTGCATTACGGGCTGAAAGTGAGATGCCCATTGATGAACTGTTGGCATCATTGCCATCAGCAGTGCTCGAGAAACCCGCTAGCCTGGACAGTGAGGGAGAGTCCTCATCTAATGAATCCCATCCATCCAATGCTGATCAGGTGGGTTGGCTAGCGGTTTTAGCTCGTTTGAGATGAGTCACCCCAGATTGCAACCAAGCTTGACGATCTCACTGTTAGGTCTTGTACTAGAAGGGGAAGAAAAAGCTTCTTGGCGACTCTGAAGAAGTCTTGCGGGATAACTTCACTGTTTCCATGAAACAACTGACACCCTATTCCCGTGTGTCGCTGTGAGTTGCGCTACAATGTCAATTTTTATGCAGGAGTTTGCTGGGAGTAATGCTGAGTCTGAAGATGATGAAATGACCCTGCAGGAACAGGAGGAACATGAAGATAGTGATCACGCTGCGGAGCTTGATGAACTAAAGGAAGAAGGTGCGAAATTATGTTTCTAAGTACCAGGATCCTATCAACCTGGCTATGATTTGAAATCTCAGGCTGTAGCAAGTGATGATCACCTATTTTTTGCCTTTTTGCTCGATGAGCCAACTGACTGGTGTTGTGATTAATGTTGTATAATTTTGAGGTTGTAATGTACTAAGAACTCTCTGTGTGTGTGGTAGGTGAGATGAGTGTGGAGGAATTGGCCGCGAAGTACGCTGGTGCTTATGCCAGTGATTTTGAGATGCCTGATACACCCAGCTCGAGTGAGGCAGAATCTAACGCTTCAGATTTGAGTGACCTAGAGAGTGATGAAGAATCTCAGCCTTCACCGCAACAGGATGGTAAGTGTCCGTCTATTCTGAGCGTACTCTCTACACACAGTCACATCGCTATTGTTCTGATGAATCATGCACCACTCTCACGAAGCCCTGGGGAAAATATCATGAATACCACAACCAATTTCCTGAACGGTAGCAGCAAAACAGAGTTAACACATTAATATTTCTCTACGTGGTCCTGATAAGACTTGTTATATGCAGATGGTCATGAGAGTGAGGAGGTTGGTATGGAGTATCTTCTTCATCCCGAGAAGGACGAGGAGCAGATTTTATCTGATTCTGAGGTAAGGAGTGGTTTTTCCCCGCGTAGTTGTGTTCACAGTGGTAATAGGAATGATGAAGGACTTGCCCTCGCAGAGAACGATGTTGAAAGTTTAGGTCCTCATAGCTGTACTACCTGACTTATTACTTTTGGATGGAACACACAACCCACTGGATTTGTTTTATTCTGTGTACTCATTTTAGCGTTTATTTTCAGAATAAGCACGGTCCAGGTCGAGATATCACGGACATCGCTGCAGCAGCTCAAAGTCTTCAACCGACTGGTTACACCCTAGAAACTACGAATGTCAAAACTCCGATACCATTCCTGTTAAAACACGATCTGCGAGAGTATCAGCATGTTGGTCTTGACTGGCTCGCCACAATGTACGACAAGCAACTCAATGGAATTCTCGCAGATGAGATGGGCTTGGGAAAGACCATACAGACCATCGCTTTGTTGGCGCATCTGGCTTGCGAACATAGTGAGTCATTCCTTTGCGATCTTTCATATCAATGGTGCTTTATTTGACACAAGTAAACTAAGCTGGGTTGGTTATAGTCAACTAATGGATCTGATGAGTTTTAATGAATCATGTCACATTGTATGTTGTAGGTGTATGGGGACCTCATCTTATCGTGGTTCCAACCAGCGTGATGCTCAACTGGGAAATGGAACTGAAGAAATGGTGCCCTGGTTTCAAGATTCTTACATATTACGGGTCGCAGAAAGAGAGAAAATTAAAGCGAGTGGTAAGTTAACACGAATTCAAACACAAGCGGTGATGAAACCCCAACCAACAATGCACAGTCTCATTTATGACCTGTGTATCTTAGTATGAGGGTAGATAAAAGTGGTGGTGTAAAACACATGCTTGCACGTTCAATGTGCGGGGGTGCACCTAGCTTCCAGATAATAATCGAGGAACTAACTGCATTACGGCCTCTATATTCATTCGCTTCAATTCAGTCCTGTGTTGCAGGGGTGGTCAAAGACGAATGCGTTCCACGTCTGCATCACTTCATACAAACTGGTCATCCAAGATCATGCTGCGTTTAAGCGCAAGAAGTGGAAGTATCTCATTCTTGATGAAGCACAGAATATAAAAAACTTCAAGTCTCAAAGATGGCAAACGCTTCTAAATTTCTCCAGTCAACGGCGCTTACTGCTCACCGGCACCCCACTGCAGAATAATCTCATGGAACTCTGGTCTCTTATGCACTTTCTCATGCCCAATGTGTTCCAGTCGCATGACGAGTTTAAGGAGTGGTTTTCTAATCCGCTCACTGGGATGATTGAAGGAAATAGTGAATACAATGAGAAACTCATCAGGCGACTCCACAAGGTTAGATGCCGTGCTGCTCGAAAGTGTCGTGTGAAGTCTTGTTAGCCCTAGTGAAAATGGGCACGGGTTGGTTGCCATTTGGTCTTTTATTGTAGCAGCTTAGGCAACCTATTCTTTATTGTAGGTTTTACGTCCTTTTTTGTTGAGGCGTCTGAAGGCAGATGTGGAGCGTCAATTGCCGAAAAAGTATGAACACGTTGTCATGTGCAAACTCTCAAAACGCCAACGTCTGCTTTATGAAGAGTTCATGTCTCGTCGAGCCACACAAGACACATTGGCTGGTGGTAACTTCATGAGCGTGATCAATATTTTGATGCAGCTGCGTAAAGTTTGCAATCATCCAGACATGTTCGATCCTCGGCCAATTATCTCTCCCTTCGAGACAGAGCCTGTGACATCCACGACTGCCGCGATTGTGCTCAAGGCACTGGAGTATAGCCCATTCAAGGTGGGTGGATTTCTGTTAATAAAGACCGTTTGTGCTGGAGCTTCAGAGTTGCTGTAAGGGTTTCTTGATACCTGGCAGCGCTATAAGCGTCCTAGAATAATACAGTGCTCTATGCGCTGTGTCTCTCATCTTCAGACAGACACAGTCACCTGAATTGCTACTAACAATATTTATGTTCATGTTGGATCGACTTGGGCAGGGTTTTCTGTAGATTTTTAAATTCTGGAATGCGTTTTTGTAGGATATCGAGTTGAACAGTCTGTATCCCAGTCTTGTGGACCTGGAGTACCTTTCTAAGTACGCTGCTCATCGCTCTTTGAAATTGCAAACGCCTCGCAGACTCATTGAAGCCATTGACAATCAGCCAGAGCCTGATGCCCGACCACCCCCAACTAAGCTCCGCCCATTTGTCATAAGATCTCCAACGCCAAGTCAAACTAAGACCTCGACTGTGCCTCGACCAATTCTCGGCAAACCGCTACCTGGGAGGACAGTATCCATTACATCTAGTATAATGAAGCCTGTAACGCCCCTGACTACTACAGTTCGACCAACTATTGTGAAAACTGCGATCCAACCTCTTACCGTGTCATCTGGGGTCATCACTGGCATCACGCAGAGTCAGCTTACCAGTCTTGTCGCTCAGAGTGGAGCTCAGATTGTCCGAACAACCAGCGCAACAACCACCGCCGGTAAGCAGTACTCTTCAAACGAAAATGTTAAAACCATGACATGTCAAATTGTTGATGACCAATTAATGTCGTCAGTGCCGAAGTCGTGGGACATGAAACCCAGTGGGTTTTCCACCCTGACCTTGCCTCTTGCATTGTCGGGACTACTAACTCCATACATAAGCCCTTTCTTGTGTGTAGAGTCCTTGATGGAATATATTCGCATTTGGATTTGTTTGCATTGCAGGAGGTCAAGCCACATCACAGCCACTGACCCTGCAGATACAGCAAACCCCTCAAGGTACTCGGCTGATGATTCCTTCAACGCAGCTTCCACAGCTCCAAGGTACGCAGGTCAACCATCTTGGTGGTGGGGGGGGGGTTACATTAGCCAATGGATGAGGACTTGCGGCGCATGGCAAACTCTTGTGTTGAAGTTCAGTTTGTGATTTTTTCCCATTGTAGCTGGACTGGTTCACATAATTCAGACCTCGTCGGGGCATCTGATCACATCTGCCGCTAATGCACAAGCTTTGGCGTCGTCTGGAAGAGCAGTGACCATATCAAGCGCTGTCACAGCCAGTAAGTGTCTCTTTCGGAACCGAACTGATTGTCATACAGCATTTGGTGCTCGTGATGACTGCTTCTGTGCTCGACCCACTGAGAGCAAATTACCGATTTAATGAGACTGATGGGTACCTGTTGTCTTCTGTGATACAGTCAGTATATGTAGTTTCCTGCTTAGAAAGCGGTGATGCTTACAAGGTGCTTATGATTGTAGGTGGTGTGACCAAAGTAGCCGGGTCACAGTCGGCGTGTGTGCCCACAATTGATCCGGTGACTGGTCGTCCTGTGTTGAGAGTAGCACCGCTGACCAGCTCTGCCCCTGCTGTAGCTACTGCGGCTCCACAGACGGTTGCTAGTGTGATTTCCGCTGTTCGTACTTCAACCAATGGTGCGTATGAAATCTAGGGAATTCCTCTGGTGTAATTCTCAGTTGTGATTATCATTATATCGCCCCAGGCTGAAAGTAACTGTTGATCCGATTTACCGTTGATGAACTGAGCTTGAAGTGAAATCGTCCCTAGCAGTATATGGGTGTGTGGCGAGATTATTGGATGAGTACGATTTTGTAGGTACGACGGTGGTAGCAGCACCCAAACCACAGCCGATGGTTCGCACCGCGGCGCAAACCATCTCCACTGTTGCCACTACTAACAAACCATCCTTACTCGGACCAGCAAGCAGAAAGCGAGCATTTGAGAATGAAGCTAAGCAGAGACTGGCAGCAGAATTAAAGTTGGTTAGTTTTTGTTCTAACTAGATTCCTCTCCAAATCCTATGGTCCTGACATGCTCCATCTATGTGCACTAGTCAGAGTAAGGACTTGGTAAAATAATGTATCTTTTCCACACTTGGACGCTTCATGCGTGCCGGGCACTATAAAGGGTAGACATGCCTAGTTTAACAGTAAACATCTACTTGTGGAACAGAGTTATCACTGTCTAATCTCACGCTTTGTCACTTTTATTTGCCAGGATTATCTGGATGAGAAGAAACAGCAATGGAGACAGCATACGTTAGATAAAATCGCCAGTCTTAATTCAAAGCACTGCGCTCCCCAGCCTCTATACGGTTATGATCTTCACAAAGCGGTTGATGTTTGGTCAGGTGGATTGAACACAAGGAGAAAAAGCTTTTCCGCTAACAGTGCTCTGCATTGTTACGCGGTGCAGAATATTGGCAACCAGAACCACCCTCGGTATTATTGGAGATCCACCAGTTACCTACGAGATGTCATCAAAACTCCGGAAGAGCGATTAGAGGAACTAAAAGGCGTCATTGAAAGGTGAGGAAACTCCAGATATGAATTAAAAGCTAATAAATAATCACAATGATGATAGCTTGCTGAACGGCTGAATCAATGATTAGATTTGTTTCGACTGAGTGAGATTAGATGATCTAGCTTTTACAGAGCTATTGTTGAGCGGGTTGTAATGTAACTGATCTCCTTCGCAGGTTTGTTTTCTTGACCCCACCAGTGAAATCACAAGGAGTGCAGCTTTATGCATCGTGTCATAGTGGCCTTCTCACTCCCGCCGCTGTCCTAGATGCACTCGGAAGACGTAAACTGGCCGACAGCGCGTCACTTCTTCACCCCATTCAAACCCGTATGCTTGTACAGTTTCCTGAAAAGCGACTGATTCAATACGATTGCGGTAAGTGGAGAGAATTTATCAAGTTCATACAGTTTTATATCGCAGTGATTGATAACAACTATCTTCATCCTGAGTGTTTGTGAGGATATCCAGACTTCCCTCTGAGCACCTGATGTTGTCAGTCACATCACAGGTTCTTGAATTTTTTATTGCTTATCTCGGTCCTATTTGCTTCAGGTAAACTTCAAACACTGGATCTGCTGCTCAGAGAACTCAAGTCCGGTCAACACAGAGTGCTTATCTTTACTCAGATGACACGAATGCTGGACGTGTTGGAGACTTTCCTAAACTATCATGGACACAGGTACAATTTATTGGCACATTGTTTCTAATGCTAGCTCCCCCTATCTCCTAATGATTATCATTATATCGCCCCAGGCTGAAAGTAACTGTTGATCCGATTTACCGTTAATGAATGGAGTAAAACCGTATCCAGTCGCTACTCGCTATGTTATTTATACCAGTAGTTCATACATACATTTTTATTCCGTGTAGATATCTGCGTTTGGATGGCACAACCAAGGTGGAGATGAGACAAGCGCTTATGGATCGCTTTAATGCGGATAAGAAGATCTTTGTATTTATTCTGTCGACGCGAAGCGGTGGTATTGGAGTTAATCTTACTGGTGCAGACACCGTCATCTTTTACGATTCGGATTGGAATCCTACGATGGACGCACAAGCTCAGGACAGATGCCATAGAATTGGTCAAACGAGAGACGTGCACATTTATAGGCAAGTGCTTCTTGCCGCTTCCTTTCACTTTGCAGGTGCTAGAGCTTGTTGGTTTATTTTGATTTGCCAACGAGTGTAAAAACTCTGCTAAATTAAATTCGTGTTTGGCTGGGTAGTTGGCTGTTGCATAGTTGATGTCCCATGCCCTGTACATTGCAGTACACGAAATACTTATCTCTAGTGTTATATTGTTTTAGTGTTGTATTTGAAATCATGGTTCCTTTTCTGTTCAGGTTGATCAGTGAAAAGACCGTTGAAGAAAATATTTTGAAGAAGGCGAATCAGAAGCGTTTGCTGGGAGATGTAGCCATCGAAGGTGGCAACTTCACCACGGCGACACTGCAGCAGGTAAATGTTTATTTTGAACATTACTAAAACAACCATGACATGTCAAATTGCTGATAACCCAATATGTTATTAGTGCCCAAGTCATGGGACATCAAACCCAGTGGGTTTTCCACCCTGATCTCGCCTCTTGTGTTGTCGGGACTACTAACTTCATACACTTCATTTCGTAAGACCGAGGAGACCATCCACTAGGGTTTCTGTGAACTCATTGGTTGCGCTTTCTTTTCAGAACACAATCAGCGACCTGTTTGCAGCACCTACTGGATTGACCAGTTTGGTGGAGGCTAGGAAATCTAGCTTTGCCTCGACGCCAGTTACAGCCACCAGTGTTGCACCTAACATCAGTGAAAGAAACTTTGAACAGGTTGGTACTGTTCGTAGATTGTGCAGTTCATTTAAAGAAGGCTGTTGGCAGTGATCGATAACAACTATCTACATCCTGAGACTTTTGATGAAATCTTGACTTCCCTCTGAGCAACAGCTCATTGTTTAATAGTCTACCATTGGTGCTCTAGAGTGGGGTAAACCTTTAGCGTTTTATTGCAGGCGCTGGGGCAAGCGGAAGATGCTGAAGACGTGGCAGCTGCAGATGTGGCCAGGGAGGAAGTCACTGCGGAGTTGGCAGAGTTTGATGAAAACATTCCATGGGATGAACGGGAAGGCGAGCTTCG
>Ga0224501_10004654_pt1 | contig 10817 bp, 8 predicted proteins | sample SF_Oct11_sed_USG_4_FD_169105 | JGI IMG/M metagenome (GOLD analysis project Ga0224501, IMG submission 169105) | Sediment microbial communities from San Francisco Bay, California, United States - SF_Oct11_sed_USGS_8_1 | ecosystem: Environmental > Aquatic > Marine > Sediment | place: USA...
AGCCCATTGCCTTAAATATAACCTGCCCCCACTGTGGCAGGTATATAGAGATTAGCATTATAGGCAGCCAGAAACCAAGCAAATAGTGTCGAAATATGAAAGGTCACCAGGGGTTTTTCTTATCACCTGGCTATTTTCAGCCGAGCCTATAGCATCAGATAAGTTCATTGGTAGATTTCCTTTCCTCTTTCTTTTGATTCTCAGTTAACCTAATATGTTTGTTTAGTTACCAGGGGTGGATATAACATGCTTGGACTGATAATTATCGCTGTCTATTTTTCAGCCATGATTGCCATCGGGCTGGTGAGCCGAAGGAAGGTGAGGGGGGTTAACAATTTTTTTGTGGCGGGGAGGACGGGCTCGTCTCTATTTATTACTGGCTCCCTGTTGGCTACCATTATTGGTGGTTCAGCCACGGTGGGTATGGCTGGCTTAGGCTTTTCCCAGGGTTTGACCGGGGCATGGTGGTTATTGGTGGGCAGTGTTGGGCTGGTGGTCTTAGGTCTGTTTTTGGCTGATAAGGTGAGGAGGTTCGGGCTTTATACTCTGCCTGAGCTGGTGGAAAAGCAATATGATAGCCGCATAGCCTTGGCTGCTTCAATCCTTATCGTTGTTTCTTGGCTGGGTGTTATCGCCGGTCAGATTGTAGCCTCGGGGAAGATATTGAGTGTATTGGGGATAGGCAGCCCGGTTATGTGGATGATTATATTTAGCGCCGTTTTTGTCACCTATACCGCAATCGGCGGTCAGTATGCCGTTATTCGCACTGATGTCATACAGGCGGGGATAATATTTGTCGGCATCTTCGCTGGCTTGGCTTTACTGCTGCCTCGTTTGGGGGGGTGGAGTGGGTTACAGGCGTCTCTTTCACTGGGGCAGTTTGCCTTCCCCCTTAGCTCTCAGTTTGGCGGGTATGAGCTGGTCTCACTTCTTTTGCTGGTTGGGTTAACCTATGTAGTGGGACCAGATATGTATTCCCGGCTATTCAGTGCCAAGGATATTAGAACCGCCAGGGTATCAGCATTCTGGACAGCATTATTTATTATTCCCTTTGCCTTTTGTATTACCTTGATTGGTATGGGGGCATCGGCTTTGTTCCCCCAAATTTTGCCGGAGCAAGCCTTCCCCACAGTAATAAACGAGGTTTTGCCACCCTTTGTTGGTGCTGTAGTCTTGGCGGCATTACTATGTGCTGTGATGTCTTCAGCCGATACCTGCCTATTAACTGCCAGCACAATATTAACTGTGGATATAGTGGGGCGCTTCAAACCTTCTCTTAGCCAGAGAAAAATCCTGTCTCTTTCCCGCTGGGGGATAGTAGTTCTTGGGTTGTGTTCTCTACTCCTAGCATTAACCCTAAAGGGAATAATAAATGCCCTTCTGTTTGCCTATACAGTCTATACTTGCGGCTTGATTCTGCCGGTAATTGCCGGCTTCTACAAGAGTAAGCTGAAAGTTACCCCCTTAGGAGCGCTGGTGGCGATTATAGGTGGGGGGTCAGTAGCCCTTGTCAGCAAATTATTTGACATAAAATATCTAGACTTGGGTGGTCTGCTGATTAGTGGCTTACTTCTTTTCATCGTGAGTTTCATTGACAATAGGATGAAAAGCGAACGGCTTGACTAGGGGGAAGGGCATCTAGTAGAATTGCTTTTGCATCGGTGGGCGGTTAGCTCAGTTGGTTAGAGCACTGCGTTGACATCGCAGAGGTCACTGGTTCAAGTCCAGTATCGCCCACCATTCTGCATTATCTGGTAAACCAGATAAATAAGCTGGTTCCTATAAGTCCCATACTTGCCCCAAAGTAAAACACCAAGTTAATATTTGCTAAATCGGCTATTACCCCGCTTAGCACGGGTGCTATAGCCATGCCTATGCTGAATGCCATGGCAAAGATGGCCATAGTTGAGCCCATGCCGAATTTTCTGCCTTCCTCCACCGTTAGGGCTGAGGCAGCGGGCATAGCAATGGCACCACCAAGACCACCAAGAGCGCATATCCCTAATAGTTGCCAGAAGTTGTCTCCCAGGGGAATCAGAGCCAGGTAGATGAGGTTGATAAGGCTGCCCACGATTACTAGAATTTTCCTATTGAACCTGTCAGCAATATTACCACCATATACCTGAAGTAGTGACATCAGCAGGATATTAACTGCCAGCATTATCCCGATAAACGTCGGGCTTAAGCCAATGTATATGCCAGCAAAGACGGGAAGAAAAGTAGCAAAGGCGCCTCTACCCAGAGAAAATGCCAGTCGGAAACTGAACAGCCCTTTCATCATGCCACTGGTGCTCATCTCTTTAAAGGATGGGTGATGGCTTACTCTCATTTTCCTCTGTCTAATCTCGGGAAGGAAGAAGGCAACTATTAAGAAGGCCAGCAGATTAAGACCAGCCATGGTGCAGAAGGCAACACTCGTGCCAAAATGGTCGGTCAGTGCCCCACCCATCAAAGGACCAACGCCAAAACCGGTAAAGAAAGCAGCATTAAAGTAGCCCATCCAGGTTCCCTCTTCACCTTCGGGTGAGATATCACCGACATAAGCTTGGGCGATGGGCATAATCATACCGGCAGCAACCCCCTGAGTTAAGCGGACTAAGGTTAACTGTGAGACACTATTTGCCCATATATAGCCTAGCGAAATAATTGAGTAGCTAAGAAGACCAATGCTGAGAAACAGCTTTCGTCCCCAGCGGTCGGAGAGCCTGCCAACAACAGGCATAATTGCAGCTCGGGAGATAGAGAAGCCGGCAAAGATTATACCTATCCAGATTCCAGTGGCTCCCATATTCTCAGCATAAAGGGGTAAGAGCGGTGCTATTATGCCGACTCCCAGCATAGAGGAGAAGATGGAAAGGGCTAGGACAGGGAAAGCTTTCTTTATCATGTGTATATCCGAGCATTATAATGCCCTGGTGCTGAACCTGGCAACCTGAGCCGGGGTGCTCAAGCTGATTGCACTTGTAGCTTGTGATTGGTATAATCAAGAGGCTCTTTAACGGAGAGGGCTTCAGCGATGGATTTAGATAAAGGGCAGCCAACAAGAGAGGAAAGGCTGGAGATAATGCGGCATTCGGCAGCTCATGTTATGGCGGAAGCGGTTCAGTCTATGTTGCCTGATGCTAAGTTTGGCATCGGTCCGTCTATTGAAAATGGCTTTTACTATGACTTTGAGTTACCTCGTTCGCTGACACCCGATGATTTGTCACTCATTGAGAGTAAGATGAGTGACATAATCGCTGCCAACGTGCCTTTTATCGCAGAGGAGGTGACTAGGGAAGAAGCCCGAGCGCTGTTTGCTGCTCAGCCCTATAAGCTGGAGCTAATTGATGAAATCGCTGATGAGAAGGTTAGCTTGTATCGGCAGGGTTCGTTCGTTGATTTGTGTCGTGGATCTCATGTGGGCTCTACCGGGGAGATAAAAGCCTTTAAGTTGGTTAGCATTGCTGGTGCCTACTGGCGGGGTGATGAGCATCGTCCAATGTTACAGCGAGTATACGGCGTTGCTTTTGACAACGAGGAGGCTTTGGCTGAGCATCTCAAAAAGCTTGGTGAGGCGGCAAAACGTGACCACAGGAAGTTAGGTAGGGAGCTTGACCTATTTAGCATCCACGAGGAGGCTGGCCCGGGGCTGGTTCACTGGCACCCCAAGGGGGCAGTGATACGCCGTGCCATCGAAGATTTCTGGAAGGATGAGCATATCAAGCGTGGCTATGACCTGATATATACTCCCCATATTGCTAAATTGGATTTATGGAGGACCAGTGGTCATTGGGAATTTTATCGCGATTACTTATATAGTCCGATGGAGGTGGAAGGGCAGGAGTATATTATCAAACCAATGAATTGCCTGGGGCATATCCTGATTTATAAGACAAGCCAGCGCAGTTACCGAGAGCTACCACTGCGTTACGCTGAGCTGGGCACTGTGTATCGTTATGAGCGCTCCGGGGTGCTACATGGTTTATCCCGGGTCAGGGGCTTTACCCAGGATGATGCCCACATCTTCTGCCGCTTTGACCAACTAGAGGATGAGGTAGTGGGGGTATTAGATTTAGCGCTCTTCATGGTAGATACCTTTGGGTTCACCAATTATCAGGTATTACTTTCTACCCGACCTGAGAAATATGCCGGCACCATCCAGGCTTGGGATGAGGCTACCGAGACCTTAGCCCGGGCGTTGGCTAAACAAAAGCTTGCCTATAACATAGACCCCGGGGAGGGGGTATTTTACGGACCTAAAATAGATATCAAGTTTGAGGATGCTCAAGGCCGGGGGTGGCAAGGCCCCACAATTCAAGTCGATTTTAACCTTCCCCAGCGCTTTGATGTTACCTATATTGGTGAGGATGGTCAGGAGCATTTGGTAGCCATGGTGCATCGTACCGTGCTGGGGAGCATGGAACGTTTTCTTGCCTCGCTGGTTGAGCACTACGGTGGTGCCTTCCCGGTGTGGCTGGCGCCACTTCAGGTAATGGTGATTCCGGTAGCAGACCGCCATCTGGACTATGCTCACAAGCTAGAAGACGAGCTTAAGGGCGAGGGAGTACGGGCGAGGGTTGATGCTCGCTCAGAAACGGTAAACCTCAAAATTCGACAGGCGCAACTTGATAAGATACCATATATGTTGGTGGTAGGTGATAAGGAGGTAACCGCTTCTACTGTTTCTGTCCGCTTGCGCAGTGGGGAGCAACTGGCTTCCCACCCCTTTGATAGCTTTAAAGAAACCATCAGGAAGGCGATAGTAGACAGGGCAGAGGAATTGAGGCTATAACTTGACTAGTATCAAGGGCTATGCTATAGTTTGTGCCCGTAACATACCAAGGGCTTTGAGGAGGTAGATAAGGACATAATTAAGAAGCTGCGTGTTAACCAGATGATTAGAGCCAAAGAGGTTCGCCTTGTGGGGGAAAAAGGGGAGCAGCTTGGGATTATGCCCTTAAGCCAAGCACTGGAGACGGCGAGGAGGTATAATCTTGACTTGGTTGAGGTGGCAGCTACTGCTCAACCTCCGGTATGTCGCCTTCTCGATTACGGGAAGTATCAATATGAGCAGGCTAAGAAGGAGCGTGAGCTCAGGAAGAGCCAGAAGGTTTCACTTTTGAGGGAGGTCAGGTTACGACCTAAGATTGATAATCATGATTTTGAAGCCAAGATTAGGTCGGTCAGGAAGTTGCTAGATGGTGGAGCCAAAGTTAAGGTGACGGTAAGGTTTAGAGGGCGTGAAATCACACACCCTGAGATTGGCTGGAGGTTACTTCAGAGGATGTCAGAATCGTTGCAGGGAATGGCCTCCGTTGCTAGGCAGCCAGTGATAGAGGGGCAAAACATGACTGTAATCCTCTCGCCAGCAGCTGCCCAGAAGACCAAAGAAGGGGAAGCAGTAAAAGGGTCTTAGAATGCCGAAAATCAAAACCCATAAAGGGGCAAAGAGCCGCTTCCACATCACCGGTAGCGGCAAAATTATGCGAGTTAAGGTTGGCAAGAGCCATTTGCGTCGCCGAAAAGCGAAGCGGACCAAGCGCCTCTATGATGAAACCATACCGATAAGTCCCAGTGATAGGGCTCGGATAAAAGGTCTTTTACCTTATGGGTGAAGTAAATAGGGGGATATTTTGCCAAGAGTAAAGAGGGGTGTAACTACTCATCGCCGACATAAGAAGGTATTAGCTCTGACTAAAGGGCATAGAGCAACTAAACACTCCCTTTATCGCCGAGCTCGCGAGTCTATGCTTAAGTCTCTAAGTTATGCCTATTTCCACCGTCGGGAGCGAAAGGGTGATATGAGGCGACTGTGGATTTTACGGGTTAGTGCTGCCAGTAGAGCCCAAGGTCTTACCTACAGCCAGTTTATTGCTGGCTTGAAAAGGTCAGGGGTTGAAATCAACCGCAAGATGTTGGCCGATATGGCAGTCAGGCAGCCTGAGGACTTCGCCAATCTGGTGACCATAGCCAAAGGTAAAGTTCAAGACTAAAATAGAGATTGTTTAACCCATCCTGTTTAAGCGTTGATAAGAAACCTTCCTTTTTGATTTATACTTTTAGCTTTAATCCTTAGCTCCTTTTTAATTTAGTAGAATACACATGGGAGGCTAATTTTGTAGATGGAGCAGCCACAAAATATTGAAGATTTAAAACGGGAAATTATTGTCCAGATTGCCGATTTGTCTCGGCTACTTGGAATGATTCCGAGTGACGATATTACCGTTAGCGATGCCAGAAACTCATTCTTAAAACTATCTGTTCTAATTAGCCAAGCATTAGATATAAAGCTACCGTAAGGCTGTGCTTGACAAATAATCAAGAATCATATACTTTCCCTCATTCTTTTATTGGCTTTGCCTCTCTGGATGCTCACGTGTTTTTCCTTGACCCCTTTGCTGCTGATAACTTATAATCTGCCCAAGGCAGCTAAGACGAGAAGATGTTGCAACAACTTGAGGAACTAAAATCAAATGCCCTACAGGAATTGAAGGGCATTAACCAGATTAGGGAACTGGAAGCCTGGCGAGTTCGCTATCTAGGTAAGAAGAGCCAGCTAACCAAGGTTCTGCGTAGCTTATCTGAATTACCTCTTGAGCAAAGGAAGGCCGTTGGCGCTTTTGCCAATGAGGTTAAAGCTAAATTAGAGGATAGTTTGAAGCAAAGGAGGCAACTTCTTGGGGAGGCGCAGCTTGTAACTACCATCAGGGAGAAGCCTGTTGATATTACCCTGCCCGGTCGCCCTTTTCCTGTAGGTCGCTTGCATCCCATCACTCAAACCTTGCATGAAATATGCGACATCTTTGTTTCTATGGGCTTTCAAGTTGTGGAGGGACCAGAGGTAGAGTGGGACTATTACAATTTTGAGGCACTGAACATTCCTAAGCACCACCCGGCTCGTGATACTATGGCCACACTTTGGGTTGATTTTAAGAACGAAAGTGGTGAAAGACCCATGCTACTGCGCACGCATACTACCTCAGTAAGTGCTAGGATTATTGAGACCATGCGGCCCCCAATAAGAGTAGTTGAACCAGGCAAGGTCTATCGCTATGAGGCTAGTGATGCTACCCATACCCCTATGTTCTATCAAATTGATGGTCAGGTTGTAGATAAGGGTATTACTATGGCTGAGCTAAAGGGGACGCTCTACGAGTTTGCTCGTCGTTTCTTTGGTGAGGATAGAAAGGTGCGCTTCCGCTGTGACTACTTCCCTTTTGTTGAGCCTGGCGTTGAGATGGCTATAGAATGCTTGGTCTGTGGTGGTGCTGGTTGTCGCTTGTGTGGTAATAGCGGCTGGATTGAGATATTGGGGGCAGGGATGACTCATCCCCAGGTGCTGGAGCGTGGTGGTCTTGACCCCGAGGTTTATACCGGTTTTGCCTTTGGCATGGGCATAGACCGCTTGCCTATGCTTCGCTATGGCATTGATGATACCAGGCTATTTTATAGTAGTGATCTTAGATTCCTGAGACAGTTCTGAGGCTGGAGAGATGAAGGTTTCACTAAAATGGCTTCAAGAATACATAGATATTAGCTTGCCTCCGGCTGATTTAGCTGAAAGGTTGACCATGGCTGGCACCGAGGTCAAGGGGTGGCAGGTTATCGGTGGTAATTGGGAAAATATCGTTGTCGGTCAGATTGTAGCTATCAATCCTCATCCTGATGCTGACCGCCTCAGTTTGCCTACCATAGACTTGGGCACTGAGCAGCAAACGGTGGTCTGTGGGGCACCAAATCTCAAGCTTGGTGATAAGGTAGCCTTTGCCCATGTCGGTGCCCAGCTTATAGATGGGCATAGTGGGCAGGTATTTCGCTTGAAACCGGCCAAGATTCGTGGTGTTGTCTCCCATGGTATGGCTTGCTCGGAAAAGGAGCTAGGTATCTCTGATAGTCACGAGGGGATTATGGTTTTGCCCGCTGAAGCCCCCGTTGGCACCCCGCTGGCTGATTATATGGGAGATGTTATCTTTGACCTAGATATAACTCCAAACCGCCCTGATTGCCTATCGGTGATAGGGATAGTCAGAGAGGTTGCCGCCCTGACTGGGCAGGGTTTACATCTCCCTGAGGTCGGCTATGAGGAAGCGGCATTGCCCATAGACCAGCAAATATCAGTAGAAATCTTAGACCCTGACCTGTGTCCTAGGTATTGTGCCAGCCTGATTACCGGGGTGAAGGTGACTGCTTCCCCAAGTTGGATGCAACAGCGACTTTTGGCTTGTGGCATGCGCCCGATAAATAACATTGTGGATGTTACCAACTATGTCATGCTGGAGTATGGACAGCCCCTGCATGCTTTTGACTATCACCGAATTAGAGGCAAGAAAATCATTGTCCGCCGGGCTAATAAGGGTGAAACTTTAGTTACCCTGGATAGGGCGAAACGGGTTCTTTCCCAGGATATGCTGGTTATTGCTGATGAGGAGGGGGCGGTGGCTATCGCTGGGGTTATGGGTGGTGCTGGTAGCGAGGTGACTCAGCAGACCACCGCTATACTGCTGGAATCGGCTAATTTTAACCCGGCGAGCATTTATTATACTGGTAACACCTTAAACTTACCCAGCGAGGCTCGTTTGCGATTTGAGAGGGGGATTTCTCCTGAGCTAACTTTACCAGCACTTAAACGGGCTACCCAGTTGATTGTGCAGCTAGCCGGTGGTGAAGCAGCCAAGGGTTTGGTTGATGTCTATCCCGGCAAGCTAGAACCGGAGTCCATCTTGCTATCAACTGGTGAGGTAAAACAATTGCTAGGTGTTGAGTTTAGCCTTGACCAGATAGTGGGCGCGCTGGCTTCCCTAGGCTTTGATTGCCGACCATCAGACTCAGCGTCAGCGGTTTTGGTTACTGCCCCTTATTGGCGAAGTGATATACATCTGGCGGTTGACCTTATAGAGGAGGTAGCCCGTCTCATTGGCTATGATAAGATTCCAGCCCTCATGCTCAGCCAGCCGGTGCCTAGGCAAGACCCCGAACCTATCCTTGGCTTTAAGCAGGAGGTGAGGCACAGCCTTACTGGCTATGGTTTCCAGGAGGTAATCACCTATTCATTAACCAGTTTGGAATTGCTGAACAAGCTATTGCCTGAGCCTCGTCCCCTTGAACCTATGCCTTTGCGTATGGCTAATCCCATGACTGCTGACCAGGAGTATCTGCGCCCTAACCTGCGGGCTAACCTTTTGGCTGCCCTTTCGGCAAATCGGAGACATGAAGATGGTAGCATAAGGCTCTTTGAGCTGGGTAAGGTATATCTACCACGACTGAATGACTTACCCGATGAGCCTGAGGTGCTGTGTGGACTACTCAGCGGACCAGGGCGCGAAAAATGGTGGCAGGGTGGGGATGAGTTGCTTGATTTCTTTGAGGCTAAGGGGATAGTTGAGGGTTTACTCAGCCGATTGGGTGTGGAAGCCAGCTTTGAGCAGTGCAGCGATGAAAGTTTACACCCAAGTAAACAGGTAGCTATAGCTATAGGCAATAATAGACTAGGCGTTATCGGTGAATTACATTCTAAAGTATTGGACGCCTTTGAGATTTCTGGAGCCGCTTATCTCTTTGAAATCAATCTAACGTCACTTTTGCCCTATACCATAAGTCATAAAGTATTCCAGCCGATACCGCGGTTTCCCAGTATAGTTAGGGATATTGCTCTGATGGTTGATACCGGGGTAACCTATCGCCAGGTGGAGGATATTATCAAGGGCTTTCCTTTAGTGAGCCAGGTTAGCATATTTGACGTCTATGCTGGCGGGCAGGTTCTGTCGGGTAAGAAGTCCCTCGCCTATAGGATTACCTTCCAATCGCCCTCTCATACCTTAACTGATGAAGAGGTTAACAAGGTTCAGCGGCAAATCCTGAATAAGCTATCTCGCCAGCTCGGTGCTACCTTGAGAACCTGACTTCAGGTTTGAGGTCTCTTTTTAGAGGTTAGCCGAAATTACCCTTATGCTCCTCAATACGGTATAATGAGAATGAAAGTAAATAACTTTGGGTGTGACTGAAAATGAGGAAACAAAGAATAAAGAAAGTGGTAAGAGAGGGCTATGCCAAAATCGCCAAACAGGATAGTTCCTGTTGCGCCCCGGTGAATTCATGCTGTGGCAGCACTGACTTAGCCCAGGACATTAGTAAGAGCATAGGCTACACCGAGGAAGAACTTGAAGCGGTTCCTGAGGATGCCAATTTAGGCCTTGGCTGTGGCAACCCGGTGGCTCTTGCTTCTTTAATGGAAGGCGAGACCGTGCTTGACCTTGGCTCTGGTGCCGGACTGGATTGTTTTCTGGCTGCTAATAAAGTTGGTAAGAAGGGCAGAGTTATTGGCGTAGATATGACGCCAGAGATGGTTGAAAAGGCGAGAGAAAACGCCAGGGATGGAAACTATGGAAATGTAGAGTTCAGGCTGGGCGAGATTGAAAACCTGCCGGTGGCTGATAATTATGTTGATGCCGTCATATCAAACTGCGTTATTAATCTCGCACCTGATAAAAGAAGGGTCTTTACCGAAGCATACCGGGTACTAAAGCCAGGCGGTAGGCTGATGATTTCAGATTTGGTTTTGTTAAAGGAACTCCCGGATTTGATAAAGAACTCTGTTGAAGCTTATATTGACTGTCTTTCTGGAGCCATAATGAAGGACGAATATATTGGCGCTATAGAAGCGGCCGGATTTCAGCAGGTTAGGATAGTTGATGAGACGTTCTTTCCTATAGAGTGTATGGCTAATGACCTAACGGCAAAGGCAATAATTGAGAATTTGAAAATACCACCAGAAAAGGTAAAAGAGGTTGCCAGTTTGGTTCTAAGCATAAAGGTTTATGGGGTTAAACAGAAAATTT
>Ga0224501_10004655_pt1 | contig 10816 bp, 11 predicted proteins | sample SF_Oct11_sed_USG_4_FD_169105 | JGI IMG/M metagenome (GOLD analysis project Ga0224501, IMG submission 169105) | Sediment microbial communities from San Francisco Bay, California, United States - SF_Oct11_sed_USGS_8_1 | ecosystem: Environmental > Aquatic > Marine > Sediment | place: USA...
AAAGCCCTCGCAATCCCATAAATAATTCCGCCTTTATGTGTATGGACATCGTCCAAAAAATCTCCTTGAGTTAAAATTAGTGGCTCAATAATCAACCACGATGTTAAACTTTAACCTTCGACTTCCTCGAAGCAGTCAGCAGTCAATTACACAATTTAAGTTTCATCAGCTCCTTTGCAGTAAACAAACACCCATTTACCAGCATACAAGATAAGTCTGGAGTCTGGAGCATGATGAGACAAGATTTATGTCAAGAATCGTAATATAGGTTAAATCTTTTAAGGCGCAACATACAAATAGATACGTTAAACCAGAGAGGAGAAGACGGCACAAAATGCCCAGAAACCGACCAAAACTTGGAAAAGCTCCGGAAGAAGCCGAAGCCATTGCAACGCGTATTCTTACAGATCCTCATCTCTTGGCAATCAAGAAAATGCTAGAAAAAGATCACGCAATTGACTGCTTACTACTGCTCTACTTAAACAGGGGTAAATGGAAAGAAGCCAAAACCTACATGCAGGAGTTAGGCTTAACCCTAAGTGACGGAACTTTCCGTTCGCGTATGATAGAAATAGAGCACAACAACCTGGCCAAAAGTCACCCAATCGACCCGCTGAAAAAATATTATACGATCACTGGAAAGGGAGAAAAGCTAGTTCAGCTTCTTATCCATCTCTTCAAAAATCTTTAACGAGCTTAACTACAAAACGAACATGTGAAAGCTTTTCTCTAGAATCTAGTGTAGTAAGTCGTAAGATTTAAATCTCTAGATAGCTTTATTCTCGTAGTGAAATTGAAAAGGAGGGATAGTATCCAAAATGAAAAAGTTGTTCAAGAGTAGGAAGGCGCTGAGCCCAGTGGTTGCAGCGATTATATTGATTGCCGTTACAGTGGCTGTTTCAATTGCAGTCGCAGCATGGATGGGAGCCCTGACATTCACTTTCATGCAGACAGAAGAACTAAAGATTCTTAGTGCTTCAAAGGTCAGCGGAACAAATGCCTTTGATCTAAAAGTCAAGAACACAGGATCTGCGACACTCACAATGGAGAGTGTTCTAGTTAACAATGTGGCTGTCACCACAATTGACTGGGATACTGTAACTGATGGAAACCAGACGAGTACTCAAGCAGTAGTAGCTGGCGCTTCATACACTGTTCGAATATGGTCCACTTACACATCAGGAACCAAGTACGAGTTTGCGATATTGACAGCTGGCGGCAACAAGTATACGTACACCGCTACGGCGCCTTAGAGTGTGTTAGGTACGAGCCTACGTGAGATTGGGGGTAGGATTCCTCTCTAAAATCCCTATTTCATATCCTATCGGAGGTGTAATGAATGGTCGTAGAGCTAAAAGAATATGATTCAGCGGCTGAGATAGCGAAGACCTTGGACAGCGAAATCTCTCGAACTAAAAGTATGCTCGGCGAATATCTGCGTCGACTAGACGAGATTCGATCCTTGGCTGAGCGTTCAAAGAAGATTCGCGACGTAGTTTTCAAGCTTGCTGGCAAGAAGGCTGCACAGCAAACTTTGGGCGAGATTAGCGTGGGCAATCTCAGTGTTGTCTTAGATGCCAACCCGTTTCATGAGTTGACTGCCATCGAAGAGGCTGTCCGAAGCCAACAAGAGCGACTACTAGTGTTGCAGAAGGCTCGTGAGGCTTTGAAGTGGGTGGATCAGATCGAGGATACCGAGGGACTGAGATACTTGGTGCTTGAAAGCGATGGGGTGCCAGAGAAAATTTTGCTCAAGATCGCCTAGAATTTTGAAGGATGTGTGAGAAATGAATGAAGAAGTTTACGCTATCGCTTTGAAAAGTGCTTTAACTGAAATTCAAAACGCATGCGAAGGAATTAAGTGGTCTTTTATCTTCACCAAGGATGGCACCATTATTTCGGGAAACGATGACAAGGCGATTGGTCCTGAAATAACAAAGGCGGCGAGTTCTTTTCAGAGTTTAACAGAGAAGGCTGGGGCTGTAGGAGGATTAGACCAACTACTGATTAACGGAGACAAAGGGAAGGTTCATGTTTCTTCTATTGACGACATATATCTTGTAAGTGGAACTTCTAAGAAAGCGGACATAACTTATATGCGTTCGATTACTAGCGTTGTGTTTCCAACAATTATGCGAGTTCTGGAGAACATCAGTGGCTCTATTGGTGAAGTGGGCCCTACCCCCCTCAAACCTTTGCTTTCAAAGCCCCTTGAAGAGGAAGCAGCTGAAGTTGAAGAAGAAGAAGAGCTTGATGAACCGACTGAAGAAATCGAAAAGGCAAAACCAGTTAAACCTTTGCCTTCAGTGCCCTCTCAGCAATTGATCGTGGATAAGCTTGGCGGACTGCTTGTACGCGGGGACACGGTGCAGGTGGATTCTGAAGTTCTAAAGCGGTGGAGCGCTCTTTTGGGTGTCAAAGAAGTCAGTAAAGTTGAAATAGAGGCTTTCGGAGGGAAAATGGCGCAATGTAAAGTGAAGACGATAAAGGACCGTAAACTGGAAGGTAGAGGGTTCATAAGGATACCTGACAAGACTTGTCAAATGCTTGAAATTAAAAGAGGCGAGTTAGTGCGGGTAAAGCCGATTGTGCAGGAGAAGTGATTTAGTTATGCCAAAGAAAAAGGCCTTGCAGGTTGAAGTTGAAGAGCCAGAGGATGTGAAAGCAGAGGTTAAAGAAGACATTGGAGCGGATCTTCGAGTGACATTGGAAAACATCAACACTAAGAAAGGGGTCATTGGCTATATTCTTAGAGGTCCAACTTCTGCCTCTGTAGATATCAAAGACCCAAGTAAAATAATTGACTACGCCGTTTTGTCTGCGACGACATTTGAATCCAGCGAAAGCTTGTTACATCTGTTTGGATTGAACAAGATTCGCAGTGTCGTTGTAGAAGGCAAAGATATGAAGATTCTCTGCTTAACAATTAGTGACCATCGTCTCAGCGTTTTTATGGAGAAGACCGTTGACCACAATTCCATATACAAAAAATTAACCTCACCATAAATTTCCTTTCTTTTGAGCATTTCCCTCTCTTTGCGGGGGATGATGAGGTTTGAAAAGAAGAGGTTTATCATCCATTTGAAAAACACCCTTCTTTTCAACCTCCTTCCTAAACGCCCTAACAAAATTTGGGTTGCTTATTGAACACCTATTTGATTCGAGTCCCAAACAAAAAATATTTTAGGGGAATCCCAAGAGCTCGAACGTGCTGCGTTGCTTATGTATATTACTTTTTGCTGTTTTGTGAATTTCTTGTCTATTTCTGTGTTCATGTAAAGTAACTAAATAATTTATTGTGTATTGTGAAATTTGATTTCAAATTCATAATGCTTTAAACTAGAGTCATGCTAGACGTTAGTAAAAACCTAAAATCGCGGATGCGGAACTTATGAAAAGACGGTTAAAACTGTTCTTTCTTCTAATAGTTATAATTATGGGCACATTTACGTTTGCAAACAGTTTGTTTTCTTTGACTGCAAGTGCAACTTACGTTGAGGGTAATATTACCCAAGATACTATTTGGACGCTAATAGACAGCCCATTTGTAGTGTCTAAAAATATAACCGTCTATCCAGGTGTCATGCTAACTATCGAGCCTGGAGTTGAAGTAAAATTCGGAGGAAGCTTCCCATTCGTCGTAGCCGGAAGACTCAACGCAACTGGCACGAAAGACCATACTATAATGTTCACCTCGAATAAGGATCAACCCGAAGCAGGAGATTGGAACGCAATTGAATTTAGCGGAACAGAACCGTCTATATTAGCATATTGTTTTGTGAAATACGCAAAAAACGGAACAACAATAAAAAATGGCAATGTAGAGATCATAAACAGTGTAATAAGCAACAACTCTCAAAATGGGATTAGTATAGTAAATGGCACAGTAAAAGTCCAAAACAGTGTAATAAGCAATAACGCTCAAAGCGGTATCTACGTAACTGGCGATAATCAAGTTACGATACAAAACAACAATATAAGATCAAACGCAGACGGCATACTCCTAACTGGAAACTCAACATCAGGAGTAAACATAAGCCAAAATAACGTGCTATCTAACACGCAAAGCGGAGTACGGCTTGACGCCGATACATACAGCAACATTATTATTCTCCACAACGTCCTTTCGGCAAACAACAAGGGATTTTACGTTTCCGGCAAAGCAAGCACATACATCACTAATAACTCTATTTCATACAACAACATCGGAATTTTTTACGAGCAAGCACTAGACCATGAGGCTCATTTCAACGACATTTATGGCAATGATCTTGGGATGGACGTATCGTCTAATGCTTTAGTCAATTCAACATACAACTATTGGGGCGACGAAAGCGGACCTTACCATATATCGTTGAACCCTGCTGGAAAAGGCAATCCTGTTCGTGGCGATGAAGTAAATCTGAATTTCATATTCTTTCTAACCGCTCCAATCGACTATATCAATCAACGCCCCATAGCAAGGCTTTTGACTGATAAGACTCTGGTTTCGCCAAATCAAACAGTCATGTTCATAGCCACAACTTCAAGTGACGACAGACATGTTGACCAATACCTTCTTGATTTTGGGGATGGAAGTACTAGTGGTTGGACAGCGTTGTCGATTTTTGTTCACAAATATCCCTCAGTTGGAACCTATTATGCATCCTTAACGGTGATGGACGATTTCGGCGTTACTAGCAGCAACTCTGTGGTGATGGCGATAGATGTTCAAGACCTTACGCCTCTAAATGTCTCAATCACTCTGTCTAGAGACACAGCCGGCTATGGAGAGCAAGTTTCAATCACAGCTTTCGTGACAGACATCGGAACCAGCCCAGTAGAAAATGCAAATGTCACGCTATTCTCGGTAAAAGGTGGAAGTTTTATGTTTTCATCTGGTTTAACTAACTCAACTGGCCACTTCACTACAACGTTCACTGCACCAAATGTAGCGGAAATAAGCGTTATTGGAATCTTCGCAACAGCGTCAAAGTCTGGCTATGCAGACGGTTCTGATTACAAGTATGTTAAAGTTCTACCGACTCTCTTAGTTCAAGTTACCGTCGAGCCTACCAAGATTAAATCCGAAGAAACAGCAACCGTAACGGTTCTTGTGACACATAATGAGGAACCTATCGCAGACGCTTCGGTTACAGTATCCTCTGATGATGGCAACTTATCGGCTACAACTGGAATTACTGATTCAAAAGGTAATGCTACATTCATTTTCAATGCTCCTCAAACCACTACGTTGCTGAACATTACTATCACAGTAAATGCAACAAAAATCGGGTACATAGAAGCTCAAAAACAAACAACATTAACTGTGGAGCCCAAAATGCTTGTCGTAGATGTAGTTGCTGAACCCGTTGCTCTTACTTCTGAAGCAATATCGCAGGTAATAGTCCACGTAACACATGAAGGAACTCCAATTTCAAACGTAACAGTTAATGTATCATCGGACAGCGGAGGAAGTTTCTCCCAAACCACAGGAATAACTGATTCAATCGGCAGCGTAATATTTGCTTTCACAGCCCCACAAGTAAATACGGCACTTACTCTCACGTTAACAGTGAATGCCACAAAAATTGGTTACATAAGTGGAGAAAACCAGATAGTAATGACTATAACCCCTGAACCTACTCCTGAGACTGTTGGGGGTTTACCGCTAACAACAATACTCATGATCTTAATTCCAATCGTGTTGGTAGTCATAGTTGCGATTCTAATTAAACTAAAAATAATCTCCATCGGTTTGAAAGAGAGACTTTGAAAGAGACATATAGCAGTTGATCATCAGTTTTCACATCGTAGTTTTAATCACAAAAGTGAAACAAAGCATATCCGTTTTGATTGTGAACTTCAAGCGTGAGTAGTGTTTAGTGAGACACAATATTTAATAGACGGCACAGCCTAATAAAATTGTATAGGAGAACCACAATGCTACAACTTAAGAACAGGTTAGCTAAACTAAAACATGTAAGGATTGGTATCAATCTTAAGAAACGCAAACCTGTATTCATTCCGCCTGTGCCGCCACTTTCTATACCAAGAGGATTCACAATAATTGAGAGACAATCCCTCTACGAACCCTTTGCACACGCCGTTATTGTGCAGAATCCCACAACTGGTGAATACAAATACATACTAGACGAACTGCTCCTTGACACCTTTGAACGAGAAATCTACAACAAAATCCTCGAAGTTCTGCTAGCTGAGATTCACTCTCCACGAGAAGAGATAAAAAGCGCAAGAGAATTCTTCGACAAGCAAGCCAAAAAAATCGTGGACAAATACCGAATAAGCCTAGGATGGCTTCCTGATGTCTCCTGGTCCAAAATCCTTTACCATGCCGAACGAGACCTCGTCGGCTTCGGACCAATCGACGCATTAATGCGAGACTCCAACATAGAAGACATATCCTGCGACGGCGTTGGCAAACCAGTCTACGTTTGGCATAGAAAATACGAAAACCTAGAAACCAACATGGTTTTTAAAGCCGACGAAAGCGTAGACAACCTCATAGTTAAACTGGTCCACATGTCAGGAAAACACGTAAGCACAGCTTTTCCAATAGTGGACGCCTCCCTACCCGGGAAACACAGACTGGCCGTCTGCTATAGGCGAGAATTAACACCTTTCGGAACAACATTTACAATAAGGAAGTTCCGTGAAGACCCCTACTCAATAATTGACCTTATCAACCTTGGAACCCTTTCCGAAGAAGTTGCAGCCTACTTCTGGACATGCCTCGAAAACAGAAGTTCTATCATGATACTCGGCGGAACAGGCTCAGGCAAAACCACGGCCCTAAACGCACTTGCCTGCCTCATCAGGCCCGGAAGCAAAATCCTCACAATCGAAGAAACCGCCGAGCTTAACTTGTCCCATGAAAACTGGGTTTCACTTATCTCCAGACAAAGCTACGGCTTAGGCGAGAATCGCACAGGCGAAGTGTCACTTTTCGATTTGGTGAAGGCTTCTATGAGGCATCGTCCAGACTACCTTGTCGTAGGCGAGATTCGCGGCAGCGAAGCCTACGTTTTGTTCCAAGCGCTGGCTACAGGACACGGCGGCATGTGCACCATGCACGCTGAAAACGTTGATACAGCGGTGAAACGCTTAACCCAGAAGCCCATGGATATTGCCCCCGCGTACATTCCGCTAATGAATCTTATTTCGGTTGTGCATAGGGTTCACTTAGCCAAAGCTGGTGAATTTAAAGCCTATAGACGACTGACCTCGGTAGATGAAATCGTCGACTACGAAGACTATCGCAATGTTTTCACGTGGAAACCAACAAAAGACATCTTTGACTCTTCGATTGAAAAGAGTGCACTGCTTCCAGCCATTTCGAAGCATTCTGGGCTGAGTAAAGAAGAGTTGATAGAAGAGATAAAACGTCGCAAAAACGTTCTAAGTTGGATGCGAAAACATAACATAAGAAGTTACAGAGATGTTGCCGAGATTATAACCGAATACTACTCAAGACCTAAAGAGTTTTACACCAAGAAGGTGGAGAAGCTTGTCTCTGCTACATAGCATTGAAGGCTGGTCTTTTCGAATCTTCGGCGATATAGCGCCAAGGTTCTTGAAAAACGTCTTTGAATTCAGGAATGAACTTAAAAAGGCAGGAATGAAGATTTATGCAGAAACTTATGTTTCTATGATGTTTTTCTGTGCTTTGCTGACTGTTCCAGTTACCATAACGGCCCTCGTGCTTCTGTATATTTTTCAGTGGATTCCACTTGTTTTTCTTGTTCCTGGACCACTTTATGTTATGATAATCTTTATGGTTACGCCGTCGATGAAGGCTGGAGAAAGGGCTCGCGCTTTAGAAAGAGAGATGCCCTTTGCAGCGGCGTATATCACAGTTATGGCTACAGGCGGCATATCACCATATGTGAGTTTTAAGAGACTTTCTAAGGTGGAATTGATGCCTGCTATGCGCATAGAAGCCAGAGAAATAATGCGTGATGTTGAGATTTTCGGCGTGGACCCATTAACTGCCTTGGTGAAATCAGCTGAAACCAATCCGTCAGACGTGTACACAGACTTTGTATCTGGATATGCTTCAACTGTGATTACCGGAGGAGACATTGGGCATTTCCTTGAAAGCAAAACCGACGACATATTCAAAGCGCGTTCTTTGAGGATTAAAGTTGCCGCTGAACGTTTGGGAACACTTTTAGAGTCCTTCATCGTTGTGATGGTTCTTATGTCTCTTTGCTTCTACATTCTGTTCAGCGTAGAGGCGATTTATAGCACAGGCATGGCAACTTACTCAACCATGCTTATGTACACATACCTTTTTGCTCCTATGCTTTCGATAGTTTTTCTCTATCTTGCTCACGGCATGCAGCCTAAAAGTCCGTTAAGTGAATGGCGACCATACAAGGCCGCAGCATTATCTTCAGTAATAGCAGCGCTCGTATTTATGTTGCTAACAGGCTTTCTCGGGATTATTTCCATACCAATCTTTGTCGATTTAGCCACTGCAGTGTCAATTACACTCTTTTTGGCTACTATGCCGCCTGCCATAGTTCATTATAGGATTGCAAGTAGGAAACATCAAATTGAAAAAGGCATAGCAAGTTTCCTTCGGGATTTGACTGAAATTCGAAAAACTGGTATGGCACCAGAGCGATGTATTGAAGGTCTTGCCAAACGCAATTATGGCGAGTTTAGTAAAGAATTGAAGGATATTTCTACGGAGTTGTCTTGGGGGGTTCCCTTGAGGGAAGTTTTCAAGGGCTTCCTGAAGCGCACCAAAAGTTGGCTATCTCAGCTTGTCATCTTCTTGCTTGTTGAGGCTATCGATGTAGGCGGCGGAACCATAGGAATGATTGAATCACTTACGAGATTTAACAACATGACGCAAGATGTAGAGAAAGAAAAAAGAATGAATTCTCGACCGTACATCATTATTCCTTATTTCGCAGCGATTATGTTGATGTCAACAACGCTCTTAACTCTTTTATTCGTCGGCAAAACTGTGAGTATGGCATCAACAGGAGCAGGAGGAGGTTTTGACTTGGCATCTCTTTCTACGACTTTCACGGTTTCGGTTATTGTTCACGTTTTCATGATTGGCTTGGTAGCTGGGAAAATCGCCGAGGAGTCTGTTGCTGCGGGATTTAAGCATTCAGCTTTGCTTGTCATAATTACGTTGCTAGCGTCTGTCCTTGTCCCCCAGTTGGTGACGTTTTGAGAAGACTACGGATTCCACTGTTGGAAAATAACAGTGCAGTTTCCTACACGATTTCGGCTATAATAATAACAGTAACAACAATCTCTCTGGTTCTGGTGGCTTCCATTTATGCCTACCAAGTTTTAGAACAGCAAAGGGGAGCAGCTGAATTCGATATCACAAAAGAATCCATCTTAGCCTTTGACGACGCATTAGAAAACGTAGCATGGAAACCCGGAGCAGTCCGTTCATCTCGATTCACAATAGAATACGGTTACTTGCAGCTCATACCCAACGGTACACAAGATAGCAATGTTATAATCATAAACGCAACAGTGGGCAGCAACACTATGATGCTTTATAACGACACAACGGGTTTTATGAGATATTACTTAAGCAGCAAGTACATCACGTTTGGCGAGGAATATCAAAAATACATTCTCGGAAGCAACGACCCTCTAGTGGTTGGAAGTACGGGCACATATGGAGGGGCAGTCATCAAACAACAGGGAGGCTTTGTTTCCATTACTTTGGACTACCGAGTACGAGCCATGAGAACCTCGCAGATTCAAGTAAACAATGTGACCGTTAACTATGTTGACATATGGGTGATAAAACTCACAACGCTTGTGTCGCAGCCGTGGTCTTACGTTCACGACTTTGACCTCAGAGCAAGATGTCTTGGTGTACAAACAAATTCAACCCAGACTCAAGTTCAGAGCAGCACTGCTAGGATATCTGTTCAGATAAGGGGCATCACCGACTCTGCCGATATCTCACTTGTGGCTGGAGATGTTGTTTTTAACGTTATAGTCGCTGAGGTGCAAGTCAGCGTCTAAAGGAGGCAAGTGATTTGCCTGCGCCAACAATGAGCCATCTGATAGCAACCAGCGCCTTGATTATGCTAATTTTTACTATACAAGTGTTTTACTTCTACGTAGTTGATAACATTGGGGAAGAGATGATTAGAAGAGAGTTAAAGGAAATAGCAGACTACGTATCAGACACTATAACAAACCTGTACTTTCTAGTAAACTCCACCAATCACCTCAACGTCACACTTCAAAAAACACTCAATCTACCAACAGAAATAGCCGACTCCAGTTATAGAATACAAATATTAAACGACACCAATGGCTTTGCCCAAAGTGTCCTAGCATTTTTAGAAAGCAAATCATGGCTCAACGCAAACTCATGGCTTCTTCCTGGTTTAACAGTTAAAGAAGAGTCAGTTAATCAGCAGATCCTAATCAATGGAAATACGATTTTAGCTGGTTGTTGGCAGGGTTCTGGGAACACTTATGTTTGGTTGGCTTATGAATAGCGCTGTGCTCAAACCATTTATATTGTTTAGTAAGACAGAATACTTAATATATCCCTTCACATATTACAATATAAGGAGAACAGCCAAAAGTTTGCGTATCTCCAATTATAGAAAAAAGGAAAAATTGAAAATGGAGGGATAAAAATTTGGCTGGAGGTCTGTTCGATCATATGATTGGATTGGTTATAACTGGAATAATCGCTGTCTCAGCCGTTATAGTTATTCCCAACCTAAGCTATGTGAATCTTCTCTATGTAGATCAGCAACAACTCAGAAACATCGCACTTGACACATTGAAAACTATGCTACTAGACGCTGGA
>Ga0224501_10004656_pt1 | contig 10815 bp, 5 predicted proteins | sample SF_Oct11_sed_USG_4_FD_169105 | JGI IMG/M metagenome (GOLD analysis project Ga0224501, IMG submission 169105) | Sediment microbial communities from San Francisco Bay, California, United States - SF_Oct11_sed_USGS_8_1 | ecosystem: Environmental > Aquatic > Marine > Sediment | place: USA...
AGGGCATGGCTGAATTTAAATCAGTGTTTATTTCTCTCTTTATTCTTCACTAATATTACTAATTTAGCGGGGAATTACTTCAAGGCTAGCCGTGGCAGTTGGGATCTCACTGCACGAAACACTGTTCCCCCTATCAGTGAAGCGGCAGCTTTCCTATCATTGAATCTAAGTCAATCGTAATAGCAGTTTCATATTGATCATTTGTTTAAGAAGGGCGCATCTCACAGGTGGCCAGCTGTTGAGCTCTCTGCCAAAACCGATTAAAAGTTCACCTTCTGTGACATTGCCTTAACGCGATACATTAGTCTGCCAAATGATGTTATGTATAGTGATGAGAATCAGTAAAAAACGGGAGATATAAATTAACGCCATAATATAAACATTAAGTGCACATGTTTTCACAATGTCATTTGATCGGCTGATAACTTCCATAGGCCAGTTCCGCGGTGAGCTCTCAGAATTGGATGAAGCGGGTACTTACTTTGACCTCGGCCCCAGGAAGATAACATCTAAAGGAACGGCCCACTATATGTGCAGTCGTAATAACAACTTCTCGAATCGCAGTCAGAAAGGGAAGATAATAGTTGTGGACATACCACGAAGTGATGGGGTGATCGGACGAACTGGTGGAGAAATCATGCTGCCTGACCAGTAAGTCGAGTTAGAATTAGTCATTTATTAGTTTTTATCATCTAGTTATTGATTTAAACAGACAATTGCCTATACTATTTGCTGGACCTTCTAGGCCTGATATGGTATTACATTGTTGAAATAGCAGGTTAGCTACCTCAATTTGCCTCAAACCGTCATAAAACCATTATACAATTACAAGAGAACCTCTTTGCGCGATATAGCAGCAAGACTGCTATAACTATAAAAAATAGATTTCTCCTTTTGTTACGTGCCTAGAATATTCTTTTGGTGTAAACCCTACGTTATCTTTATGGGCTAAATTGCCACTCATTTGGTCTTATTTTGATGTGGCTATCCTGCTGTATCCCATTGCTGAAAGAGAGACAATTTGAGCTATCCATTGCCCATGGGCTATTGCATCCCACTGGCACTTTTAGCTGAATAATGATGACACTCGATATCGGCTGAGGGTCAGGTGCTTGCTCTCGACGAGATCTGACACAATTCTGGTGGCTGTTTGATCTGAGTCAATATTAAGTGGACAGTACCCATTGTCAACACGCTGGTCAACCATTTATCGCCTGTGATTATATTGGAATCATTAAGGCACCAGAGTCTACCACCGCAGCATCCTAAACATAATTATGAAGTCGATAATATCATGGGAATAGAGCGTTCACTTCTATCGCCGTACTATAACCAGTATGATATTATTTAAATCTGTGCATAATCAGCTCGGTCTATGTACTCCTAATTATTCCAGCGAGGCACAGACTAAGTAAGACCAGTCGCCTTTCCATTTTTTCCGTTTTCACCACAAAACATACATGCCAGTCAGAAAAACCCACAGAGGGAAACTGTGGTTTTAAGTCACTTCCCAGGGCCTGTGCGTCTCCACCTCCTCTGGGGATTAAGCCCTGATGTGCTAATGGGGGTAAGGCTAATTCAGAGGAATAATTCCTGCCTAATTTCTTATTCGTGTCGGGTTAATGGGTTCAGCTCTTAGACGTCAATCATTGGCAACTCTCACAGCTGATAGGTAATATAAAACAATTACTGTATAGCTTCAAGTGGTACGGACTATTGATGACAGTCTAATTCAACCAGAATTCAATTAAACTGTTCTCGCTAATAGAAATTAAAGATTTGGCTCGTGGTGGTTGCCAGTTCACACGCCCATCTCACTCAGGCAGGAAACAGTTAATCCAAGCAGTTTGTACTGCCTCACTTCCCCAGCTTTCTAATTCTATGGTCCAAGCAATTCATTAAAACACTACTTTCCATCAATTTCTGCACGAACTGCTCGTTATGCCATAGGAAAACCAAGCCCATTGTCCAAACAATTCATCAATAATGCCCTTTGCTCCCAACCCCTGCATGAAATACTGTAGGAAAGCCCAGCTCATAGTAAAGGAAGGTGCATTGGAAGGGTTGACGGCCATCTCCATGGAGTCCTGGAGTAAGGAGGCTGGAGACCAGGTAGTGAAAGACTCAGGAGCTGAACTGAAGGTGAGTGGTCCCGGATAGGCTGCTCAGAGGCTTATCTGGGAATTCTCGGCCGCGGCCCGCGAGATTAACTCTAAATAGCTGGATTTGTAATCTAAAAAAGTTACAGTCGCTTACAAAAACAGGTTTATGACATCAAATGATGCTTATGTTTATTCCTGTCTGTAAATTATGTGTTTCGGAAGGTTTTACATCAGTGATAAGATTATGAAGTTTGGCTCGACATATCAAATACAAACATTGTGTCCAATTCGGCCCAATCTAAGTGCCAGCGATTACTATTAATGACTGATCGTGCTTTATCGTTGTGAGATTCTCAGGTGTCATTTTAAAGATATCTTTTGTCTATTATAAGTCAATTTTTCCCCATGGAATATAAACCACCTGCATTTTTATCTCACTCGATAACTTTTACCTTTACTGAGGAGAGTCCCTGTGCTGCCTGCATCATCGCATCGTGTCCCATCTTCCCATGATAATTGCGGTGTCACAATGCTCAGCCTTTTTGATAATGTGGTCCTGACACATTGGCCGATAATTACTCTATATCAGCTTCTTGGTGGGCCAAGGACCACACTAATTAGCTCAGTGAGATGATATCCAGTTATTGTTTTCTAAGTGGTAATCTAGTTTAGCGTTTTATTGGCTACAGATTTTCGATTCATTTTGAGTGTTGGTTGAGTGAAACCCGACCTGGTGTCACTAACACACCTGTGTTGTGAGGCTGCACACTGACAAATATACAGATAAAACTGAAAACAGGATTGAGATGCGGCCATAAATAATTGGCCCCATAAGGGCTTTAAATGTGGCTGATTGAGGTTTTTAACGGAATAAAATAATCATAAGCTGTGGAAGATGAGAAATGACTGACATATTTTTAACTTAGCCATTTCAATCAATCTGTGTTATAATACCCTTTGCTACATGTACTAAATAGCATTACTCAACAACCTGAAGTCTGCTCTGCAGTTTGTCAAAAATATGGAAATGGCTCATACAACGGGTACACTATAATACCTATATCAGAATAACGAACAAACTATAATACCTATATCAGAATAACGAACAAACTATAATACCTATATCAGAGTAAGTTTGCAATTCAGGGAAGTTAAAATCCAGTCTCTATGCTCAAGTTCAGTACAAATCAAACAAACTCCAACAACCATTCAACTCAAAAGACCAATTAAAAACAATCTTTTATTGGTATGGTGTGTCTGAAAACTTAACTACTTTTTGTTTTTACATATTATTGAGCGTCTCTTATTGCAGCTGGGTAGTGGTTATGCGTCCGAGTTTGTCGTGATTAATCCCCAAAATCGACTGACTATGGATGGGCAAACTGTGGATGTGGAGATGAGAGTGGATGGTGGAAATAATATCAAGGTTTATAGAAGCCAAGAAGGAGCGTTCTCAAACTGGCAGGAAGTGGAAGCGAGTGTGGAAGGGGGCGTGGCTCGATTCCAGGTGGGTGATATGGAAGACCCTGGTACATTGCTATCCAAAACCATTTCAAAACTGGACAGTAAAGAATCATTGGGATTTAACAAATATGTGCAATTTCATTCCCGTCTCTGCTTTGGCTAATGTTACGATCATTCTCTATAATTTTTGAAATGAGTAATCCCTATTGCCTTTAAGGGATTATCTGGACGTGTAGCAATCTTTGGCTTTGTCAATGTCAATAGGGGAACAAGTTGGCAACTCTATATAGACTGATCTTATCTAAACCAACCTGAACTAAGCCCTACACTAGTGGATCAAGGGACAGGGAACTCAGCGGGTTCTCAGAACTGATAGGTCTCTGTAGACTTGTCTGATTTCCTGTCGATGATCGGACTTGGCGCAGGGAGAGAGAGGGGTTTAAAAGTGATTTAAGTTGGCAGACTTTCATGGCTGATAATATTTTTTTCTGGCCAGCTGTCTACATGCCTTAGCTCAAGCAGGAAGCCATGCCACACATAATCTCCACCAATCACTACTCGGTAGTCCGATTAATATACCGGATCAATCAAGGCTCTATCAATCCTCAGACCTGCGTTAGATCCTCGATTTAATACTCAAATCACACTAATTCAGTGCATTTGTGGTGAAGCAAATGGTGGCTGTGAGCAATCCAATTATAGCCTCCAAAGCTACTTATGCCACAAGGTTAGATACATTCAACCAATAATCCGTATTAGCCTGGTAGACCACCCTACCTCTCACTCGGCGGATTTCACCCTGTTCTGGCCGATGTAACGAAATCCCGCACTTAGCCTTTTGTCTCTACATCGCCTCACAACCTTATAATGTGGTCGATCGTGTTTACTCATTTGGAAATCAATTAAGATTATCTCCTCCTATCGGTGCTTGCGAAACATTCACCCATAGAGTTAGGATGACTCTAGCATTCACCTAACGATGATGGACTATAGGGATAATTGCCCAGACAGTCTATTGGTGACCTGTCAATAAAAGTATAGTTTATGAGACATTTACCTCGGAAGACAGAAAATTAATCACAGGAATCTCACACTCATACCTGCCTTGTTACTGGTTCATCCCAGTCCCAGACATATGCCACAGTCAGTGAACTCGGTTTAATGTTTTATCCTCCAGCCTCATGCTGCTTTAGCTCTAGTTGTGGTCCTGTCATGAGCTTGACATACAATCTGTCCTACCCTACCAACCTCTTCCAACATTTTCCTTCATCTACGGAGCCCAAAATTAATGGCTCTTTCGCTGACATTTCTGTTGAACTCCCATAGTTCAGCGGGAAATTCCCCAATTTTGGTAACCATAATACTGAAAGTTCCTTCCCATTCAGGTAAACACATATCTTGGGTAGCGGAATAACCTGTAGTGACAGTGATTATGATCCGGCGTTTTTATTTCCTGTAGACGAGTGAGGGAGGTGTATATGTCGCCCGGAAGCATGTAAACACTGGTGCTATTGTTGGGGCGATATTTGGAATTATCGTTCTCATTGGGCTCGTTGTCGGCACAGTAATCTACTTCCGGAAGAAGCCGGATGCTGTAGAATCCATGCAAGCTAGCATGCGTAAGATGAAGAGAGGTACCCAAGGCGCTGTCTAAACTACCCGCCAACTAGGGAATGACCGAGATTTAATGGGACCATTCAAAATTCACGTCTGCTGTTACTTAACCAGTAATGGCAGCAGTTTTACTACAGTTCTTAGTATGAGCAAAATATTTTATCGGTTTGTAACCCCGATACAGAATTTAACCCTATAGGTTAATGCAATATCCCTTTTTATTATGATGTAACAATAATAAATTGAATCACAGTCGAGTTTTTCTACCTTAGACAATCAGGACATCCCTATAGATACATTCCTAAAGTGATGCATAATTCTGTTTTAGAACGGACATCTTCTTTCAAATACATTTTTATTTTTTATAACTATTGATGCTGTCTTTAGCGCTTTTCATCGTTATGGTAATCTATGTTGTGTCGTATATTTTCCATTATACCGAACAAACCTTTTTATGCATTCTGTGTACTTCACAATACGTTTTCAGACATCCTATATTTCCTGAAGCTCGTTTCCCATCGGCGTTCTCCTAGCTTGTGTCTATAAATGGAGATTAGCATATGATTAGTCCTGGTTGCTTTCCTTCTAGGAACCAATAAACAGACAGTTTTGTGAGAGTGATGGGGTATGATAACCTATGAAGGAAACTATTCATGAGTAGCTGTGATCATCGCATACAAATAACTTCTGCGTCATGTTCGGATTAAACGTCGGGCTTTCTCGCGGAAAATTGGCGGATTGTATGTTTATTCAACAGTTTTAAAAAAACTTGACACAACACAGTTAAACAATGAGTTTCTTATTCTGCTGATCGCGCTCGCACAACCCCTACCACCCCAAGCCGGAAAAAACTCTTCATTCTTTATTTTGTTTTCCGATTTTGAAAATAAAAAAGTTAGCTGGTTGGTGATCTCTGAAGAGATTGAGGTTCAGCCATCAGTTCTATGATTAGGTGATAATGCACACACCCGCACAGATAATAGCTTCTCTCCACCTGCTTAAATAATGTAAGTCAATACAGAATTGGTGTCAACCTGTTTGTATAGTCGATAAAACTCATGTAAATTGATAAAATAGGATCATTTGCAACACAAGGTGTACGATTAGGCAGATCGGTATAGCCGAGATCATGATGCCAAAAAATACTTCTGTAATGAGGTTATCCAATTGAAGGTCTATAGACTGTTATTTTCCCACAGATATTGGTGCTTATGTGTACTTGGCCTTGGATCATAATACTGATGGTGAAAGTTCTTCTAGAAGGTGCTACCTTTTTTACTGCATGCCCAAATTTGATCAAATACATTAGTATGAGATTCTTGAGCAGCCCACGATCATTTCCTCTTGCAATTCTACGATAGTATGTACTATCAAGAAGGCAATTTTGGGGGTGTTCTAATCCAAAACAAGTCTAAAACCGGTTTGGTGTCAGTCACGGGCTGAAGGTGTCAACAGCCTGGAATGTGCATCTTTAAGATGGTTTCTGTAAGTTAGTGGTTAAAAGTTACCAAATCCAGGGCTAACCATTCCGGGTTCATAATCAGGGCAAGACCGAGAAGGGAACCTCATCTCCATTCTAATAGTGGTATAGCTTATATATCACCAGCAGCGCAATTATAGACAGCCAGGCTAATTAGTAGTATGACAGAGAGACAGGATTGTTTTGACATGCTGAGTGCCTTCTGCAGTTACACCTGATGTGTTTAGGTTGGGTTTTCAGCTAATTATGGGCAGCTGTTCCGGGCGGCTTCCAATTCAACTGGCTAGTGAAAAATAACATAGGATAATTGGACCTGGTAAAATATGAGAGTTGTAAATTGGTTTTTGTTAATGAAGGCATGGATCTATGAACTGCTTTCTTCGAAACGCTGGACCGTAAGGCCTCAAATGCTGCATACATATATAGCTTCTTTGAGAAACATCATATATAATTCTTATGCTGTCATTTGCTATTCTTCAGACAGTGTCTGACAATCTGTAATATACAAGTAAATCACGCCCAAGCCTCACATGTGCCCATGGCCCTTGGTGTCACTTTGTGTGCGAGTGAAGAGCACAACTGAACTAAACCGAGGAGTAGCAATGATTCAAGTGATTTAAAGTCCATTAAGAAATTTATTGACCTCTCTACAGCTTCAAAATTATAGAAGCCCTGAGGATGTTATAAGACGCAGAGGTTGACTATCAAATAAAAAGAAGACTAGGATATGGATCTTATAATTACTGGCATGCACCACTGAGTCGGGATAGAATTGTATTTCAAGGACTTCCGCTTAAACATCGAGGTCAGCAACATAAACACAAGAAGCTACATAGTAGTAGTCGGCTTATTGAGAGCTAGTTTCCTAAAAAACGATGCAGGCATTCCCTTACATTTACCTCTACCTGACTTCAATTCAAAACACAATTCTAATCCTGTCTAGAGTGCATCATCCTTTGCCGAACTCCTTGACGTGGTGATCAATTCATTGGATAGGGCACATGGATACTGGGTACGCAGTTTTATAAACTTCTCCCTCATAGGTATTTGATACCAAATACAGTAGGGTACCCAGCTGTGACCCAATGGATCCACCTATTCTGTTCTGCTGCCAGTTAAATTTTGGTCACAAAATTAGGTGTCGAGTAGGTGAATAGGTTAATAGCAGAAGTAGTTGTATAAATAAATTACTGCCTGAACAAATCTGGACACACTGAACAAGGGGAGGTGACTACAGACAGGCCAATTTATACCATGCCAGTTAAAATCGCTTATACTAGCATGATTTCTTGCATTAATAAATAACCCAAACATATCTGAAACCTACTATAGAGTATGCTAGTATGCTAGCATACATACATGTAGTTCACGCTATACAGCAGCTGATTATATGATTTATTACCAAGTCTATAATGAATAACTGGCAGATGAACAATTTCTGTTGGCAGGTCTGCGCGGTTAATTTGTTGAATCAGATGAGGCCGCATATAATTAAACTGATCACACTGGGTGGTTGCTTTATAAGCATAGAGTAATCTCAGTCAGAAACAGTTTACTACTGACATTCTCACTCTTCAGAAGGACTTCATCATGAGTTCGTTCTCTATAGACGCTATTCTCGGTGACCGGACGACACGACTACCAGATGTGGTACCGCCGACACCATACCATCCTATTCCTCCTCATCTCGTCATGAGAATGTACGGTTATCAACACACTATGGATCCTTTCCTACCTCTAGTACCATCTATCATGCTGCCTCAACAGGCTGCCTTTATGCGGACATTTCAACAAAAGCTAAAGGATATCGAGTCGGCGAGGCTTCATGATATGGAGGCGGTGAAACGGAGTCAGCTCACTCCATCATCTCTTCACTCTGATGAGTCGATGGGTTAGTATTGTACTACTATCCACCATCTGAATCATGTAATTCCTACATCAGGTCGTTGTTGTACTGTGTTGGCTCATGCAAACGCGAAACCCATCTCTGTTCGGAGACTTTTGTCCAAAACCAGATTCAGATCCCGATCTCTGTGGCTTAGTTAGTGTCTTACTATTGATCGCCAAAACTATATGTGATTAGGTAACTCGCTACTCTGTGATAATTTAGTTGCTGATGGGTAGGCATGAAACAATTACGCAAATAATTCAACTTGACAGTTTATCTGGATTGGATCTGGTACACATTAGATCCTTCAAAAGAATGACTCACTTTCGGATAAACTTTTATCATGAAATCACATGCCATGCACCCCCCCCCACTATATAGTCTCAGTAATTACATCAGAAGGACCCTCAGCTCAGCTCCAGTCTTTAGTTAAATATCTATTAATAATTAGGACATAAGTTAAAGTAATTAATACTCTGAGATAATACTCCACTGTTAATTAATGCTCACTAATAGATTTGGCATTTCTGCCCTAATCTGACTAAATTCATAGATAATGTTACGGCTATCTATCAGTGAACTTATGTAAGGATATGTACCCTAACATCAATTAGGAAAGAAGAATCAAAAGCCACGTAAACATGGTTTGATTGCTGACTAACATTAATGAAAGCAGCCTGTACTGTAGATGCGTGGTATGGGCTGGTTCACTGTCAGATAAGTCAATGCATGGCTGTCTGTGTATATGGCTTGTACGTGCAAAGCAATACCCTAACTTACCACTATTTTTTGCAGATGAACACATGACAGATTTGAATGAAGAAGTAAATGTAGTGGATGACAATTTTAACGAATCAGACGACTGCAGCGGATCAAACCGCAGCCAATCAACTTCTTTGAAACCGCGCCGCAGACGAACAGCATTTACATCAGAACAGTTACTGGAGTTAGAAAAGCAGTTTCACCACAAGAAGTATCTATCATTGACTGAACGATCAAACATCGCTCGTAGTTTGAGTTTAAGTGAAGTGCAAATTAAAATCTGGTTTCAAAACCGACGAGCAAAATGGAAGAGGGTTAAAACATGCAGTGACAGTCACAAAAGAGACATGGTCATCCCTATGGGTTCAGCTACCCATTCAGTCTTATAGGAGAGTGAGAGGGAGAATTTATAGATTGTTATAACCCCTGTTATGTTTGCCATATAGTTTTTATTTCTTCATACATTTTTCACTCAATTTATATTAAATGTCATCAATCATATGAATCCTCTAATCCTCCTATTACCCTGATAAAGCCTTTAATGGGATCGCACTAGGTAACAGTGACACCCAACAGCCCTGGAGTTTAGCATAAATTATTATCATCAGGTCACAAGGATTACCGCCTGTCTTTTTATCCTGCAATCAATTAACTGAAATTCTCTGGAGTCTGCCTTCAGAACTTTGAGTTATAATGCATGCAAAGCCCTCACACTCGGGTGCAAGGAATCGCGTGTATATACCATATGGCTTGCCAGTTAATTTGATACAATTCATGTCTAGTTACAAGGTGACAGAGTACAAAGAATGACAGAGATAGACACATGCTGGTGACAAAGAGTTGGTGACAAATAGCTTGGCCTCAAATGTCCACATGACCGCATCATGAGCATAAATAATGCTACAAGATTGAAGATTAATGCATAATATTAGTGCAAGGACAAAAGATGTATTGAGCTCCGCGCCTAGTGTCTGCATATGAACAGTTCAAAATCCACGCACGCATGCTATGACGGTAAGAATCTCTTCTCTTTGCCAAAATGTAGTGATTTCATGCAGACCTCAGAATTCTACTCTCTTCCTTTTTTCGGATGCAGATACCAGATGGCGGATAGTTTAGAGAACTTTTATTTATGTATAATACATGTATCTAAATGTTCATTTCAATATACCATCTCATTGCCAAAAATCCTGCAAGGTGTTACAAAGTCACAATTTGTTTGAACATATACTGAAACCATCAAGTTGGAAGAGAAAAATAAACCAGCAGTTATTACATTGGGATGGATGAATACTTGTTTTGGTTGAAAACAGTCAATCAGGAACCGAACAATGTGTGTTTGTGATGTGTCGTAATATCACCTATATCATATCTAAAGAGATCAGTCCACCTTTCCTTTCTTGTTAAGAGTAGTTGAGGTCTCAGCGGGTGACAAGTAAAATAGGGCTTAGTTTGACTGACTTCCAACCTCCTTACCACCCCTCCCCCCCCCCCCCCCCCCCCCC
>Ga0224501_10004657_pt1 | contig 10815 bp, 9 predicted proteins | sample SF_Oct11_sed_USG_4_FD_169105 | JGI IMG/M metagenome (GOLD analysis project Ga0224501, IMG submission 169105) | Sediment microbial communities from San Francisco Bay, California, United States - SF_Oct11_sed_USGS_8_1 | ecosystem: Environmental > Aquatic > Marine > Sediment | place: USA...
TAATATTATTATTTTTTAAAATAGCATGTCGTAAAATTTGCACATTACCAAAAACTGTATCCCCAACTTTTCCATCTTTAATAGTTTTTTTATTAATAAAAGCAATTGGTATATGCAATAATAAATCTATAACTCTGTCACCACCAACAAGTTTTATTAATTTTGTTGCTAATGATGGAGTAAGAAATGGGATCCTTTTAATCTGATCAAAGATATTTAAAGGTTCATCCATTTATCTCAATTTAATCTTTTTTAAATTTAAACGATGAGACTGCTTTAAACAATTCATCGATATCATTAATTTTCTTATCCTTAACAATAGATTGAATAAGATCAGTATAATTCTCCTTCATGTATTGTAGATACTCTTCTTTAACACTTGTTACATCATCAAGCGCCACTTCATCTAAACAACCTTTGTCAGTAGCAAAAACTATCAATATTTGCTCTTCTATCATCAAAGGGCAACCATTTTTTTGCTTTAAAATCTCTGTCAAACGTGCGCCACGAGCAAGTAATTTTTGCGTAGCAGCGTCAATATCAGAGCCAAATTGCGAAAATGATTCAATTTCCCTAAATTGTGCTAAAGTTAATTTTAAAGAACCAGCAACTTGTTTTGCCGCTTTTATTTGTGCAGCTGATCCAACACGAGATACAGAGCTACCAATATTAATAGCTGGACATAAACCTTTATTGAAGAATTCTTTGCTTAGAAATATTTGACCATCTGTAATTGAAATAACATTTGTAGGAATATATGCAGATATATCTCCAGCTTGGGTTTCAATTATAGGTAATGCGGTAAGCGATCCACCCCCCCTATTATCAGATAACTTTGCAGCTCTTTCTAATAATCGAGAATGAACATAAAATACATCGCCAGGGTAAGCTTCTCTTCCTGGTGGCAACCTTAATAATAAAGATATTTGCCTATATGCAACAGCATGCTTAGATAAATCATCATATACAATTAATGCGTGTTTGCCATTATCTCTATAATATTCTGCAATAGCACAACCAGCATATGGTGCAAAAAATTGCAATGCCGCAGATTCAGATGCATCGGCAATAACAACAGTTGTATAGTCCATTGCACCATTCAACTTAAGCATTTCAACTAATTTCACAATAGCAGATCTACGCTGACCAATAGCAACATAGACAGAATAAACCTTTTCACTATCATCAACTGTTTTATTTATATTTGCTTGATTAATAATAGCATCAATCGCAATAGTAGTTTTACCAGTTTGTTTGTCACCAATAATCAATTCACGCTGACCTCTTCCAATTGGAATTAACATATCAATTGCAGTCAATCCAGTCTGTAATGGCTCATGAACAGATTTACGAGCCATAATTCCAGGTGCATCAACTTCAATTAAACGCTCCTCTGTAGGTTTACCATCTTTGCTAATTAATGGACCATTACCGTCGATAGGCTCACCTAAAACATTAATAACCCTACCTAAAGTGGCTTCACCAGCAGGAATTGATGCGAATTTACCAGTTAATTTAACATTATCTCCTTCCTTTATTAATGAAGAAGATCCTAAAATCATTACACTAACCAAATTCTTTTTTATAGTTGAAACAATGCCATGTATTCCACAATCAAATTCAATAACTTCAGAAAATTTTGCAGAATTTAGTCCATAAATTATTGCTACACCATCTGCAACAGAAATAACCTCGCCAACTTCACGAAAATTAATATTATTATTAATTTCTTCTAATCCATTTATTAGAACGCTTGTTGTTTCTTCAATACTCATAGTAATTATTATATTTATTTAATTTAAAAATCTTCTAATTTTAGCTGAAAAAGATTGTTTTGCAAAACATTTTTAACCTTCATAACTCTAGATTTATGTGATAAATCTAGACATTTTCCATTATAATATATTTTATATCCAGCTATCAATCTACCATCTATTGATAGCTCAAAATCATATTTAATATTGCCTATTAGTTTAATTAATAATTCCTTAATACCATCTAATTCATCATTTTGCAATGCAATGGCACTAATAATTTTCACTATACCTTGGTTTTTACTTTCGTTTTTTGTCATTAAAAACAATACATCTTTGAAGATATTCAAGCGATTACGAGAATCAAAAAAATCATATAAGCTGTTAAGTTTATTATTTTTTAAACTATAAATATATTTTTTAAATAAATCTATAACACTTTTTGGAATACTTCTGCTTTTTAAAAATGTATTTATTCCAGATTCTTTCAATGAATTATATATAGCAAATAAAAAATCCTCCCCTCCTAAGTCATCAACAGAATAAATACTGCGCACAGCAAACAAATAACGATCAACTATATCTAATTTATACACACTTTTATTAACTTAATCTCTATATAATATATATTATATAGAGATGCATTTTTTGTCAATATTATACTAAAAATAACAATCGCAACAAGCTATGATTTATCATCATATAACTGGAAGAAAGAGGGCAAATTAAAATAATATGAATGCTAATCTAGTTAATTTCTGTTGCGAATATAAAGGCGCGGTATTGTCCAGATAATTCTTGCACTTCATCAATTATATTAATATCTCTTGTAATATCAGAGTTAAAAATACCATAATGAAATCCACCGGTAATATAATAATCAGCATCAGAATCTTCACCGTCACTTAAATTAAATTGATCAGCTATTGTAAAAGGGACATTAATCACAAAATCAAAATGAGAAATTCCCTCGTAAACTAATCCTTGAGCAAGTTTATCAATACTACTAATTTCATATGAACATTCAAAAGAAGAATCTTGAAAATCATATCTATCATCATTAATTATATCATAAGAAGAATCATGAGAATCATGAAAATCATCTATTCCGTCATCAATTAATATAAAGTTTTGATTTGTTTTATCAAAAAACACATTATGCCCACTATTTGAGACATAATCATAACCATCTTGATCCAAGACAACAATCTTACTAACATTAAAAGCTATGATGTCGTGACCTTCCTTTGTTAAGCAATTTAAATAATCACCAAGTTTTCCATTTTCACCATCTATGTCGCCAATCTTTTCTAAATAATCAGCTGACTGATGAGTAATCCAATCTTCAAGTAACATTATATATACCTAAAATTTTTAAAAAATATTAATATTTATTTTAAAATAAATATTAATACAATTATAACATATTGTTAATATAATATCTATATCTATAGTTATAATATTAATTTAAAAACTTCTTATATCTTGAGGAAACTTGAGTGTTGCAGTGGTGCCTGCAATAACACTGCTAATTTTATGCTCTATGCAACCACATTGCAATAAAAAATCTAATATTTCTTATTTATACTCGCCGCAAAAGCTACCATCTAAAAACTCACTGATCCTTATATTAGTTGATAATAATATTTATCATACATTAATAATGAATTATCAATAACAATAAATATTATTCTTTGCTTTTTTTGTTATAATAATTAAAATTAAACTCTGCGCCATATATTAAAAGCATATATATAATATAAAAAAACAATAGAAAAAGTATAATGCTAACAAAACTACCATATATTACATTAAGTTGAAAAAATACTCCTTTTATATAATAAGAAAACACTTTACTTGCCACAAACCATGAAATCAATACTAAAAAAGAACCTGGCAATATCTCCTTTATTTTTAATTTTTTATTTGGCAATATTTTATAAATAGCTATAATCAATATTAAAATTGTACATGCTATTATAGTGTAATTTATATATATATTAATAAATGATATATTATATTTTTTAACAATAATCTCTATTAGAGGGAAGAATGCTATGGTACTTGTAGTTATTAAAATTATTAATATAAATAATAAAAATTGCACAATGCTAAGTAAGCGTCGCAAGATATATGTTGGAGGATTATGAATCCTATATGATTTATTGAGAATGGTGCGCAACCCTTCTATTGATGATGATGCTGTCCATATTGAACTCATTGAAAGTAAAAAAATTGTACTATTGTTTATTTTTATTTGAAGAAACTTATCTAACTCTGGCAATATTTCTTTATATATCTCTGATGGAAAAATTGTCGATATTATATTTTCTATTTCATTTAATGAATATGTATAATGAGATGTTAAAATTTCTGTTATATTTACACTCACTATTGTAAATATAAAAAAAAATGGAAATATTGCCAATAAAGTTAAAAAAGATAAATATCCAGCATGCTCTATTCCATCATGTTTTATTAAATCATTTAATGCGTAATATAAATTATTATATATATTTTTTATTAAAATAATACTCATATTATATAATAATATAAATATAATTACTGATTATGATTATTATTAATTTTCTGTTATGATACAAGGTTATAGCAAAATAATAGATTTTAAATAATAAACAATATAGTACAATATTTTTTATAAATAATAAATATCTATTTGTTTTTTATTACTTTATATATATAATATCTTTATTAATTATATGTTTATATGGTCATAGATTTGAAAATACCTTCGGACGTTAATCATTTTTCTTCCCCAAAACTTGGTGTTTGCGGTGTTGGTGGCGCCGGTAGTAACGCTGTAGCTAACATGTTGCTAGAAGGATTGGTTGGTGTAAAAACTTTTGCTGCAAATACTGATGCACAAGCTCTGGAAAAGTGTACTGCCGATATGAAAATACACATAGGTCAGGTATTAACTAAAGGATTGGGTGCTGGCTCTGTTCCACAAATAGGCAAGGAAGCAGCCGAGGAATCTGCAGAAGAAATAGCAGAATGTATCGATGGACTTGATATGTTATTTATTACTGCTGGTTTAGGTGGGGGAACAGGAACAGGTGCATCTCCAGTAATTGCTAAAATTGCACAAGAAAAAGGAATACTTACAGTCGCAGTTGCTACAAAACCCTTTAACTTTGAAGGGAGACATAGAATGAAAGTTGCTTGTGCTGGACTAGAAGAATTAAGAAAATATGTTGATACATATTTGATTATTTCTAATCAACATTTATTTAGAATTGCCAATGAAAAAACAACTCTTGCTGATGCTTTTAAAATGGCTGATAGCGTATTAAATGCTGGTGTAAGAGATTTAACTGATTTAATGATAAGCTCTGGTTATATAAATCTTGATTTTGCAGATGTTGCATCTATTTTAAGAAAAAAAGGTCTTGCAATAATGGGTACTGGAGAAGCTTCTGGTGAAAATAGAGCGACAAAAGCTGCAGAAATAGCTATTTTTAATCCATTACTTGATAATGTTTCGATAGATGGCGCATCTGGTATTTTAATTAATGTTACTGGTGGAATGGACATGACATTATTTGAAATGGATGAAGCAGTAAATAAAATCAAAGATGAAGTAAATGAAGATGCTAATATAATTTTTGGCTCGACTTTCAACGAAAATATAGAAGGTATAAGGGTTTCTATATTTGCAACTGGCTTGGAAAATGAAAAAGACAAGCAAGGTAATGGCGATAAAGATTCAAATTCCATTATTAGCACTGCAAAAGATAATGCTAATGATCAAGATAATAAAATGGAAATCATACAAGAGAAAAAAACCAATGATTTCACTTATTTTGACACACCAGCTTTCTTAAGAAGAAAAAAATAAATATAAATATAAATAATTTAAATTTTCACTATATGGATATATTAATTAGCATAATTTCTTTCATTTTTATCATGACGATCATTGTGTTTGTGCATGAATACGGACACTATTTGTTTGCTAAGATTTGCAATGTAAAAATCGAGATTTTTTCCATAGGATTTGGTATGCCTTTGAAAAACTTTACAGATAGAAAGGGTACTAATTGGAGAATTTGTTTGATTCCAATGGGTGGTTATGTAAAATTATTAGGTGATTGCACCAAAGAAGAAGCCGATAAATTATCAGACGAAGAAAAAAAATATTCTTTATATCATAAGCATCCATTGCAAAAGATATTAATTGCTTTTGGAGGACCATTAGCTAATTTTGTAATGGCTTTCCTTTTGCTTATTTTTATGTATTCTATTTCAGGTAAAATGATTGCTTCATCTGAAATATCAGAAGTAATAAAAGATAGCCCAGCCTATGTTGCTGGAATAAAACCAGGAGATATTGTATTAGAAGTATCTGGACATAATATTGAAAATTTTAATGATATAAAAAATTCCCTTTTCACTAATCTTGGTGAGGAAATTATTTTTAAAATCCAGAGAGATTTTAAGGAGATTGATGTCAAAATAATACCTCAAATGTTGACAGTGAAAAATATCCTAGGTGTTGAAAGAAAATTACCAGAGATAGGAATAAAAAGTGAAAAGCTCTTCATGAAAACATATAATTTTACTGAATCAGTAATACTGTCTATTTCCACAATATCCACCATGATAAAACAAACCTTAGTAGTTTTATGGCAAATGATAAATCGACTAAGAGGAGTTGAAAATTTAAGTGGACCTATAGGTATAGCAAAAGCATCATTATATTTTATAAAAAGCGGTTTTATGAGTATAATATGGTTTGTCGTTATGATTTCAGTTAATATAGGCTTTTTCAATCTACTGCCTATTCCCATTTTAGATGGTGGAAGAATATTTAATTCACTTATTGAGCTTGCATTCGGCAATAACTTTGCAGATAAATTTGCAAAGTATAGCAGCAAATTAGGCATGGCTTTATTATTTATGCTATTTATATTTGCCAGCTACAATGACATTAAAATTATTTTGGGGTAATCGTTTTGCGCTTGTATTTATTTTATTTTATAATTTCATTATTTTTTTATAACAATACGTTTGCAGCAATAGCAAATAAAATAAGCATTTCTGGGAATGAAAAAATCTCGAAAGCAACAATTTTAGAAAAATTAGAGTTTACAAAAGGTGGAGAATATAGCAGTTCATTGCTCAATAAATCATTAAAAAATTTATATAATACTGGTTTATTTAAAAATATAACAATAAATCATGATAAAAATCATAATATATTTATTGAAATAAAAGAGCAGCCAACTGTTTTACATGTTAGTTTAATTGATTTTAAAAATGTCGTTGGACAAAAGGATATTTTGAAATCAATTCCTTTAAAAGAAGGGGCTATATTTAATGATTATAAATTGCAGGAAAGCATAAACCATATAAAGGAAAAATATAAAGAACGTGGATATTTTAATGTAATCATAAAACATGAAATAAAAATAATTAAAAATAATACAGTTCATATATTATTTTATGCTGATAAAAATATAGAAAAAACAAAAATAAAAGATATTCAATTTATAAATAATACCTTTAGTCACAATGCTTTGATGAATGTAATTGCATCGAATACTTATAGTATATTAAATATGTTTAATAGTAGCGATGTTTTTTATGATAAAAAAATAGAATACGATAAATATTTATTGAGTAGATTTTATTTCACGCATGGTTATTTAGATTTTTCTATTGAAAATGTTGTAACAGAGATAAATGATAACAATGAAGCATTATTATCATTTATTTTAAATGAAGGCAAACAATATTTTTTTGATTCATTAAAAATAGAAAATAACTTAGAAGACAATGAATTATCAGATAATGATATAAATGGAATTAATTTGTTCAAAAAAGGCGAAGAGTTCAATATAATAAAAGCTTCCAAAATAGCAGAAATCTTAAAAATGAAATTAAATTTATTAGGATATCCGTTTGTAAATATTAAATCTTCCTATATATTTAATAACAATAAAGCAACTTTAAAGTTAATAATAGAAAAATCACAGCGTATATTTATTAGACATATAAATATAAAAGGTAATGATAAAACAAGAGATTATGTTATAAGAAGAAATTTAAAAATTTATGAATCAGGACTTTTAACGGCGGATGGCATTGAATCATCACAAAGAGCATTAGAAGCGCTGGGATTCTTTTCTAAAGTTAATATAAATTATAGACAAATAGAAGGATTTGATGATTTAGTTGATATTGATATAGAAATCGAAGAAGGCAAAACAGGTGACTTCTCCTATAATTTATCTTTCTCAACAGCAAAAAACATTGCTGGTGCTATAAATATAGTACAACATAACTTTAGAGGTACTGGCGAAACCATAGGAATAACGATTGATACCTCAGGTTCAAAAGATATAATGGTAAAATTAAAATATGAAAATCCTCATATCTTTGATACGGAAATAGATTATAACTTTGAAATATTCAATGGATTTGATGATACCGGAGCTTTTGTGCCATACAAGCAAAATAGTAGAGGTATTGTAAATTCTATATCGTTACCTATTGCTAATTATTTAAGCAATATTACAAAATATTCAATATTACACAGTGAAATAGAAAGTGATAGTTTAAAAAATTTATATAGCTCCGCCAAAGACAGCAATATAATATCTGAAATATCTTCTGGAATCGTATATAACAAAAGCTATAGAGATGATTACAGTGTATTAGTTGGATCTAAAGGTAATTATTTTATTTCAATTGCAGGACTTGGATTGGATGGAGATGATATAGAAAAATATATAAAAGCAACAGCTTCTTTTGAATACAAAAGACCTATATTAGAAAATATTTTTGGAAGACCAGTTTATTTTAAAGCTTCTGCTAATTTGGAAGCTATATCTTCTTATGGTAATTATACACTTGATATAAGAGATAGATTCTTCTTAGGTGGTATGCAGGTAAGAGGTTTCGATTTTATAGGAATTGGACCAAGAGAAAACTCAAAAAATAGCAATCCACTAGGTGGACAAGTTGGTTATTACGGTAGTTTTGAATTAAATTATCCAGTATTTGATAGTTTGTCTTATGAAACTAGCAATGCAGTAAAGGGTGTTGATTTAAATCTAGTATTATTTATGGATTTCGGTAATGTTACAGGTATTTCTGATTCAAAATTAAATGTTAAATATAATGATTCGTTATTATTAAGAAAATCAATTGGTTTTGGATTAGCATTCAATACGCCAATAGCACCTATGTTTATTTCTATAGGCTATCCTATATCAAAAGAAGATTATGACGTAACTAATAAATTTAATTTACAAATGAGAAAGGAATTTTAAAAATTATTAATTCGATTGATATGGCATCGTAGAGTTCCTTATATTTTCTTTCGTTGAAAAATTTAACAATAAATATTTTAATTCTTTGATGGTATTATCTATATATCTTATTTGTAAAGATGCTGTATCGTGCAAAAATACCATTCCATTTTTATCAATTAAAAGTTCAGTATCATATCCAAAAATTTTATATTTCTCTATTTTATCTATAATATTTGTAATATTTTTAAATATTGTATATTTTATTTTTTTACTTATTTTCTTTGTATCATTGGATTTTTTTGTCAATAAATATAGAATATTGCAAGATGTTGTAGTATAAATTGCATTAATATAAATATAAATTACATATATTTCCTCATCGCTTTGAATGATATCAATAATTACAGTAGTATTAAATCCTAAGTTTTGCAAATACTTTAATGTGATGATTTCTTTTAATAAATTATAAATATAATTTCCATTATTATGCCTTAAATGACCAATGGCATATTGACCATATTGATAAATGATTTTATTTGACCCTCTTCCTATTTCTTGCAATGTATTATTTGTCACCTTAGGATTTTTGCTGTGCTTATTAATTAAACTAACCACATCAATATCAATTACTATGATATTTTGCAAACCAATCACACCTTTTAAAAGATATATCTTTTTTTCAATGCTATTTTTTTTTATTTTTATAATTACCGATTGATCAACTTTATTGTTATTATTATATAAAGATATCAATTCTCGCTCCTCCTCTATTTCTATCGATTTTATAATATTCATGGTGCATGCAACCTCTTCCTCAAATTGTTCAAAATATTTATTTACAGTTAGTTGGTGCATAACAATATTATATATATAATTTATTAATATTATCATAAAATAATTAATTATTTATTATAAATATATTGTTTTTTTATATTTATATATTATAATATTTATTTATAATAACAAATAAATCTATGAGCGACCCTATCTCTCATTCTCCTTTTATGATAAGGTGGAATAAATATATAAAAGAAATATTAGCTAATAAAGCATTAATTAAAGAATGCTTGCAAGGTTATAAATTTGAAAAATGCAATGCTTTTCTCATGATTAAAAAAATAGGAAAAAAGAAAAAACATTTTACTTTTGAACAAATAAGTATTATTGATAATGATGAAGATTATTGCATGCTATACCTTTATGTAAATGATGAATCCAGACCTTTGTGTGAAAATCAAAACGATGAATCGTTGGATTTAAATGACAATTATCCATTGGCTATACAATTATTGATAAAAATCTTGTTTCATAGCTTAAATTGGAAGCAATTAGCAGAATGTAAGGAATTTTTACAAATATTTCAATCTGTTTGCGAAGAAAGGGTATGGCAAGGTGCTGTTGTACCCTCAAGGATAGAAACTTATGATGTCGCTGAACAGGTGTTAAAAATGCAAAAAGAATGCCTAAAAACAACAGCAACACCATTATTGACAAGAAGGAATGCGCTTTACAGTAAATGCTGAAAAGTTACTTACCAATACAAAAATTGCTAAATATTTTACTAAGTATTTCTTCTATAGAAATCATACCTTTGCCAGTTATGCAGCTAATATGATTGGCTGCCAATCTTAGCTCTTCTGCATGCTGAGCAATATCATTGCAATTTTTTAGTTTCTGAAAATATTCTAAATGCGACAATGCATATTGCAATGCCTGTCTATATCGAAGATTTGGCACAAAAGATAACGAAGGTTCAGTATTAGTTAATCTATCATACAAAT
>Ga0224501_10004658_pt1 | contig 10813 bp, 8 predicted proteins | sample SF_Oct11_sed_USG_4_FD_169105 | JGI IMG/M metagenome (GOLD analysis project Ga0224501, IMG submission 169105) | Sediment microbial communities from San Francisco Bay, California, United States - SF_Oct11_sed_USGS_8_1 | ecosystem: Environmental > Aquatic > Marine > Sediment | place: USA...
CAAACACCGGCACCCTGTCAACCATAAACCGGCCCGACCCGGTGATAACATACCAACTGGCGGGAGTAATGTCTCCCCGGCATTTCCGGGGGGCGGCCCCGGCCCACCACCCGCCAGGCGGGGGGCCACAGCCGGCACCGGAACCGCGGCCCGGCCGCTGAACGACAAAGGATCCATCACGCCATGACAGAAGACTATCTTGAACAGTATGAACGCCAGACCCCCGGTTCCAAGCGCATTCATGAAAGGGCGCGGGAATACACCCCCGGCGGCCTGAGCCACGACGCCCGCTACCATTCGCCATACCCGATCTACATGTCATCGGCCAAGGGCTGCCGGGTCTGGGACGTGGACAGCAATGAATATTTCGACCTGTGGATGGCCCACTATGACGCCATTCTGGGGCACTCCCCCCCGGAGGTGCTGGAAGAACTGAAGCGGGCCATGATGGACGGCCTCCATGTGGGGCTGGCCATGGAGCACGAGGTGCGACTGGCCAAGCGCGTTGTGGACATGGTTCCCGGCGTTGATCAGGTGCGCTTCTGCTCCTCGGGTACCGAGGCCACCATGTATGCCGTGCGGCTGGCCCGGGGGTTTACGGGCCGCAATGTGATCATCAAGATGGTGGGCGGCTGGCACGGCTCCAACACCGACCTGATGGTTGACGTGCGCCCCCCGGAGTACATCGGCCCGGAATGCCGGGGGCTCCCCCCCGATCTGGGCCGCTACACCCGCTCGGTGGAGTTCAATGACATCAAATCCATGGAACGGCTGATGGACGAGGTGGGAGACGACCTGGCGGCTGTCATTATGGAGCCGGCCCTGGGTCCGGCCGGGTTCCTCAAGGCCGAGCCCGAATATGTGAAATTCCTGAAGGAACAGACCAAGTACAAGGGCGCACTTCTGATATTCGATGAGGTCATTACGGGGTTCCGGCTGGCTCCCGGCGGGGCCCAGGAGGTTTACGGCATCAAGCCGGACCTGACCACCATGGGCAAGATCCTGGGGGGCGGCATGCCCATCGGTGCGGTGGGCGGACGCAAGGAGATCATGGAGCGCAGTTCGGTGACGCGCTCCGGGGGGAAGATGAACCGGGTGGCCATCGGTGGAGGGACGTACTCATGCAATCCGTTGAGCATGATCGCGGGCAGAGTCACCCTGGATATCCTGCGGGACCAGAAGCACCGCATCTATCCCGCCTTAGAAAATGCTAACCGGCTGTACTGCGAGGGGGTGGAGGAAGCCTTCGCCAATGTGGGCATTCCCGTCTTCGCCAACCAGTTCGGCTCGCTCAACGAGGTGCACTTCCTCCGGGAGCACGGCCTGCCCGTGCGGAACATGGCCGAGGTGCTGCGACATACCAACAGGGAAATGCAGGCCGAGTATCTGGTGCGGCTGAGGAACCACGGGCTCTTCCTGTTCCATGGGGGAGCCTTTTCCATGGCCCATCAGCCGGGGGACATTCAGGAGATGCTGGCCATCAACCGCCGCGTCGCGGATGAAATGGCCCGCAAGTGGGTGGACTCGGATACTTTCTGACGGCCGCAGGCGCGCCTCAGGCCGCCTTGTGCTCCCTGAGGGTGTGCATCACCTCAAGAATGTAGGCCTCCCATTCCTCCCAGGGCCGCAACTCTATGGGCTGGTTGATGCTCTGGTTTACCGAGAATATGAGATCTATCTCATTCTGGGCGCGCACTCCGTCGGAAAAGGCCAGGGCGCACATGGTCTTCACCATGAAGGACTGGGCCTCCGGCGAGGACAATCCACCGGCGGCATCCTGCGGGCTGAGGTTTCGGTCCAGCAACTCGGCGCCTCTCATTTCGTCCACGCCCATGGCATCCAGGAACAGAGCCAGAATCTCCCTTTCCAGTTCCACGACCTCACGGTCGGCCCGGGCTACGTTGAACGCTGCGATGAAGATGTTTTCCAGGTCCGTTTTATTCATGAGCACTTTTTTGTTGGTTCGAAATTTGCGGCTGCCTCTGCCCCCTGTTTGCGTAAATAATAAATCCGCCTGCTTCCATTGACACCGCCGAGCCCTTTTGATCCCGCAATATATGTTATTATTGTTTTTAACGACTTTTTCCCAGTTAATGAACACAATTCCATGGTTTTTCCTAATTAATCCCCATTAATACGGGAAATATCGTACAAATAACAATGATTGCCAGGCAATCAACGTCCAAGGAAGCAGAGCCGGGAGCAGAGCCGGGAGCAGAGCCGGGAGCAGAGCCGGGAGCAGAGCCGGGAGCAGAGCCGGGAGCAGAGCCGGCAATCATGGGTTTTGTTTTTCCCCTGAGTGCAGCCCGGCCCGCAGACATTTTTACGGGTCCCTGGAGAACAGATGTCACAAGATCCGCCACAGCCCATGAAGACCGGTCCGGCCCCCGACTATAAAGCCTACCGCGTCCGGCGTTCACAGTTGCTGCAGCCCCTGCGCAGGGCGGTGGAATACGCCCTGGCCAGAATGCTGCTGCTGGTGGCGGAACGGCTGCCCCTGCCCTTTTTGCAAAGGCTGGGCAGGGGGCTGGGCGCACTGGCCCGCATGCTGGCTTCCCGGCAGCGGGCCATTGCCGATTATCAGCTTCAAATGGCCCTGCCGGGGCTGGACCAGGCCGGGCGCGGCGAGCTGATCCGGCGCTGTTTCGGGCAATTCGGCATGACGGCGGTGGAAACACTGGCCCAGCGCCGCATTCGGGCCGAGGCGGAACGCTGGGTGCGGCTGGAAAACGAGCAGGTCCTGCTCCAGGCCCATGCCCGGGGGCGGGGCGTAATGCTCATAACGGCCCATACCGGCAACTGGGAGCTGCTGCCCATTGCCATGGACAGGCTGAAACTGCACACCACGGTGGTAGTCCGCCCCCTGCACAATCCGCGGATGAATGAACTGATGCGCGGGCTGCGCCGCAGTGAATATCTGGAACTGGCCGAACGGGGCACCGGCTCGTCCACGCGCCAGTTGCTGAGCGCCCTGAAGAACGGCCATGTTCTGGTGATGGCGGCGGATGTGGATATCAAGGCCCAGGGTGTATTCGTGGACTTCTTCGGCATCCCGGCCTTCACTCCGCTGGCCCCGGCCCAGCTGGCCCTGCGCCTGGACTCCCCGGTGCTGACCTGTTTCGATGTGCGCAACCCCGACGGATCGCACACCTTCCACTTCGCCGAGGTTCCCCGGGGCGATGATATACTGGGGGCCGATGACCCGGTGCGGGCCCTGACCCAGGCCATCACCCGGGCCACCGAGGAGCATGTGCGCCGGTATCCCGAACAGTGGGCCTGGAACAACCGGCGCTGGAAGAGGCGACCGGAGGACCCGGGCGCTCCGCCCGCTGCCGGAAAAACAGTTTCCGGGATGGGTACTCACGGAAAAGAACACCGCAAAGCTGCAAATGAACACGATCAATCAGGACCGCTGCCATGAGAGATAACAGGGATAATATCGTCCATAAGAGCGCTCTGCGCAGTTCGGAAGCAGTGGACTTTCTCGTGCTGATGCTGGGGATGATGCTTTACTCGCTGCACCCGCTGCCCTTCGACAACATGGTGCCCCGCCTGGTCCAACTGGTGACCGGCCCGGTGCTGGCGGCCCTGGGGATATATCTGATCCTTACGGCCAAGAGCGAACTGAAAAAATACGACCAGTACGCCCAGCCCGGCTGGGATACCACCCGGCTGGTAACCACCGGGATATATTCACGCAGCCGCAACCCCATCTACCTGGCCAGCCTGCTCTTTCACTGCACCATCGGCTTTCTGGCGAACAACCTGTGGTTCTTCATCCTGCTGCCCCTGAGCATGGCCATGATCAACTACTGGCTGATCGGGCCCGAGGAAGCTTTTTTCCGCAGGAAGTATGAGCGTGAATACGAGGAATACTGCCGGCGTGTGAAGCGCTGGCTCTGAGCCGCCCCCCTGGGAAGGAGTCCGCCGGTTCCGGTTCAGCCGGGGGCTTTGCTGCCGCCGGGATTCATCCCCGCAAGAATGAGCGCCCAGATTGTTGGCGGCTGGATCATCGGGAAGCCGGCTAGACGTCGGTGAACAGGCAGATCACCAGGTTGTGCAGCCGGGGCCGGAACAGCACCATATCATGCTGGTTGCGGTCGCGGGAGATATGAACGCGGTTGGTGAGCAGCACCACCACCAGTCCGGTGTCCGGCTCCATCCAAAGCGAAGTCCCGGTGAAACCCGTGTGGCCGATGGCCCCTTTGCGCATCAGGGCCCCGCAGCTTGTATACCCGAAGGTGTCGCCCTTGGTATCCCAGCCCAGCCCCCGGGGGGCCAGCCGACTGGGGTTGTGGTTGGCGATCATCATCTCCACAGTGCGCCGCGCCAGCACCCGCACCCCCTCCAGTTCGCCATGGTTCAGGATCATCCGCGAAAAGCGGAACAGATCCGCCGCCGTGGAAAACAGCCCCGCGTTGCCGCCCTCGCAGCCGAAGATATAAGCGTTCTCGTCATGCACCACGCCCTTCAGCAACTGCTTGCGAAAGGTACAGTACTGGGTGGGGGCGATGGGGATGTCCCAGGATCGTTCCAGGGGATGGAACGTGGTGTGCTCCAGGCCCAGCGGATGAGCCACATGCCGGTGGAAAAATTCGGACAGGTTCTGACCGCTGACCCGCCGGATGACCTCCCCCAAAAGCAGATAGCCCAGATCGCTGTAAACCATCACCGTTCCGGTGGGATGGGCCAGCGGCACATGCAGCAGCCGCTGCAGGGCCTCGCCCCTCCCCTGGGCCTCGCTGTACAGGTCCACCCAGTCCGGCAGACCGCTGGTATGAGTCAGCAGATGGCGCAGGGTCACTCCCTTCTTCTCGGCGGTCTCATACTCGGGGAAGTAATCGCCCACCTTGTCCTCCAGTCCCACCAGACCCTTTTCCAAAAGCAGCATCATGCAGGTGGCCGTGGCCAGGGGCTTGGTGAGCGAAGCGATGTCAAACAGGGTCCCCGGCTCCATGGCCTCGGCCTCGGGCCCTATCTCCAGGGTTCCCCAGGCCTCGTGCAACAACAACTCGTCACCGCGACCCACCAGAAGCTCCATTCCCGGGAACAGGCGCTTTCGTATCGCGCCTTCCACAATATCATTCAACTCCTGCTTTCTGTTGCGGCTGAAGTTGACCTTGGCCACTCCGTCCATGCCTGAAAACCCTCCCTGCTGGTTCAAACAACAACACTCCGGCGCTCCCGGAGCCGGCAAAGATTCGGCCTGAGCCGAAAAAAACAGCTGCCGCCCGGAAGCCATTGAACAACCTTTCAATTATCTATTCGCATGAACTCCCATGATGTGCTACGGTTTTATTGAGTAAATTCCATTGAATTTGCGTGAACCACACCATTTCTGGCCAAAAAAGGCAGGGCAGCCAGGAAATTCCGGTGCCGGGGAAGGGACCGGAAAGTCGCAGACAGCACCCGGTGCCAGCCGGCCCGGGCAACGGTTTTTTCGCAGAAAACACGTTTGTAATTGATTAGAAAAAAGGCATGACAGAGAAGCATTCCGGCGGGGAGCAACCGGATCAGCTGGGTATCAGCCATTCGGAAATCCTCAGGACCCTGATAGATATCAGCCGCATCATCACCACTTCCCATGACCTGGACGAAACGCTGGGCCATATCGTGGATCTGGTGGCGGACAACATGAAGGTGGATACCTGTTCCATCTACATCTATGACAGGGAATCGGAAATGCTCAACCTCAGGGCCACCCGCGGCCTGAACAGGGAGGCCATCGGCCGGGTGAAAATGCCGGTCAACGAAGGCCTGGTGGGATTCGTTTTTGAAACCAACCATCATGTAAACCTGCGCGATGTGGCCAACCATGAGCGGTTCAAGTATTTCCCGGCCATCGGCGAGGAGGAGCTGTCGTCGTTCCTGGGCGTGCCCCTGATCGAATACCGCAAGACCCTGGGAGTGCTGGCCATCCAGAACAAGGAGGACAGGCTTTTCACCCGCGAGGAGGAGAACCTGCTTATCACCATCGCCTCCCAGATATCCGGCCTTGTATCCAAGGCCCTGCTGGTGGACAGGCTCAAGAAGGAATCGGAAAAGCCCAAAAAAGAGAAAAAGGAAACCCGCCCCTCGCGTCTGGAGGGGGTCCCCATTGCTCCGGGGCTGGCCCTGGACAAGGCCGTTGTGCTGACCCGGGCAGGAATCGGGGAGCCCGAGTACAAGACCGACAAGACACCGGGTCAGGAGCGACTCAATCTCCAGGAGGCCATCCGTAAGTCTGAAAAGGAAATTCTGGACCTGATCAACGAGGTTTCCACCCGGATCAGCGAAAGGGACGCGGCCATCTTCCACGCCCACCTGTTGTTTCTGGAAGACCGGGCCTTCATGGAAAAAATCGTGGGCCACATAGAAAAAGGGGCCTCGGCCCCCTGGGCCGTTTCCCAGGTGGTCAAGGACTACCTCAAGGCGTTTCGGGCCCTGAACGATCCCTATCTGGCCGAACGGGCCGCCGACCTGGAGGACGTGGGCTCAAGGCTGCTGACCCACCTGGCTGGCGGCAAGAGGCATGGGGAACTGAACGATGCCAGCGGAATCCTGGTGGCCACCATGCTTCTGCCCTCCGACACGGCCATGCTGGACCCCGCACGGATCAGGGGTATCGTGACCAGCGTGGGCGGGCACGTCTCACATGCGGCCATACTGGCCCGCAGTCTGCGCATCCCGGCGGTCAGCGGCATCGAAAACGTGCAGGAGACCTTTACCGACGGGGAAATGCTGATGATCGACGGGACATCCGGAGAAATCTTCGTCAATCCCGATGAGTCTATCACCAAGGAATTTGAGCGTTACAAGCATACCCGCCTGGAATACCTGCTGCACCTGGACGACCTGAAGGAAGTGCCCTGCCGCACCAAGTGCGGGGTGCGCATACAGCTCAGGGCCAACGTGGCCCTGATGCAGGATCTGGAGGACTGCCGCGAATACGGCGCCGATGGAATCGGCCTGTGCCGCACGGAAATCCACCACATGACCAGCAGCACCAGGCCCACGGTGGAGGATCTGGTGGAGGTGTATTCGCGGGTTATGGAATCCATGGAGGGCAAGCCGGTCAGCTTCAGGCTGCTTGATCTGCGCAGCGACCGCAAGCCGGGATATCTGAACTTCCCACTGGAGAACAATCCCTACATGGGACTGCGCTCCATCCGGTTCCAGCTGCGGGAGACCGGGCTGCTGGAGGACCAGCTAAACGCTATTCTCTCCCTTCCCGGCAAATACCCCGCCCAGGTGGTCGTTCCCATGATCAGCCAGCTGTCAGAGTTGCAGGAGTTCCGCCGGATATACAATCTCTGCCGGAAATCCATTGCCGAGAAAACAGGCCGTGAGGCCCCCGATCTGAAAATCGGGATGCTGTTCGAGGTCCCCTCCACGGTTTTGATGTGCGAGCACTTCATGGGAGAAATCGACTTTATCATCATCGGTAGCAACGACCTGACCCAGTACATCATGGCCGTGGACCGCAACAACCCCCATGTGAGCCACCTGTTCGACCCCCTGGAACCGGCGGTGCTGGTGCTGATCAAACGGCTGCTGGACAAGGCGAACCAGAAAGGCGTCCCGGTGGATCTCACCGGCGAGCTGGCCTCTGACCCGGAAGCGTCGCTGATCCTGGTGGGGCTGGGGCTGAGGAATTTCAGTATGAACGCCCCGCTTATCCCGATCATCAAGGATCGGCTGGCCAATCACACCGTGCAGGAACTGGAGGAACTGGCCCAGATTGCCCTGAACGCCACCTCGGCCGAAGGCGTGCGCCGCAGCATCCAGCTGTTCCTGAGCAAGTAGCCCGTCACTAACGGGTCCGGGCGGCCATGGACAAAAGGACTTGCCGCTCCCCGGAAACCCGGCGCACCCCCCTGGGTAATCCTGGCCTTCGTCCCTGTTTGCAGGTATCTCTTTCCCCGGGCATCTGGCAAGCTGAACACATTACCCGGAACCATGTGCGGCCCCCGCCAATATCCAAACCTGCATTCCGGGGCAACCGTATTATTTTGGAAAAAGCCGGAGCATGACCAGCAAGGATCACAGAAAACAAAAGCCCACGGGCCGCGGCAGAAAAAGCCCCCAACGCAAAGACGGCCCGGGCCGGCCGGGTAGTCCGGGAGCGACCCGCCAGACACGGCAGCCCGAACAGGTGCGACTGCTGGTGGCCCGGGCGCTGCTGGACTTCCTGGCCGGCAACGAGTTCGACAGCCAGCCCCCGGACGCCCTTTCCGAGGAAAAAGACCGGCGGCTTTTCGTCAACCTGCTCCGGGGCGTGGTCCGCCACTGGAGGTTTCTCCAGGGCGAGGTGTTCAGACTTTCCGGACGCAAGGCCGACCGGCTTGACCAGACGCTGGGCCTGCTGGCCTGCCTGGGGCTGTACCAGATCAGATTCATGCGACTGCCAGACCACGCCGCCGTCAACGAAACCGTGGAACTGGCCCCGACGCTGGGCCGGCATCACGGCAAGGGCTGGCTCAACGGGGTGCTGCGTGCCGCCGCGCGGGAAGGGCTGCGGGAAACCGACAGCCCGGAGAAACTTTCACTGGCCATGCGCACCTCACATCCGGACTGGATGGTGGAGCGCTGGCAAAAGCGTTTTGGCGAAACCCTCACCGGAGAGCTTTGTGAGAACAACAACCGCTTCTCCGGGGCGGGGGTAAGGGTGGAAACGGGGCGCATCAGCCCGGAAAAGCTGCTGGAGTGGCTGGATGATGAATCGGTGCAGGCCGAGATGCACCCCCTGCTGCACGGCTCGCTGTGGGTGGAAAACACAGCCGCCCTGCTGGCCAGCCAGGCCTTCGAAAGGGGCCTGTGCTATGTGCAGGATGTATCCTCGCAGCTGCTTGTCTCCTGGATCACCCCCCTGCTGAGCGGAATGGTGCTGGATGTCTGCTGCGCTCCCGGGGGCAAACTCACCCAGCTGGCCGGCCAGCTTGGCGGCAAGGCCCGGCTGACGGCGCTTGACATATCATCCCACCGGCTGGAAAGGGTCCGCGAGAACATCCTGCGCCTGGGGCTGACCGGGGTGCGGCTGCTCCAGGCCGATGGCCGCAGACTGCCCTTCGTGCGGGGAGAGAACCTGCCGGAAGTCCGCTTGCGGCGCGGCTGGGATGCCGTGGTGCTGGACGCCCCCTGCTCTGCCACGGGGACAATCCGCAAATACCCTGAAATGAAGCTGCGAAAGCTCCCCGGCGACCTGCCCCGGCTGGCCGATTCCCAGCAGGCCCTGCTGGCGGAGGCGGCGCGGGTGGTCCGCCCCGGGGGCTTGGTGTGCTATATAACCTGCTCGCTGGAGCGGGAGGAAAACCAGGATGTGGTGGATACTTTTCTGGAGGCCCATCCAGGCTGGCGCAGACTGTCCTTTGGAGACATTCCCACGCCGGAAGGACTGGCCGAAGACCCCCGGGGTTTCATAACCGATGGGGGCGACTTTTTCATTCTGCCCGGCAAGAACTGGATGGGAATGTACGGAGCCTGCCTGCAACGGGGCGAGGATTGACCACGGGCGCAGGGTCTGTTGCCTATCAGCCCGCGCCGGCTTTAGGGGCCTTGCAACCCGGACGACCGCCTAGAACTGCACGTTCACAGCCAGGGAATTGATGGTTTCATACTTGGCCTCGGGCAGCCCCGGCAGATCCACCTTGCTGCGTTCCCGCCGGCCCGATATGGCGATCCCGGCGGGGGGAGTGAAGGCGAAATCCGCAATGGAACCACTCAGTTTGGTTTCTTCTCCCGTACCCGCCGCGGTGGTAACCGCGCCATAGGATGTGTAGCCGAAAACCATGTTGGCAAAGCCTATCTCCAGGGAGCCCTGGGTATGATCATAGCCATCGCCCACCCTCTTTCCCCTGGCGTCGGTGAAGTTGGGTTTGTTGGTCTTGGAGATTTCGACCCGCCACAGCACAGCCCCGGCAGAGCGTATGCCCAGTCCGCCCATGCTGAAGTTCCTGGTGCCGCGGGCCTTCCCTCCCATGAAATCGTTAATATTTAGAGTGTCCTTGCCGTATCCCAGCCCCACGAAAAACAGCTCGGAGAATCGCATGGAGCCGCCGATGGTGCTGGTATCCATAAACACCTCCAGGTCGCTGGTCTGGGTATCGTTGAGCTGATGACTGCGGGTCCTGCTCAGCCCGATGGCCAGGTTGTCCAGGGTCACAAAAGAAAGCCCCGCCGAGGAGTGATTTATGGTGGACTGGGCGGGCAGGGGATAGGTGAGGCTGAACCAGCCCAGCTGGGCCGCCAGGGCATACTTCTCGCGCACGAACCGCCCGCCGGTATACTGCCCCTGGGCTTCCTTTTTCTCCGCGTCGCCATAAACATCGTCGTGGGTTTTTCCCCTCATCCAGCCTCCGCCTCCACGGTTGGGCGCTCCCCACTGGATGACCGCCGGATTGGGGGGCAGATAGTTGAGGCTCATGGGCATGGCCAGAAACTGGGTATGATAGAAGCTGGGGCCAGACGGGACCATTTCAGGAACCGCCATCTGGGCCTGGGCACCGGTATAGGCCAGCAACATCATCGCCAAAAATATCATGCTGATTATCGGTTTTCTGTCCATCCTGTTTCCGCCTCTTGTTGTTTGCTTCGGCCCGCTGATAGTTTTTTTTCCGGGCGACATCCCATGATCCCTCATAGCATCCCCAGCCCGGAATTCGAGCGTCTTTTGTCCGTTCCAGCCTAGCATATGTAACGATCCTGGTAATAATTTTCCCGGAAACCTTGAATGCTGTTCCGGGCCGCCAATCTCATATTCCGTCTTCCTGGGGCCAATGGCCGGACCGCCCGGGCCTTCCCGGGCAGCAGGACGCATTCTTTTTTTACTGCAACC
>Ga0224501_10004659_pt1 | contig 10813 bp, 8 predicted proteins | sample SF_Oct11_sed_USG_4_FD_169105 | JGI IMG/M metagenome (GOLD analysis project Ga0224501, IMG submission 169105) | Sediment microbial communities from San Francisco Bay, California, United States - SF_Oct11_sed_USGS_8_1 | ecosystem: Environmental > Aquatic > Marine > Sediment | place: USA...
GTCTGATTTTGATTTAGAATGTAGAATTTAGAAAATTACAGCAAGAGTCCACTGTAACTAGGGCTTTGACCCCAGGTTTTAATGCGGTGTTTTAACCACTGATTTATCTTACTATTCCATAGTACTCTACCGTAGTGTTTTACCATAGTGCTCCATAATTCTTCCATGGTGCTCCATAGTACTCTAACTACTGAGCTATCTCGCTATCCCATTATAGTGGTCTTAACCTCTAACTACCGAGCCATCCCATAGTGCTCCAACTACTGAGCTAGCCCATTATCACAAATGTTGTAGTGCACACATTAATTGGGCTTAGTTACTCTATATCACTCTTACACGTGATAGAATCATTACTACATGTAGCTCAGGCCCCAGGACTGTCGGAAGGGTAGAGTTGCACACTTCATGAATAGCATGGTTGCATTTATTGATGCTGGAGACAAGCTTAGAACTCACTCACGCTTAAATGGATTATAATTGTAACACGCTAATTACTTCCTAGTGAATTGATAAATGAGAATGGTCAGAAATTAAATTATTTTCCGTATAGAGAAATTGCATGTACCTGTACTAAGATAACCTACTCGGAAGTTCGACTCCAAAACACATGAATGGATATAAAGTACCCTAGTAGGGGAAAGTGGTGGCTAGTTGGTAGCATATTGAGTTTTGGACCCAGTGACCCAAGTTTATTTTCAAATTTGCGTGCCACTGTGTGCTTTCTTACTCATCGGATTCGAATCACGGCATTAGATAGAAACTAAAGCAAGCCCAGCTACAGAGCAACAACTGCATATGATGAACAATGGACCATCCTGTAAACAAGCTGTTGACTTAGTGATGCCATTCATGTAAAACAATAATCCTATCTTATCTTACCACGTACAAGAACAGTGCCAGGTATATCCATATATATAATATAACAGAATTATCTTTGTACTGTTAGTATGGCAATCTACCTCAAATGCGTGATAACAAATCTGTTGCTCTACGCCGGTATTATCCAACCATATCTTAAGACTGCCGCAAACAAATTATACAAACATGTAGAATTGCCTTGACTTCAAATTCCCCAGATCGTTTATATATGGCCTGTTTGATCTTGGAATGGAAATGGCTGAGCTAGTTTTTAAGGACTAACGGTTCTTTTCTCATGTGACCTGTTCGCACTTATAATGTAATTGGTGGTTTATTCATCACTGATGGGTTAGCATGGAGCACCGCAAATGAGTCTGTATCAATGCTGCACCTCAAAGTGAGCTGTGTTTTCAGTTGGGATTGATGTGAGGAGCTCACACTCACAGCAGGGGGCATGGGGGTTGACAGTGAAAGTTGTTCAATTGCTGTCTCGATTTTTCGATACATGTATGTATAAATTTCCCTTGGGAAGAGTTTGACTTTTCATTCAGATTACACTCAGGCCGATTAATCACAGTCAGGATTTGATTTTAAGTGACTTTATTGCGAATGCCATAAATCATTTACCATTCTGATATAGGTGAAGCACTGAATCGCTGTATGATGTATAGAACCGTCGGATAGCATGCAGGATAGCTCACTGGCAAAGTGCTAAGCTTGCAACCGTGAGAACTTGAGTTCGAAACCTGGCCAGGGTGGGCTCCCCTTGTGACTTCGAGCTCAAAACAAAAAGAAGCCTCACTATGAGGTGGAGTGTTGATACTGGCCCACTCGTGGTGCTCCATGCTAAGTCATAATTGGTGTAAAAACAAGAATCTACCCCAGCAGCTTCACCAGAACAGAGAAGACATCATGCATTAATAAATTTATAATAAATAAATAAAATATAGAAGATAAAATTGATAATGGGAAGGCCAAGTTAATGTTCTGAACTGGAAACTGATTCGGCACCTCATGCAACTTGTCAGATGAAGCTTTGTAGAAATATGAATGTGGTATGAACCCACAATAAAACCAGCTTAGCGGACCTCTACATAATTGAGGATTGCTATAGAACAGAGTTAGCTAAGGAGTGGCCAGGGCCCAAGGAATTTTTATCATGAGCCCAGCCTAGCCATGAGTTATCTCCCTTCCCCCTATGCTATTCGTTGGATATCGAATAAGTTCCTCGTGAATTGGATATAGCCACTGTGACCTGAATCTGCAGCAAAGTCCTCAAGCAGAGAGTTCCTTTGAAAGACAGGACCCTAAAAGGTGGCCTCACTTTATCTGGTTCCCTTAAATATTGGCTCCGTGGGGAAATGGTTCTTAAAGAGTCAACTTGCACCTACGAAACTGAGGTAGGGTGCCACTGATTTTCCACCACCGTCACATTGTCCAGCTCTAAAGAGTCCAGTACCCATGCCCAGATGGGTGAACAGAGATAGTTTTTGAAACTCTCTCTTTGGAATAACTTGAAGGAAAGCATACACTACACTGGCATGGCCAAAGCCTCATCCTCTATTTTATGAGTGAGTCTATTAAACCTGCCAATACTAGACAGATATAAGAACAAATTAAGCTAATATATTATAGGTCACTGTTCGAACCGTCATCTACGCATAGGAACGTATAACGAAGCCGACAAAGACTTAACGGCGAGCTAGTTACCCTCCCTCCATAAGACTAGCCAGTCTATAAATCAATGACTGGATGGATTTGTCCTAGTTAAACCCATAACCACTAAATATTGGAGTCTCACAGATTTTCCTGTATGATGAGAATGAATCATTGTAATGCGTATCGAGTTGAGATGCAGTGAGTGATTGCATAGATTTCAGTCTGGCAAAATTCCGCGTAATTCATCAGAGGTATAAGAATCAATTCAAAGAATTTACTCGGTGCAAATTCAAGTCACGATTTGCAAAGAACGCTAGAGTGAATCTTACCAAAATAAACACTGGATCTGAACCCTATAGTGAATCTTACCAAAATAAACACCGGATCTGAATCAAATTGAATTTACAAGTGGAAAAGGAAGATAATTGAGATGAAATAAATCTTAGTGCAAGCAGTCTAAATCAAATTGGGCTAATGCATGCAACCTCTTCTCAGTCTGTAGAGAGTAAAACGGGTATAAAAGCCTGCTTCACTGGTGCCATGATTTAGTGTTTAGTATTCTTATACAGAAGAATCAATGTGATCTGAAGATCTTTAGAGCCTAAGTACACCGGCGCTAACCTATATGTTCCCGAAAACCATGCGCGAATTCGGGTATTTAGCATTTCAGGATTTCGCTTTGTCTTTTCACTTCAGTGCGCTTGTGCCCTTATCCATGCTCTCTAGGCACTGAGCTATCCGGTTATGAATTGCATGCACAACTCAATCTCATACAGTGTGGATTCTGTGTGACAGAGGTATGTTCTTTATACTCGTAACTTTCTATAGAATACCTTTAACAAAACTTGGTTCTTAGAAAAACCCACAGTCATATAAATTCTGGTGATGAATACTTTTCTAATTCAGGGAAATGCAGTGATTCTACCTATAGATGCTCGGCTAAAACTGTTAAAACAAGATAAAATCATTTTGTTTTACATGGATAGGGTAACTAAGCCAATGGCTTGTTTTCAGGATAGTCCATGGTTTGCTCCATAGAGTTGTTACTCTACGGGTGAGCCTCCTTTATTAAACACCGCGATCCAAATCCGACAAGGGTGTTCTCAAGCACAAAGTGACGCACAAACTCGGAATTGAATCCCGGTTACTTTGCCCAAGGTCGAATGCACTACTCAATAAGCCACTGCTTCTCCCTTGAGGTGAAGCCGATACTTGTCTAGGTAGGTCTTTAAAGCATCAACCTCCACCCAGCACACACACGCTAACTAGGTCATCAACAGTGTTAGATCTGGAGGACTTTAGGGTCAGGATCGGAATGCTTCTGTGTATGTGTGGTCCGGTCTCAGGTAAGGAGACATCAGAGTCAAGAGAGCCGGCACACATAGGGCTCTGTCTCTGGGGGGATTCCTGATCAAAAAGCAAGCGCATACCCCTCAGCCGACGGAGGTCGGTGACGGGCAACACACAAAAGCAAACATTCCAGTATTTGGGTATCAAGAAGCCTGCCCTCCTCTGCTGGCATGCTCAGGATCACCTAGAACTCTCAGTGATGATAATTTTGAGTATTAGGTGGTTACATGCGGTATTATACATAGACTTCTAGTGCATGAGAATTCAATAATTCATGAATGCATCACAAATAAAATCCGTCTATATAGTTACAATCAAATATCTGCTACGTGAGGGAATGCTTTGACCAAGATCACCAACAAACAACTGTAAGACTCCTGGTGTTAACAGGAAAAGCTGGGCTGTTAAGTTCTGACCTGAGGAATTTCCGTGGAACTTGTGAGCTACAATAGCTATATTTTACTATCCTTGTGGTAGGGGTGGACCGATGGCTGGGGGTTCAGCATGTCGTAGGCTGTTTTGGTCACTGGTTCACTGGTTCATATGATCTTTACTACAGAGTCATTATAGAGGACTAGGCAGCCAATACGCAATAGCCTCACTATGGTTACCCCATGCATGAGGGCCAAATTGGGGATGAGATATCATGCATCAAGATTCTTGAAAACAAAACTGTTATACTAATAATTTTTTGCTTTCTTTGTTTTCATGCTATCATTTGGCCATTCTGTTTGGTGAACCAATGTCTGAGTTCTGAAGCAGTTGGAGCTAGGAATTATGTGAGGAGTTCACACGCACAGTCGAAGTCTACTGTTAGAGCTGGTGTCCATTATGTGCCAGAAGTACCCGGACAAATTTCATCAACACATGCTTGATTCGGACAACACTATGCGCACTATACTACCTCAGCTTCGGTAGCTGAAGCAAGACCAGCTTCGGTAGCTGAAGCAAGACCAGCTTCGGTAGCTGAAGCAAGACCAACTTCGGTAGCTGAAGCAAGACCAGCTTCGAAAACTTTCAAGACCCTGTTGAGTATAGCAATGTGGTCATGGCTTAGTGGTTGGTATACAAAATGCTGTTCAAATAAATAGAGCCATGGATTCGAATCCCAGAAAAGTGGTAGCACAAGGGAAAAATCACGGTAGCTGCTATTTGGTGAGCAAACTCAATGATCCGGTGCAGCAAGCGCATTATGCCAACTTGCTCAAAGCTCTATCATCTGTGGTGTGGTCATAACACACTTCAGTCCAGTGCTGTAGCGTGATTAGCTGAACCAGTAATCAGAAGTAAAGAGTCACTGGAGCATAATCCTTCATTTTATCCTTGTTATTGATCTAAAAGTCTGGTCGCATGACAGCTGCTCATCATCAACCGGGCAGGTACCCATATGTCTAGCTAATCATAACCAAAGCACATGTAGCCACCTGTGCCACTCTATATTCATCGACGGATAGCAAGTACCTGCACTCTATAGTCATCAAATACCTGCGCTTTATATTCATCACCAGATACCAAGTACCCGTGCACTATAGCCTTCGCCGTATAACCTATGCTTTTTTGTCGTACATATAGATAATAGTGAACTAGGTCCTAAGAGAGCTAGTATTCTTTGGAGAACAACAGGTGGTTGTACATGTGCCATAATATAGTATTATAATATCAAAACCGGTTAGCTAATACCCAGGCATAGGCATAGGCAGAAAACAAGTACCTGTGCTCTAGTGGCATTGCCAGATAGCAAGTACTTGTGCACTGAAGTCAAAACGAAATAACTGATTCTTAGCACTGCAAAAAGCTATTACCAGAAATAAACTTGGAGTCAACGTACATGCACAGAAGATTTACCTCACACACAATAGGTTCTTACCTAATATAATAGCAGTAGTCACTCCTTCATAAGGATCGTAATTTGCATAGGGGTTGTAAGTTGTTATATTGTATCCATATCCTGGCTTGAATTTCACTGGTCTGTGCTCCAGATGAGTTTTTGCCATATGAATTAGATTTGCTATAAGAAGGCAACATGGCAGACGTATTATCCTGCATGTCATTGTGATAGAAATGTGACGCTAGCATTTGTTAATACAAAGTGTGACGAGTTCAAGGCGTCTCGTATCAATCCCTCTCCGTCCTGTCTACGCTATATAACTGAATGATATAGATTATGTAGTCTACAGCTACATTCAATACTCAACCAATACACTGCACTGCACATAGTGAGATCAATAGATGTTCTAGTGTCGCGTTTCATTCAATGCATACATAATTTATAAAGCTGGTCGCCTGTGATATAGGTAAATTCCCTACCTCACCGGGTGTTTAGTTTGATACTATGGTTCCTGACACTAATGGATGGTTCTACAGAATTACTGCAAATAGCTAGCTGAGGATAGTGGGATAGCCCAATGAATAGAGTGCGTGCTTGGTTCAAGATCAAAAGATCCTGCCTGGGTTTAACACTTAATCATACTGAGCGACCACTCTGAATATGAGCTCCTTAGATAATTCCTAGCTCCTATCACTCCACCAAACCTAGGAGGTCCATTAAATAAGACCATAAGCGTGAATGAAAGAAAAACCCCAATTTACATGATCTTATGCTATTAGTTTAATGAGGCAAATTTAATATAGAGAGACGTTCTGTTTTAGAGTAAAAGTATATAATATTTATTTGTGGTTCATAGGGTCAGCTAAATTCATGTAGTGGGATAGTTTGGTGATAAGAGCAATAACACAAGTTGGATCCAAACCCCGACCATGACGGGCTCTCACATATAATCTATAGCTTCTATACCTGAGCAACCCGAAGAGGTTCGCTATGCACAAGTAGAACAGAATACAAGAGCCTAAAATAATGTAAATACTAGTCCATAGGACAGTTTGGGAACGCGATGCTAGGCACGCTTGTAGCTGGTTGGTAGGATAGCTGTATAGGTAACGGTGTGAACATCATTGATTAAACTGGTCTTTTTGTCAGCTTCAATCCATACAGTCAGTGAATTGGTGTCTACTTGGTTGGCATACCGATACATTGGCATTGGGTATCACAAGCCAAAAGGGCCCATTCATAACTCAGTGATGGATCTCTGGGCATGCAATCGTTCAACTTCTGTTTGGATTCGGGTCATGGTGGGCTTCTGTTGGGAGTATAAGCACCTTGCATTTATTCTAGTCCACAAGCAAAAACAAGCCTCACTAGAAGTGGAACAATTATACTGACTCGCTCATGGTGCTCCATGCTAAGACATAATTGGTGATATGGCATGCCCCTTATCGCATGTACATGGATAATGGTACCCATGTACATGCGATAAGCTCAGGATAGCTCAGGACCTAGATTGTTTGGTGAAATCCCGAGTTCAACCCCTGGTTATGTAAAACACCCACTGTGAAAGTGAGGTCCTCAAATAATTTTCTGCTTCTATTGCTCCAGAATGAGCCTTGGAAAGTCTACTAAATAGAGTGACCAAGTGCTCCGGTGACATAAAGGAACACCGAGTGCTCACTTCGATGTTAAGTTGCAGGAAGATAGTGGATCTGACATGTTGATACCGTTCAGTCTGCAGCAAGGTGATGATTTCTTGACGCAGTTTGTTTGACTAGTTCTATTTAAGAATTTGTCATAGCAGGGACCCCGCAAGCGGGTCCATGTCTTGCGTTTTGGTCAATTTATGAGAAAAATCCGACTGCAGGAGGTGTCATATAGATGAGAAAAGTGCCGACCAACTATTACAATGCCACAAAATAAAGGACGAGGAGCTACAATATTTGAATAAAGGGGCAGATGAATGTGTGCTGATATATGTGAGAAGAAAAAAGGAAAGCTCGATCAAAGTTATGATGTAAAAAGTATGTGAAGCCTCGTTCGTGTACTGGCTGCTCGAACTGGTGAACTAGACTAGAGAGAATTACATACAGGAAAGGCCAGACAGCTATCTGCCCCATAGCGACTGTTACGGACTGATATTTCCTGATAAAGGAAACTGTTTCACTTTCCAAAGAAAGCATGGACTGATTACGCACTTGAGTAGACTACATAAGTAAATGTAACAAGTTTCCTTTAACCAGCGGCATCTCACCGCTTTATCTCGCGTACTGGATGCGTAATGCTTAATATTCATTTATCTCTTATATGATTAGATTTTAAGTTGAAATATAGATATAATTACTTATTCCTAGAGCTTTGGAGAGAATGTTTTAGAAATACAGTTTTGCTCCTTTGACAATGGGTTCAACACAAAGCGGTGATTCCTCATTAAAAACAACCTCAAACTAAAGAATTATTTAACATAAAACTCTTATTCATTTGGCAATGTATCAACTATAACAGCCACCACGGGTTTACATGTTTTTGTTGCTCTACACAGGCACTTGCCTGTCCTGTATAATGGATTCCCTGAAACTGAGGCCTATTGAAGTGGCATAAGCTAGGATGCTTGTGAGGAGCTCATACCCACAACGGGAGTCCGAAGTGACTGGGATTTAAATTCAGGTTTACACAGTTGTGAGTCCAGTTGAGCTATGCCATCATCCCCACTATACTAAAGCACTATTTGCATGTGACATAATACAGAGTATGCTAGCTTTTCCATGTATGTAGATCAGGTTTAAGTTTAGGAGTGATGGCCAGGGTGTGTCGCAGTCACTGCTCCCACTAGTCACTGTATTATCTGATTGATTATTGAAGGTATATATGGTAATATTATTACGTTGAATACAATAATAATTCATGCGTAACTTCATAGACAATCAATATTTTTACGTCCAGGCTCTGACCAGTATTGAGTGCAAGTCTATGCTCTCTATACCTCTATGAATTCAAGTCAAAGAACTTAGAAATAATCATTCCACAATTAAACCTCATTGTGTGTAACAAAATGACACTGTATTTGTGAAATTTTTGCACCGAGTATACCAAGGTATTTACAAGAACTCCACACTTCGCACCTAAACCACTTTGGTGGAAGGAAACCTCAAACTATGCTAAATACTGTGTAATGCATTGGGTGTGCCCACGATTTGACTGTCACATCAACTGAAGCACCTTCGAAAGCATAGTAAGCTATGGACTTTACAAACAGCTCACAAAGGGATAGAGGGAGAGCTCAATGCCTAGAGCGCTTGACTCTTAGCTCTGGTCTACTGCTTTGACAAGCCTTCAGGCCTAGGAGGCCTGTTAAATAATGATAGGCTCTTGCCGCAGTACAGAACAACAAATACAAAATAAGTAAAGCATAGGGGTTTAAAACTATAAAACTATTAGTGATATCCGGTCTTGTCTTAATCAGTGACAAAATGACTATTCTAATTTACTGATTGTTGTTCTTATAGGGAATGTTAACTTATTCCAATAATCATACAAAGGGTAGTTTTCAGAATATGCCTGAAGGCACAATTCAAGCGAGCAATGCCTTCTATGAATTATTGATGGTTTAAACACATGGCAACATGGTTGTATTTTTAGCTGTTGTTTCAAGTAGACCAAAGTATATGGCTGAGAGCACTCACTGTGTGGTTTATAATGTGATACGAGTGCATCTGCATACTCTCCACATTAAAGTTTCTACAGGGGCTCTAGTTGATACAGCCCTGTCCTCAAAGCCAAAGGAAATGTTTGGTATTCAGTATCAAGGAGGTTATACATGTAAAGAGTAAATAACTCCATACTTTGGTACACCAACCCATTAATCATTCAGTCTCGTTGGTGGGGCTGGATGGGGAACACCAATTGCATGCATGCACATGTGTTGTAAAAAGCGGGCTTCCCTGCTTCATCACGGACCTTTAAATAGGTGTGGATTGTGCACTTAGTTAATAGTGTAGAGCTTAAACTTGAGCATCTAGCGTCAGCTATATCGGGTATATTAACTTGAGATAATTGTATATTGCTACCCTGCCACACTGCTGTCTACAATGGCAGTGGGCAGAAGAGAAAAATCGACTCTGGTGCTGGCCTTGATCTTGGGGAGTTGTCCTCCTACAGCCTGGGTAAGCGAAATGGAAGAATCCACGCTTTTTGTACCCAAAAACACAATTGATCAACTTTCCTTTCTTGTCACTGCCACTGTTTTTTTAGCAAACCACTTTAATGGCTAGAAAGTCCATTCTTATATTTTTTTATTATTATTTTAGTTTAATTGTTGTCTGTGGGTACTAGGTTATGCTATTTATCGAACCTTGTAAGCTTACCTCAGCTATGTTACTTAATTATTCAGAAGTTGACCTAAGCCACCTTTACTGGATAAATTTATATAGCCTACGCGCGCGTAACACAAAACAACAGCTGACAACTCCAAAGTGTCACTGTGAAATCTGCCCTTGTCCCAACTCCTGTCACAAGCCGAAAGCCAGGTCATGGAACAGCTGCAGTTGTAGTGAGTCAAACTCTGTTCTATAAGTTGGCGTGGACATTATAGTCAAAGATTGTAACCACATTTGGTGCAGTAAAGTCATCACTTAGAATGCAAATCACACTCACATGATAGCCGAGTGGCTGATGGCGACCAAGAAGTCAACCTTCGCAAACAAAATCACTCAACTGGAGCAACTGTCATCAAAAGGGTTTTTGAGTTAAATTAATCCATTTAAGGCACATAGACCAAGTGTCAGGAGTGGTGCAAAAATTGGCCTATTGAGTCTTAGGCTCAGCAATTTCTAGGGTCCGTCATTAGGAGACTTTCCGCTTGCACCCGCGTGCTCCATAGAGAAGGAAACTCTATGGGAGGGCTTCCTTTATTTAATGTCGGGATTCCAAACCGACGAAGTGTGACCAGAGATGTAAATGAAATGCGGGTTGCTGCTATTATTGCATGTGAAAACAACTCCGCGTGAGTGAGACGTGCAATACAAGCCCCGAACGGGATTTCTAGGATTTGTTGTTAATCCCTTTCTTTGAATTGATCCAATAATCTCTTATAATCGAATCTGTACAGAGTATAAAAGCCTT
>Ga0224501_10004660_pt1 | contig 10810 bp, 9 predicted proteins | sample SF_Oct11_sed_USG_4_FD_169105 | JGI IMG/M metagenome (GOLD analysis project Ga0224501, IMG submission 169105) | Sediment microbial communities from San Francisco Bay, California, United States - SF_Oct11_sed_USGS_8_1 | ecosystem: Environmental > Aquatic > Marine > Sediment | place: USA...
AGGTAGTATGCGCCCTCACTGGAGAGATGGCAGAGCGGTTGAATGCACTGGTCTTGAAAACCAGCATGGGTTAATAGCCCATCCAGGGTTCGAATCCCTGTCTCTCCGCCAAATACAAGTTCATTACGAACTATTAAAGACCTGTAGAGCCAATAAAATCAAAGCTTTACAGGTTTTTTTATGCCTATAACGTACAATAAAGTCTTGTAATATCCCGAAATTAATGTAACACTGATTGTAACACCAAGTGTTTTTCGATGGAGCGATGTTACAATGGCGAACACAACTACCCCCTTAACTAATACCCAAGTTAAGCAGGCAAAAGCGAAAACAAAGGAATATAACTTGGCTGATGGTGGCGGTTTAGCCCTCAGAATCAAGCCTAATGGCTCTAAGTTATGGTTGTTCAATTATTCCCGTCCGTACACTAAAAAGCGCGCTAACCTCAGTTTAGGGGCTTATCCTGATATATCTTTAGCTGAAGCCAGAAAACTAAAACGAGAATATAGGGAATTACTAGCAAAAGACATTGATCCAAAAGAATTCAGAGATGAAAAACAACTAAAAGAATCTGAAGCCCATAACAACACTTTAAAGTATGTAGCTGCCCAATGGTTTGAAGTAAAAAAGGGAAGCATTACAGCAAGCCACGCGGAAGATACTTGGCGATCATTAGAGTTACACGTTTTCCCCGATTTAGGCAATGTACCAATTCATAAGCTAACAGCTAAAAAAGCAATTACCTATATTCAGCCATTAGCAAAAAAAGGCTATCTGGAAACTGTAAAAAGGGTTTGCCAACGATTAAACGAAATAATGACCTATTCAACCAATGCGGGGTTAATAACAGCTAATCCATTGGCTGGTATCGGAAAGGCTTTTGGTGTTCCAGATAAGAAGCACATGCCAACTATAAGACCTGAAAAGCTGCCAGAATTAATGAAAAAAATAAACCATGCAAGTATAAGAATTACTACCCGTTGTTTGCTTAAATGGCAGTTACATACAATGGTAAGACCCAGTGAAGCGGCTGGTACTCGTTGGGATGAAATAGACCTAGAAAAAAAGTTATGGAATATACCCCCTGAAAGAATGAAAAAAAAGCGCGCTCATATCGTTCCATTATCTGATCAGGCAATTGAGATACTGGAAGAAATGCGACCTCTTAGCGGAATGAGAGAACATGTTTTTCCAGCGGATAGAAAACCCAGATTACCTGCCAATTCATCTACTGCAAATATGGCACTTAAAAGAATGGGGTATGGTGGTGTTTTAACGGCTCATGGAATGCGTTCTATTGCCAGTACGCTTTTAAATGAACAAGGCTTTGATCCTGATGTGATTGAATCAGCTTTGGCGCACTCTCAAAAAGATGGTGTAAGACGTGCCTATAATCGGGCTGAGTATTTAGAGCGTAGAAAAGTGCTTATGGTTTATTGGTCTGAATATATTGAACAATCACCGAACAAAAAAACTGGAAGAAACAAGAATCTGAGGGTAGTTAACTAGTTAGATTCAAGCATTACAGAGTATCTACTTTTATCGTTAAGAATAACTGAAAATTGATAAAATTATAGTACTGTCAGAGGAACACGAAATGCCTAGAAAAAGGACAGAAATAAAAAAGCCAGAATGGTTTAATTTGAATAATTATAATGAAACTAAAAACTTTACTATAAGAGAATGGTATCTAAGTTTGAAGTTAAGGACTGAGGCATTTGGCAGAGCTAACCACATTGAAGAACAAAAAAATGTACTTTGGTTAGAGCACTATATTGCGGCTATTAAAAATAAGCCATTAACTTTATACAGAGACGTACATGACGCAGATTTCTATCAATTTGAAGATGCTAGCTGGAGAACATTAAGAGAAGAGGGGCTAGCATATTCACATATAGCTTCATTAGACAATGATAGCGCTGATACTATAGCTAATATAATCTCATCAGAAGGTATGTTGGATTATTTTTGTAGTGAAGAAACATTAAATAATTTTGACAAACCTTACTCGTATGACCTTGAGCTTCAAAAATATTTTGAAGAAAAATGGCCTGAAGAGAAATTCCAGCCTAATTATTTACACCTTCTAGTAAGTTTATCAGCAACAAATGAACAACTTGTGGATCAATTTAAACAGTGGTTGCATGTCGCACGTAAGAAATTTTATTTTACAGAATCCAAACTCATAACCCCAAACAAACTGGCTAAAATTAGAAATGGAAAAGTACTTCCATATTGCGATTTATTTATATGGTCAAAACTTAAAAAATTTGAGGTCACAAATTTCTTATATTATAAATGGCTGTTTCCAAAAGGTGACCACTTTGGATCAAGTGCTACAAATAAAATAATAGAAACAAAAAAACTAGCAATGAAAGTATTAACAGTTGGTTATGTTAGCACGCTAAGAGGCATGCTTGATCTAGGCTCTAAGACAAAATAGAACACGATCTTTTTTGATATTTTTAATATGTCATAACAAAATTGGCAATTTAATTTTCGTTTTTCCACATTATTTATTTATATATTGTGTATGTACCTGATGCAAGAAAGCATTTTAACGTAGAGGTACAAACAATGAGTAATATCATAAAACTCCCTGAAGTTATTCGCAAAACTTCATTATCTAAAAGCAGCATTTACATATTTATTTCAAACAATGATTTTCCCAAGCAAATATATCTGGGCAAAAGATGCGTAGGCTGGTTAGAGAGTGATATCGAACAGTGGATAAATGATCGTATTGCAGTAAGTAAAAAGCTTTAGTTGGAGGGAAATATAATGAAAAAAATCACTTTATCTTCCTAGCCAAATAAAATGAAGATGTTAGAAAACATTCTTAAAAAGGGAGTTAAATTAGCTATTAACAATGGACATTTGATCATTGAACAGGAGTTAGACTCAGACCAACAAAAATGGTTTGATGAACACAAAGAAAAGATTATTCAAGTAATAGTTAAAAAACTGAAAATGAATGTATTCATATATGAAAACTATTCTACTGGCAATTATGGAAAACATAAGTATTCAGGTGTCACCTTGAATTTTACTAATTTATTAACAGGTGAAAGTGCGTACATTATTTTTAATATATATTTGAAAAGAATGAGAACCACCAATTATGGAAAAAAAGGAACGCCTTTACCAAAAGGTCATTTTTCTGTTGGGAAAAAACAATCGTTTTATAAGTTCTGGCAAAAAACGAAACTTGAAATCCCCAGACGTTTATCATCATTCCATGACTATATGGGAAAGATGAAAGGATTACTTTTTATGTTTGAAATAAAGGAAAAAGAAAAGTTAGATAAAAATAGTATGGCTTTGTTATCAATTGATCATGAAAAATTAAAAAGGCTTTTTATCTCGGACAGTTTTCCGACAACGCACGGACAAGTTTCGGACAACTCCCAGACAAAGAACTCGGACAAGCTAATCCAGCTACCCTATAGAAATAACGGCACTCAAGCAAATCAAACTACGAGTAAGACTAACTACGGTTTAAGTAAACAAGGTAGTACGGATACAAGGGAGAGTATTAGTTCTGTTATTACTCCTATATCTCCTACTAACCAAACTATTGAACAATGGCTAGATGACTACAGTAAGTAATATAAATCTATGGTTACGACCTGTATTTCGTACAAGAGAAATTTTAGACAAGAGGTAAAATTATGCCCAGAGGTTTTCACATGGGAAGAACCCAGACAAGGCATTATACTTGTGAGTATATTAGAATACCTGCTTTGGCATTTAAAAAGCTGCTAGCCCAGCCTTTAGGAAAATATGCTTTATCTGGTGCTAACCTAGAAAAAGAACATCGAGTTTTTAAGCTGATAGAAACAGTGCGATGGAAACGTGTTTTAATTTTTACAATCAAAGATCAAAAAATCCCTATTCCTTTAAGCATTGATACCAGAAGTGCAAGCAAAAAACTCTATCTGGTTTGCCCATATTGCCAACACCAGAGACAACACCTTTACGCTGTATCTAATGCTTATGCTTGTAGAGTATGTTTAGACCTTCAGTACGCTTGCCAGAGTGAAAGACTACCAGATAGATTAGCCAGACGGATTAGAAAGCACAGGCGGGCTATTTGGGGTAAAGAACCTTATGATATAGTCAGTTTAATTGATAGCTGTGCTTGGTATCCTAAGCCAAAGTGGATGAGATGGGATAAATTTAATCGTGAGCGCGATAAAATCATTGAGCTAGAAAATAGATATTGGAAAACTCAGGAAAAATTTATAAAAGAATATGAGGCTATGGGGATATTAATATAGGAAGCTATTACATAAAATCTATTTTATCTATTTCCTTCATTATCCGATCTGTTTCAAACAGTGCTACTATGATTTTTTGATAGTGGTTAATATCTTCATAACTGAGCTTACGACCTTTTCTATCTTTTAACCATTTTTGAGCAGGTTGATAACCACCAATATAAAACTCCCATGCAATCAATGGTATTTGATCAAAATACTGTTCATCATTAATCCAGATTCTTCCCAGTTGTTTTTCGGTATCGTAAAGTTCCCAGTCTTTTGATGCTATCTTTCTCGTAATCTCGTTATCACCATCAATGGGGTATGAGGTAATAAAGTTTTCAACCACATCAGATTCAAGTAAATGAATTTGGCGCAATTCAGTACCATGTTTTACCAAAGCCCAGAAAGTATTTTTGTCTTTGGGGTAAGGGATACGGGGGAAGTCTGTTTTTAAGAAGCTTTTATATTTACTACGGTAATTAGTAGAATACAAAACACAATAAATATAATCGAGAATATCTATTGGTGCGTAAGTAGCGCTGGTTTCTTCTTTATCATTGGTAAAAATGCAGCCAATGGATTCAGAGAATTTGTTTAAAACTTTTCGGTTTAAATTAGGTGTTCGAGAATATGCTTGTGCGTCCTCTAATTGATTATCATCATGAACTAAATAAAGAGGGAAGTGATAAGAAGCTTCTTTTGTTTGTGTTGAAATTGTACATTTATCAGTTATAACTTTAGAAATAAAAACATGTTGGAAGTCAAAGCTGCTTTGTTGTTTACAAATCAATATAGCAATATTTTCTTTAGAATTCATGTGTTTCATTATCTCATACCTTGGGTAAGATAATATTCCTTTTGAATTTTTAGAATAGGGACAAAACCTAATATCAAATGGCCGATAACTATATTCAGCTATAAAGACATTACCTTTTATGATATCTTTTTTTGCTCCTGCATATTTCCAATCTCTGCTATCTTTATGTTCGTTGTGTTTGTTCCTAAATTGCTCTTCGTCTAATAGTGAAAAATCATCCATTAATTTCAAGGTGTCCTTTTCACTCATTTTTACAAGTAATTTATCACGAGCTGTTACAGCTCCACATGCAAATAAATTAAATAATTCAGATATGTCGAATCCTTTGTTATAGCTACTTTCCGAGCTAAAGTCTTTTTTAGTAAAAAAATAGTATGGGAATTTAGGTGTTAATTTTTCCCAACGTATATCTCGGATAGAATTTTCTTTTAAAAACTTATATTTATGGTTCCTATCTCCCAATAAATCAAATTGCCATATGTTTGTTGTGTTGGATTTTTGTCCTTTTTTAATAAGAAATGCTATAGAGACACCTTGTTGAATATCAAAAACATTTTGATCTGTATTTCCATCAGGCGTAGATTCATTTTTTTTGGAGCTACCATGTAAGTCTAATATATAAATATGCTCGAAGCTTTTAAATATGCTCTCGCGCATTCTTCTATGTATTCTTCCATCAATAAAACTATTATTTGTAATAAAAGCTACAATTCCCTCGTTGTTTTTATCAATTAAATGATGACCGTAACGAATAAATTTTATATAGTCATCTGAGAGAGGTTGTATATTGATTTCATTCAGATCTTTTTTGTATTCATTTAATAATTCTTGAATCCATTCACCCTTATTACTACTACTAACACTGTATGGTGGATTTCCCATAACCACCATTACAGGGGTATCACGTTTAACAGTATTCGCTTCATTAGCTTCAGTGCTTAGCCATGATGAAAACAATGTACCCGTATCAGGATGATGTTCTTCTAGGGAATTTGTCAGAAAGACGTTTAACCGTTGGTTTTTAGTTGATTTGTAGCCTGTTTGAGACAATAGCATATCCAATTTTAAATGTGCCATTGCGTATGAAGCCATTAATAATTCAAAGCCATTAAGCCGTGGAATTAAATGCTCATCTACATAACCACTCCAAGCCCCTTGCATAGCATTAAACTTTTTATCATGGATAAACTTCACGACTTCAGCTAAAAACGTACCAGTGCCAGTAGCAGGGTCTAAAACCTGAACTTTATGAACTTCTTTATCTATTTCAACATAACCACTTTTAGTACGTCTATCAGGTTGATCAGTTTTAAATTTAATTTTAGTTTTTGTGGTATCTGCCAATCCATCTTTTAAACCAAATTCAGTTTTAAGTATTTCATCAACACTACGAACAATAAATTTAACAACAGGTTCAGGTGTGTACCAAACACCTCTGGCTTTCCTTAACTTTGGATCATATTCTGCCAGAAAGGTTTCATAGAAATGAATGATAGGATCATGAGTTTGTGTGCTTTTGCCAAAGTTTTTTAATAATTCTTCTACATTGGTAGCTCTGAAAACATCGGCTAAATTATCTACAGTTGTTTTAATCCTTTCATCTATGTCTACGCCTGCCACATGGTTGAATAATTTGCGTAAGAAAGGGTTACTTTTGGGGATCAATTCCGCGGCTTCCTGCCTACTAAAAGTATCAAGGGATGGATCATGTAATCTGGCTGCAAACATTCCGTATGCCAGAGTTTGAGCATAAATATCAGAAAATCCTTTTGGTGTTAAATCATGGATGAGTATTTCTTGAAAAGCTTTATATTGTTGTTTTAGTGTCGTATTTTCTTCAGTCCTTTCATCTGATGTAATAGCATTTTCCAAAATATTTTCAAGCAATCGAGCTTTAGCGGCCATCATTTCAGCAAGTCTTTTTGGTGATTTGATAGTCTGGCTAACATAGGTACAAAAGTTTTGTATTAGGTTGGTAAACGCTTCAAAGTTATCTGATAAGGGCGTTAATTTTCCATCATGAATTTCAGCAATGTGAATTTCATGTACCAGTTCGCCATGTTGGAAGAACTGAAACCATAGATAGTCAGTAATAATCAGGTTATCTAAAGCTTTACGGTAACGATCAAATTGGGCTTTATATTGATTATGGTTTAAGTCTTTGCCAACGTCTTTTGCTTCAATAAATCCTAAAGGAATTTTTCCTTTTGTAATAACATAATCTGGGTTTCCACAATCGGTGGCAACAGATGGTTCATTAGTGATTTCAACACCAGGTACTAATTCGCGGATAAGAGTTTCTAAATCTGTACGGTAAGCATGCTCACGGGAAATCCCAGAATTAAGACGTTTGTTAACGGTTTCTAAGTATTGATGTAAGTTCATATATCCCTAATATGTAATTTATTTTTATTAACATAGCCATACTAAACTATTTATTATGTAATTTGGTAGGAGTTCATATAAAAAATTTATCTTTTTTATTATCTTTAAAGTATCAAAGATATTTGATTTAGATAGTTAGTGATTTTTCATTATAGTAACACTGAAAGTAACATCGGCTAAAATCCAACAGTGGTGAATCGTTAATAAACAATAGGTTAGGCGCGTTAATCAGTTCCCTGTCTCCCGCCAGACATAGAAAAACCTCGCTTTGCGGGGTTTTTTTATGTCTATTGGAAAGACAGGTTTGAGAGAACCCTATTGGTTCGACAAAATTGTCTGGAACAATTTTGAACGTCGGAAGTATGACGACGGCCACAAAGTGGCGAGGCTCAGGATGAGCCGAGTAATCCCTGCAAAAAATAGTCTCGTTGACTATTTTGTAAAATAATTCCTCGCTTTGCGGGGTTTTTTTATGTCTGCAGAAAGCCAGGTTTGAGAGAATCCTATTTAGAGGAGCTGGCTGCGAGGAGAGAGTGGCGAGTAAAGCCGCTGCCTGAGCTTGTCGAAGGCTAGGAAAATAGGAGCTAGTAGATCCAATCCCTGCATCGTATTTTTCACGCTTTTCTGTAGCTGCGATTTTAATCGAGGGTTTTCACGTCTTTCAGGTGTAGGGCGGATAAGCCAAGCGTCATCCGCCAAAGATGCCCTTCGACAGGCTCAGGGAACTGATGGATGCTTGCCCAGCCCAGGCTGGATCAGAATTTACTAAATGTGTTCTTTAAGGTGTTTTTCAGTTAATGATTGTAGGGCGGGATAGCGTAGCGTTTCCCGCCGTAATTAATGTGGGTAAATGGCGGATGACGCTTGGCTTATCCGCCCTACGAGAAAATAATGATTCGTATTGAGTTTGAAGTGAGAATTTTATGGATTCCGGTTCAAGCCCGGAATAACGACATTTTCATATAGTTATCTCACTTGTACATATGATTAGACTTTGTTATTTTGACTGCCATTCCAAATGGTTAATTTAGTAAGCTGTTATGACTGATTCCATAAATTTCACCCCGGACTTTTCTCTTGCATTGAGCTATTTTCAATTGCAAGATAATTACGTTATTTCTCCTCTGCACAGGATGGATCTGGATGGTAATAATGTATTGGTGAAAGACGAAACTAATCGAATGGGATTGGGCGCCTTCAAAGCACTGGGCGGCCCCTATGCCATAGCTCGTTATATAGCTGAACAATGGCAGGAGCAACATGATGAAGAGCTCACTCCTGAACGTATGCAAGATGAAGATGTAAAAGCCTTTGCCAGCAGAATGACTTTCGTGTGTGCCAGTGCAGGTAATCATGGACTTGGTGTTGCTCGTGGAGCCAAGGACGTAGGTGCAAAATCCCGTATATTTTTAGCCCATACGGTGCCAGAAGGATTTGCCAAACGGCTGGAATCTTATGGCGCAGAAGTGTTGTGGTCAGGCGACAATTATAGCCAGAGTGTAGAAGCGGCTGTACGGAATGCAGCAGATACAGGCGCTATTCTACTGGCTGATGGTACCTGGGAAGGTTATACAGATTTACCCAAGTTGGTAATGGAAGGATACACTGTGATTGCTGAAGAACTTCGGGTTCAGTTAGCAGATTCAGGTCAATGGCCAACCCATGTATTTTTACAGGCTGGAGTAGGCGGCCTGGCCTGTGCAATGGCATACATGATTCGTCATAATTGGCCAGTTCAGCCTGAAATTATTGTGGTGGAACCTGATGTAGCCGAGTGTTTACAAGCCAGTCACCGAGCTGGTCAACTGACAGATGTCACGGGACCTGATTCAAATATGGGGCGTCTTGATTGCAAAGAAGCCTCTCTTGTGGCATGGCAAACCCTTGAAAATTGTGATGTAAGCTACGTCACCGTTACAGACAAACAGGCTAGTGCCGGAGCAGCTCAGATGACGGCAATGGGTGTTGCAACTACACCATCTGGTGGTGCCGGTTTTACAGCTTTGAAATTGGCAGTGACAGAGTTACAGAAAAAAGATAACTTTCTACCATTGGTGATTGTTACGGAGGGGAAGGTTAACTAATAACTGAATAAGAGAATATCAAGATTTGATACCTGCATATTCACCAGTATTTGGAATTGGTTTTTTTTGATTATGCAAATGCTATCAAGGCTGGGATACTTATTAGTTATTGTTAGAACGGTGACGTTCTTTTTCGGATCCAAACTATAAAAAGCAGTAAATTAAATGTTGACATACTCCAAAACCAGCCTTCAACTGTATGAGCACCAAATGAAAATAAACCTTTAGAGCTGTATATTTTATTATTCAAGTCAAAAATAAATATATAGGTAATGACTAAGTAAATAAACAGGTAAAGAATTGTTCCAATAAAAAATAATGCCTTCTTCCACTTTAATATTTTGTCTGAAAATAATCCCATCAAATTTGTATCCTGAATGCTTACCTTGTATTTTTACTGATTAATCTTAATTTCTGGCTTAATAGTAATATCTAACTTATTTTCTCTTTTTTGAGGCAACTCAAATTTCATTTGTAATTCATACGTTTCTATACAAGCCATAAAAGGTCCATCTCTTAACGATATTTTATATTCTGTATCTCTGAGCATTTTCATAACGATTTCTTTTGGAACGTCTTTAGGTTCTATATCTATTAGAGTAATTTTTTTATTTTTTTGTAACCTGCCCGATTTATTAATTTCTTCAAGACGAAACCTTACGGTTCCATATTTTTGCTCTGAAGAGTAATTTCCTGGAAATTTGGGGGTGGCTTGTTTAAAAACATAAACAGAAGCATCTTCGTCACAGTGTGGGCCACATGGACCAGGCCCTCCAGCGTATACCTTGTGACTGAGCAAAGCTAAAAGAATGATTATAATTCTCATACGATGTTCCTTTCGTTTATTTATATCATCAGGTTATAACAATTCTTTTTGTTTGGCAATACAGCTCCGTAGGGAGGATAAGCCAAGCGTCATCCGCCAAAGACACCCTTCGACAGGCTCAGGAAACTGCCCAGCCCAGGCTGCGCTCTCTTGCTTCGTAATTCACCTTGTTCGCCAGCATGACGGGAAGGGGACAGGTTTTCTCGTTCCCATGCTCCAGCGTGGGAATGCATACCAAACTTAAAGATTAACTCTCTCTCTAAAGTATAAAAGGGGTCAGATGAACTTGAAAAGTATTTCAAGTTCATCTGACCCCCTTGCTTAAATTTTGTAGAATTTTCCCAACAAGAATGATAACATGATACTTTACGTGTAAAGTATTTTGGGATCGCTTATGACTTATGGTACTTATCTAAAAGTTGATGAATTACTG
>Ga0224501_10004661_pt1 | contig 10806 bp, 8 predicted proteins | sample SF_Oct11_sed_USG_4_FD_169105 | JGI IMG/M metagenome (GOLD analysis project Ga0224501, IMG submission 169105) | Sediment microbial communities from San Francisco Bay, California, United States - SF_Oct11_sed_USGS_8_1 | ecosystem: Environmental > Aquatic > Marine > Sediment | place: USA...
GGCGGCATTCACCAGCTCGATGCGGTCATAGAATGGGATCAGTTTTGTACCTGCCGGGAGGATATTGCTCTGCTGCAGATCATCCACCTTAGCCTTAACGGCTTCGACCACTTGACGGGCATTACCTCCTCGAAGCATGAGCACCGTGCCTATCACCACCTCCCGTTCTCCATTGAGGACCACCGCCCCATGGCGTACGGCGTGGCCTACGCGGACTTCGGCGACATCTCGCACGAACACCGGTGTGCCACCAACCTCCTTCACGATGATGGACTCGATATCGCCCACGGTCTTGATCAAGCCAAGCCCACGAACGATCGAGCGGTCAGCATGCCGTTCTAACACGTTGCCCCCGACGTTGGCGTTGTTCTTCACCACCGCCTCGTAGATCTGGTGAAGCGTCAGATCGAACTTGCGTAGCTTGGCCGGATCGACCAGGACTTGGTACTGCTTCACGAACCCGCCCATGCCGTTCACATCGATCACTCCCGGCACGCTCTTGAGCAGAGGCCGCAGGACCCATTCCTGCATCGTGCGCTGATCCGTCAATTCCCCCTCGACGACCTGAGGATCGGTCGCCCCGGCATCCGGCCCTTCCACATAATATTGATAGACTTCGCCCAGCCCCGTGGTGACGGGGGCCATCACCGGGTCGAGCCCCTCCGGTAACCGCTCTCTTGCCGCCATGATCCGTTCGAGGACCAACTGGCGGGCGAAGTAGATGTCCACGTCGTCCCGGAACACGACGGTGATCTGGGACAGGGCAAATTTCGACAGGGATCGGATTTCCTCCATGCCCGGCAGACCCGTTAAGTAGAGTTCGAGGGGATAGGTGATGAAGCGCTCCACTTCGATCGGGGACAGCCCCGATGCCTCGGTCAACACCTGCACCTGGATGTTTGTCACGTCTGGGTAGGCGTCAATCGGGATCGATTGGAAGGCAAAGACGCCGACGACGGACAACAGACAGGCCAGGCCCAGAACCAGAATCCGCTGCCGAAGTGAAAATTTCAGAAGCGAGGCAATCATTGCGTCGGCTCGATCTTATGCCGTTCCATTTGGGACTTGAGGGCGAAGGAACCCTTCGTGACGACCTGCTCGCCAGCCTTGACTCCCTCCAGTACTCTGACCACATCTCCCTCTTCGTTCCCCAACGTGACCGCCCGCGTCTCGAAGACACCAAGCTCCCGTCGAACAAACACCATCTTGTTGCCGACAGGCCCGTCTTGGATGGCCGCAAGCGGTAGGCTCAGCGCGTCCGGGCTTGATGCCGTATATACACGGACGATGGCGAACATTTCCGGCTTCAACAGACGGTCGGGGTTCGGCACTGTCACCCGCAGGGTCATGGTGCGAGTGGCCGGATCGAGCGTATCGCCAATGTAGGTGATGGTCCCGGTGAAGATTGCATGCGGATAAGCCGCTAGGATCACGTCGACTTTCCGGTCCTTGCGGATGAATCGCACGTCCTTCTCCGGTACGTTACCGATCACCCACACATCCGTCAGATTGGCCACGGTAAAAAGCTTTTGCTCGGTTTCGACCACTTCCCCTTGCGTGAGGTTGCGTGTGATGACCCGTCCGTCGAACGGTGCGCGCAAAGAGACGTCGGCTTTGATCGTATGTTCCCGGTCTAGTCTGGCGATCTCCTCTCGAGGCACACCGAGCAGTTCGAGCCGGTTCTGTGCCTCACGCACTTCCGTTCGCGCGGTCTTCATGACGGCTTCACGACGCAGCAGCTCGGCGAGACTGATGGCCTTGTTTTCGTACAGTTCTTTGGCTCGAAGATGCGCCAGCTCCGCTTCATGCAATCTTGCCCCAGCCTTGAGATAGTCTCCTTCTGCCACACCAAGGTCCACGCTGTGGAGCGTCGCCAACAGGGCCCCTTTTTTCACGTCCTGCCCGACATCGACACGGACCTTCAGAACCCGGCCACGGATCAGAGTGGTGACCTCGGCCAGTTCGTTTTGATTGGCTTGGACGGTGGCAGGAAACTGACGATGTGAGAGAATCTGCCCCTGCGCCACCGGCGCCAGTTCCAGCTGTATCCGGGATAGTTCTTCCGGTGTCAGACGCAACAACCCCGGTGGTGTGGTAGGTGGGTCAGGTTTGGCGGCGGAAGTATCCGCCGGTTTGTTCTCACAGGCAATGCTCATCACGACGATCACGCATGCGGCGAGACCACGCATGAACCAAGCAAGGAGTCTGCTTGGGTTCTGATTCAACCGGCTATTATTCACAAATCACGACTTCTTGGCGGTAGTCTTTACGCCCAGTGTCTGCACCCTGCTGTTTACCTCCTCGCACGGGGCATGCCCCACAATTACGCCGCTTTCGTCGTGCAAATCTGAATATTCGTTGCCTTTTGCTACGGTGCAGGTTTGATTGCGTGGCGAAATGCAACAGTTGCTCCCTACGACTTCCTCACTCCATCGATCGTTGATATGAGATACTGCTACCGTAAGGGACCGGCTTTGTATGAAGATTCAGGCGCAGTTTCCGGACGAACAATCGCCGGCTGGTGAGTTTACGCGCCAGGCTGATGCATTCCGCAAATGGGTCACAGCCGACGGTAGCTCGGGCTATCCTGCCGAATCAGGGCGCTACCATCTCTACGTGTCATGGGCCTGCCCCTGGGCCCATCGTACGATCATCGTGCGCAAGCTAAAAAAGCTCGAGTCCGTGATCGGTATGACCGTCGTGGATCCTATTCGTGACGAGCGGGGATGGGCATTTCGCGGAGGTTCTGGACATTCCCTCGACTCCATCAATGGGTTTCAGTATCTCCACCAAGCGTATACGGCCACCGATCCAAGCTATGTGGGCCGCATCACGGTCCCGGTGCTATGGGATTGTGCCGCGAAACGCATCGTCACCAATTCCGACGATGATCTGATGAGGATCTTCAACGTGGAGTTCAACCGATTCACTGATAGTCCAATCGATTTGTATCCGGATAAGTTGCGGCAGGAGATCGACGAGCTCAATTGGTTCATCTATGAGAACGTGAACGACGGGGTCTATCGAGCGGGGTTCGCAACATCCCAACATGCATATGAACGAGCAGCACGGCGCTTGTTCGCAGCACTGGATCAACTCGATGCGAGACTTGCAACCCGCCGTTACCTATTCGGGCCTGAGATTGTTGAAACCGACTGGAAGCTCTTTGTCACCTTGGTACGATTCGACGTCGTGTACTATGGGCATTTCAAATGTAACCTTCGACGAATCGCCGACTACCCAAACCTCTTCGGCTATCTCAAAGACCTCTACCAAACCGATGGGATAGTTGACACCGTGAATTTCGACCATATCAAGCAGCACTACTATGTCACCCACGACGACATCAATCCTACTCGCATAGTCCCGATCGGACCTGAACAAGACTTGTCTACACCACATGGGCGAGACCATCTCGTCTAGCTTCGACTCTCCTCCCTCAAACATTCCTATTCGACTTCGAGAGCGAAGTCTTCCTATAGGTTGTCTAACCAAATAGACAGTCCTGAGGACATTTTCCCCAACGTTTCTGACCCATTCGATATGGAGGTGGCCATCTACGACTGTTTCTGCAGGGTTGCGTGACTCTCATGCTGGGATAATTCGAGCACGAGAGTTGCTCCATTCCAATAACAAGTGTTTGTGATCTTCAAACAGAAAGGAGCCGTTATGGACATGATGTGGTTGTTCGCACTCGTGATGGGTGGACTCCTCATCGGAGGGCTGGTTGTGTATAAGAAAAGTGTCTAGCTTTGGTCGAGGTAGTTTCCTCCGCTGGAAGGCTTCATCTCTCCAATGAGCGATCTTCTGGTGACGCGAGACCCGTTGAGGACGGAGATTCAATACAGTGGAGTGAGATGCTCGATTTTGCGAGCCTTCGGTGACTGTTATCTTGCTCGCCTCTCACGAGGCGAGCAAGGACTCGGCTTGAAAGAATGCGCTGCGTTCAAGGGTTACTGGTTTATCCTCCGACCAGAACGGAGGAGGCGCTTTGCGGGGCGAGCTTTGTTGAAACACTGCCCTGCAGAAAGCTCGCGACGGCACCTTGTCCTTTGGTCCCGGTTATGATCAGGTCCGGCTGTTCACGATTCACCACCTTCATGATCTCTTCTGCCGCCGGTCCTATGCATGGGAGTTGTCTGACCCGATAGTTGGCTCTCTCAAGTTTTGCTGCCTCCTGCGCGAGCAATTGGTCTCCCGCCTCCCTCACCATCGTGTAGCGCAAAAGCGGCATGACCTGCACATAGACGTAGACGCGCTCCCCGGCATGAACCGGTCGATTGCGTCCAAACCGCGACTGCCCACCACGATCAAGGCAATACTTCCCGCATGCTTCAGTAACGCCTGCGCAATTCCCCCCTCCTCCACCAGCACTAAGTCTTTCAAACCTAGTTCCGCCAATAGCCTTTGAAACAAAGAACCTAGAAATAAATGATTGGCGGGCAACTCGACTTTTTTGGTAGAGTGCGCCACTGCTGCCTCGATGCTCGGTTTATTAATCTCAAGAGGGTTATCCGAAGTATGGAAACAACAGCTGCGTGTAGGCCGGTCTGCTTCAGGCAATGTCAATATGGATTCGTTCTTGCCGTCGTATTAATCGTGCTCTCTGGTTGCGCTGCTCCAAGAGCTGCAACCAGCCCACTCACCCCAAACGTCGGACAGAACGCACAGCCTGTTCTTCTGGCTGATGCCGATCCAAAGACCGTCCCGTCAGCTGTACCAGCATACGACTCGTCTTCTGAAGAGCCATTTGATCCATTTTCCAAACCGGGTGAAGAGGGGGTCGAAGAGTACGATCCATGGGAGCCGCTGAACAGTAAGATTTTTGATTTTAACTGGGAGCTTGATCGCTGGCTGCTGAAGCCTGCGGCCAAAGGCTATAACTTCATTGTCCCCAATATCGTCCAGGTGGGCATCAGCAATTTCTTCTACAATATTCGTGTCACGCCACGCTTCATGAATAATCTTTTCCAGGGCAAGTTCAAAGGCGCGGGAATAGAAGCCGGTCGCTTCCTCATCAATACGACGGCCGGAGTGGGTGGATTCTTCGATGTGGCCCAACACTTCCACCTGACCACGCCGGAAGAAGATGCCGGGCAGACACTTGGGTTTTATGGAGTCAAACCCGGCCCCTATATCATGGTGCCGTTTCTGGGACCCTATACCGCTCGAGATCTTGTCGGGTACATCGGAGATATTGCTTTAAACCCTATTTACTGGTTGATGTTCCCGATTATCGAGATTGATGCCATTCCTTCCGTCATTCCGCATCAGAATCGAGTCACGAGTTCTCTGATACTTCTCACTGCCCGTGGAACCGAAATCGTCAATGATCGGTCCTTGAACCTCGAAAAATTTGAGGGGGTGGAGGAGTCTACCCTGGATCTCTATGCATCGGTCCGTAACGCCTACCTTCAAAAGCGTGCCAAGGCGATCCGAGAATAATTGATCGGCGTTCTTCAAGCTCTCCTGTTGCTTCCTTGAAGTGTACTAGGTGGCTCCAATGTTCGCCGGGACGGCCATCGAGTTGGCTTACCTTTGCGGTAGAGCGCTGGTTAGACGCTCTTGTTGTAGATGATAATACCGACGATGAAGATCACAAGCATCACGGCCGCAAACGTTAAGAAGGTACTATCCATGGCAGTTACTCCATCCGCCTGGGCCCGTTAGTAGCGACATGGCACAGCACACGTCCCAAGGATGAGACCGATGGGCAGCTCTTGCCTGAAGAACACCGCAAAGAACGATGCCCCAACATCTGATGTCAAACAACAACTCGGCCCCCTGGACATTAGGGAATCAAGATCTTGAAAACTTATTCTGCAGAAAACATGCTGTCAAGTAACTTGGACGGAACGCCCAGTGGAAATCGATCGGTGCAGGCTGCAAGGTAGCCGTGAGGTTACTATGGTCATTAGCGGTAAACAAAGACCGATGACAGGATCATAACAACGCCGTGACCATAAGCAGCAGGCTCACCGCCAGTGAAGCAATAAAGAGGTGAAAAAAACAAGCCGCGAAAAACTATGAGGATTGTGTATTGTTGTCAAAACGAATTCGGTGGAAAGCTGGGAGGAAAATTACTAAGCAGCCGTCTGAACGCGACCGCGTCTTGCAGAAACCTTGGAGGGGTCACCTGCTGGTGGATAGACCTGAACCGAGTAGGTCCGATCTGGATCTAGTGTAACGCACACCTTACCTGTCTTATTGAGGTAATCAATGGCCAAATAGACTTGATTCCACGTCAGGTCGGGACACAGGCCAACTACCTCTTCCATTGAACAGCGAGCCCCAAACTCCTCCAGAGCACGATGAACACGGTCTATAATTGCTGAAACCCGCATGAGACCTTCCTCTATGATCTATAGAACATATGATAATCAGTTCGTACTACGATTGTGAACTAGGGATGTCACTAGTAAGAGGAAGGTATATTACTAGTGGCTCGAATCCGTACTGATTCTAAAGTTCGGTCTCTATCAAGTACCTGACTCGGAGCGTCCTTACGTCGACACGCTTACGAGGCCCTCAGCAATTGCGTACTTGATGAGCTCGGCGGTGGAATGCAGATTGAGCTCGCCCATGATGCGAAACTTGTGGAATTCCACGGTCTTCACAGAAATATTGAGAATGGAGGCAATCGCCTTGGTTCCTTTTCCCTCCGCAACAAGCTGAAGCACCTCACGTTGCCGTTGCGTCAAAGACGTCACCAACGGCTTGCTTGGCTGCCCATCCGGAGATTGGAGGGTCGCGGCCAACACGTCCTTCGTGATCAGCGGAGTCATGTAGTGTTGACCACCCATGACCGCCTGGATAGCTTGCTTGAGTTCCACCGCTGCTGACCGTTTGATCAGGTAGCCTGCGGCCCCAGCCTTAAAAGCTTCGGTGGCGTAGGTAGGAGTCGCGTGCATGGTCAGAAAGATGAGCTTGCTTTCCGGCACCAACTTGGTCAACTGGCGTGCCGCATCCAGCCCGTTGAGCATCGGCATGGAGATATCGAGCAATATGATATCCGGGCGTAGCTGTTCAGCCATGTCGACCAGCGTACGCCCATCTTCCACCATCCCAACCACCTCGCCCTCGGCTTCGACCAGCTTCCGCAGCCCGGCCAGAACAATGGCGTGATCATCTGCCATCAAAATACGCGGACGTTTCATGTGACCTCCACGTCAATCGGCACCCAAGCACAGACCTTCGTCCCCTGAGATGGCAGCGACTGAATTCGGAAAACTCCATGCAATTGCCGCAACCGTTCCTCCATACTGCTCAACCCCAGACCTTTTTGATGGGTTCTTAAGTCGGCCAGGTTAAACCCCTTTCCGTTATCAGTGACGGAGAGACCAAGCCCTTTGGAAGACCCACGGAGCTGAACGGTCACCCGCGTTGCCTGCGCATGTTTCACCACGTTCTGGATGCTCTCCTGCATCACCCGGAAAAGACAAGTGGCGCGATCGAGAGGAACGGCGTTGGGAATCCCAGCCATCTTCAGACGGATCGGCAGGCCTGTGCGACGGGAAAATTGCTCGACATGATCTTCGACAGCCGGGCGCAGTCCGGCATGCTCCAAGAGCGAGGGGTGAAGACGGTACGCGAGGCTATGCACATCGTCAGAAACCTGTTCTAACCCTTGGCGAAGAGTTGTTAGCGCGTGCGCAAGTTCACTGGGTACGATGGAGGGATGGTTCTCAACCGAGGCGACCTCCAGAACCAGGGCCGCCAGTCGCTGGCTCACATCGTCATGCAAGTCCCGAGCGATTCGTCGCCGCTCATGTTCTTGCGCCGTCAGGAGCTTCGAGGTCAGCTCTTCCAACTGTGCCTGCTGTTGACTCAGCTCCATCTGATTGCGATGAATCGCATCGTCAGCCTGCTTGCGTTCGGTGATGTCGCGATTGGATTCCAGTGCATATTCCTGGCCGCCGTACATGACCCGCACATGCCGACTCTCGACGATCAGCCGCCGACCATCCTTGGCCAAGTGGATGATCTCACCATACCAACGGCCTTCTTGCGCGAGACGGGCCTCCATTTCTTTGATCGTGGTCAGAGGGCTCGTATTGAGCAGCGTATGGCTGCTGCGCCCGATCACCTCATCCGATCGCCATCCGTAGAGTTCTTCCGCCCCGCGGTTCCAGTACACGATGCCGCCACCGATCTTCCACACAATGATGGCATCGTGAGATTGATTCAGCAGGTCCGCTTGCTGTCTGAGCAATTCCTCAGCCTGCTTACGCTCGGTAATATCGCGATTGGACTCAAGCGCATATTCCAGGCCGCCGTACATGACCCGTACATGCCGACTCTCGACAATCAGCCGCCGACCATCCTTGGCTAAGTGGGTAACCTCGCCATACCAACGGCCCTCTTGCGCAAGACAGGTCTCCATTTCTTTGGTCGTGGTCTGAGGGCTCGTGTTGAGCAGTGTATGGCTGCTGCGCCCGATCACCTCATCCGATCGCCATCCGTAGAGTTCTTCGGCCCCGCGATTCCAGTACACGATGCCGCCACCGATTTTCCACACAAAAATGGCATCGTGGGATTGATTCAGCAGGTCCGCTTGCTGCCTGAGCAACTCCTCCGCTTGCTTGCGTTCGGTGATATCGACAGCCACACCTCCGAACAGAACCGGGGCCCCCTCGTGATCGACAATGGGGAATTTACTGACGACGGCATGCCGAATCTCACCATGTTGGAGAAACGACTCGACGGTATGCAGCGGAACTCCGCTTTCCCGCACTTTCCTATCGTTCACCTCATACTGGTCCGCCACGTCAGCCGGCCATAATTCGAATGCCGTCTTTTCCTTCCAGTCAACCCCTTTGAGGACGGATTCGTGAAACAGTCGATTGATGTAAAGATAGCGTCCTTGGCCATCCGTGATCCACGCAAAGCCATGTAAATTATCCATAAAGGAAGCGAATTGCCGCTCACTGAGTTTCAATGCCTCCTCGGCTTGTTTGCGTTTTGTAATGTCGATCATCGCTCCCAAGGTGCGCGTAGGACGACGCTCAGGTCCTTCGTGATCGAATAACGTCCATGAACGTAAGCTCAGCCAGCGGATGCTGCCGTCAGGCCGCACTACGCGGTGCTCTATCAAGTTCAGATCGTCACCCACAGAATTATTGGTCAGCTTCATCGCTGTCACGACCGCTTCGCGATCATCCGGGTGGATGAGCTTAATGTACCCCTCTACGGAGGCCGGCTCTCTGGATCCCACACCATAGATTTCTCTCATCACCGGTGACCAGTAGACGTTGCCAGTGCGATGGTCGTGATCAAAAATACCAAAGTTCGCCAGGCGGATGACCTGATCCGATCGCTCCTCGGTCTCATGGAGAGCGCGCTGTACCTCCACGCGAGCGGTCACATCTTCTGTCACAATCACGATACCGCCGACTTCGCTCCCGCTATACCAGGGGCGAACATTCCAGGTAATCCACTGTATGGAGCCATCAGATCGGACGAACCGGTCCTCATCTTCGCTGAGAATTTCTCCAGCCAGACCTTGGCGATGGACATCCTTCCAGCGAGCTGGAATATCGGGGAACAGGTCATAGTGGGACCGACCGATAATATCTCCTGTCAGCCGATACTCCTCCATCCAGCGGCGACTCGCCCCAAGATAGCGCATGTCCCGGCCGAACATCGCAATAGCGGCAGGAGCATGCTCGATGAATAAACGAAGCCGCTCCTCGCCTTCGCGCAGTGCTTCGTTCGCCCGTTTCTGGTCGGACACGTCGATCTGAAATCCGATAAGTTCGAGCGGCACACCTGCCTCATCGCGAAGCAGGCGGACTTCATCGCGAAGCCAGCGATAGGCTCCATCCTTATGCAGGAACCGGTATTCGTGGATATGACGACCATGTTCAAAGGTTCGCGAAAGGCCCGCCGACACATACGCACGATCATCGGGATGGATATGACTCATCCAAAAGTCCGAGTGACTGGTGAAGTCTTTCGGACTGTACCCGAGCTGCTCCACCACGTTCTCACTGACGAATGTGGCGGCATAATCCCCATCCGCCTTACAGGCGTAGAGCACCACCGGAGTGGACGTCAGCAGAAGTTGTTGCCTGGCTTGCACCGTCCTCAATGCCGTCGTGCGCTCTTCGACACGCTGTTCAAGCGTCTCGTTCAACCGGCGAAGGGCGTCCTCCGCCTGCTTGCGCTCAGTGATGTCATTGCCGATTGTGAGCATGCAGGACTTCCCGTTGAGCGTGATGAAGTTCGCGGCAATAAGGAACTTCCGGAGTTCTCCGTTCCGCATCCGCATGGATACTTCAAGATTCCTGACCGCCCCTTCTGATCGAAGTCGATCGATTAATCTCGCACGCTCCTGGGGATCAGGCCAGATCCCCAACATCAACGTAGTCTTTCCGATGACTTCGTCCCGCTTAAAGCCGAAGATCTCTAGGCATGCGTCGTTGATCTCGAGACAGAGCCCGGTCTCGAGTTCGGTGATACCGATCGGATGAGGACTCAGACGGAAGGCTTCGGCAAAGAAGTCGTCCGTTTCCGTTTGGACGGCGTTGTCTTGCCGATCTCCGGTGTGAAGTGCGGGTGAAAGCGGTCGTGCCCTCACCCAACGCTTTTTCTTAGCGGCTTTGGGTGTCATGGCGAGAGAAATTGATTCTAGTCCACTTACAAGGACCCCGCAAGACCAAATTCCCCGCAAGGCCGTCTGCTATGGAACAGCTGCGAGAGCTGTCGAGGATCAGATCGCCGAAACGGCCCCCGAAGAAATCCCCGAACTGGAAATCCCGCATGAGGTCGTCCGCCGACCACCGTTCACTCATGCCGGCGTGACCC
>Ga0224501_10004663_pt1 | contig 10805 bp, 7 predicted proteins | sample SF_Oct11_sed_USG_4_FD_169105 | JGI IMG/M metagenome (GOLD analysis project Ga0224501, IMG submission 169105) | Sediment microbial communities from San Francisco Bay, California, United States - SF_Oct11_sed_USGS_8_1 | ecosystem: Environmental > Aquatic > Marine > Sediment | place: USA...
CTGGCACGATGGCGAGATTGACTGTAAGCGGGGAGGCGGGTGAGGCGGCGACGATGTGCGTTCGACGGCATGCTCGTCCCAGTGAAATGCACCCCAAATTAGCAACTAGATGGCAGTAAGTCGAACGGAGACCCCTGGAAACGAAACCTGTTGAGCCGCAGGTGACTGGGACACCGCTACTTGAAGTCCCCGCCAGGCAGTTGACGCGTCTGTGAGAAGGAGTTCCGAACAAGTCAGTTTCTGCAACAGAAAACAGCAATAAGCAAAGTGCTCAAGGTGAAACATTGAAATGGGACAGAGGCCTCTCTAGTAAGGGGGTGACAGCAGCAAAAACAAAACAAGGCCGCCGAACGGCGGTAACAGTGCACCAGGTTGTAAAGTTGCCCACACGGAGATCAGACACAACACAAACACAACCCCAGTCAGCCACTCAGTATGGCTTCGACACCGGACAAAAGCGCAATGCCAACAGGACTAGTGTAGACGCCAACGTGGGGTTGAATTAATTTCCTGTAAAATGCCCATCAACGGGCACAGGCAACGGTCGTTGCACAGCAGCAAATGGAACAGTGGAACCCCTAGGAAGGGGGCGATGGCATAAGGGAAAAATCTGGGCCGCTGAATGGCGTGAACAGTGAACTGGGGCGTTGTTGTGCTGAAACGGAAATCAGCACCTACCAAAACAAAACAGTAACTGCTGGTCCCCTACTAATCAAGAATACGAGCTGTGCGTTTCTGTTAGCTGAGCGAATGACTGAAATCGCCGAAAAAGGCCACCCACAGGCACAAAGCACGGCCCAACAAAGGCAGCGTAAGAATGGAAAAGACTGACGTACACACGCAGTTAGTACTCACCAAGAAACCGCCGCAGCAGTGACGCCTGTAGAGGGAGCAGCGACCGACATTCAAGTGGCTGGGCTGTGTTGCGTGTATAGGTCACTTTACGGTGAAGTGAAGTCGCTTTAAGAAATGACCGGCACGAATGCAGTACAAAAAACGTCTAGCATGCAGACCTACTGGGAGACGAATGAAAGGCAAGCGGGCAGCATCCCGCTCAAGTAATGGGATTACGCTGCTGACACCATGGGGTCATGGTGCCAGCAGCAGAGGCCATTCCCATCATGCCAAAAGGTCGTGCCAGACAAAAGCTTTGAAAACGAACAGACGGAAATGACAAACAGCGCACGAGCGGGGCTTAGCTTGAGCCCGCGGAGTTTCGCTGGGGGCCGCGGGCTTTAAATTGAGCCCCCGCGGGCTTCAAATTGAGCCCACAGGCTTTAGGAAATTGGATCAAGTCCTTGTCCTCTCACTCAGACTGTTGTTACCACCGGCTGTCAGTAGCAACGTCGCTGCGTTCCTGCGCTCAACGACCTCTAGTGGAGAAGACCGCTGGTTGAAAATTGCAAATTCAGCGCTCGCGAAGAATGGTTTACGCGAACTTCGCAACAACCGCTGACTGGCTCACACCGGTCTTGGTCCTTCTTTGAGCAAGCAGGTACTAACGGCACACCTACCTAATGCCCCGAAGGGCTGGATCTATCCGCAAGCGTGCCGCCCCTAGTGTAGCTTAATCCATTTTCTCAGTCACTCCGTACGTCGACAATGGAGCACGCGCCGCTGCAGCCAGGTACGTTCTGCGAAAGGCTTAGCATTTACTGGTTTTGGTACCCCTGTAAAACTAGACCCCTTCTCAGAAATAACTACGTTACGTTTCCTTCGAAGGGGTGACCAGATAAATTTTACAGAAAATATGGGACAGTTGTGACACTGTTTGCTGAGCACTACTGATACTAAGGCTGATTTACTGAGTCGAGCCCTTTGAACTATAAACTGTCATGTGGCTGAAGTAGAGTGAAACCTGGATAACTCGAACTGCAGGAACCACAAAACAAAGTTCGAGGTATGAAAAGTTTGAGTCATGAGTTATGCTCTCCTTTTGCTTCAGCCATGTGGCCACCATAGCGAGTCCATTCCGCTCTTGTGTATTCCATTCCCTGGCTAAATTTTCTAAAATTTGTTCGATTTTCTTCTCGTGTGAAAAGAAAACAATGAAATTAAGCTTGTTACACAAGAATGCAAACACATCCAGCAACAGAAAACCTAACTTGATGGCACTAACCGCAGTTGGAGTTATAACTAAAAGTTCGGGATAAGCCCAGCAAATTCTCATAACCCAGGCAGGGACTATGAAACTTGGTTTGGGTTAAGCAAGTTTTCGAGTTATCCGGGGTCGAGTTAACCGAGTTTCACTGTACAATGATAATAGGATCAAACTTAAGGATTCCTAGTGTCACAATGGGGTCTTTTAATGCATGTTGGTTGACCATTACAGCGAGATCTATCACAAACCAAACCAGCTGTCAACTGAAATGACACACAAAATGAACCATCAACTACAGGGGGAACCATGTTTTACAGCGGGTAATTTGAGTGTGGATGTGCAGGTGGTCATCTGACAGAGGGTTAATAATTATTCAGACTAACTTTATACGAAATAAAGAAAAAGGTTCCAATCACCTAAACCGGTAAATTTCAGAATTGGCTCCTTCCAATCTCACAAGAAGAATTCTTTCTGTGCGCTTATCAAGTCCTTAAATGCAGACTGACAGAGCTCGCAACACCTGCATATGGGTCCCATTTTATGTTATAAAGCCTGTGGAGTACAATGCCCACAAACACCGTGGAGATCAGCATGCAGTAGCTCTTTCTTAGTTTTTGTTTTATTTTGGTTACTCTTTGCGTTTTTGACAAGCTGGCTGACTATCTTAAAAATGAAAGTCACTTCATGCATTCATTGGTGGAAATGTCATTGGTTGGTTTACTCCTGATGATTCTAGTTATAACAATCAAGCTATAGATGAGATGTATGGAGAGTTGACTGGTAGGAATAATGCGTATTGGCAGTACGCCCCTGGCTTACAAATACATTGTCTAGCTCCGCCTCTACTTCCTCATAACTCAACGCCTTTATTTACGTCTTCACTGGCTCCTTGCTGTTTTGTCTTCACTGAAAGGTAAATTGCCAAATAGATCATTAGCTCCTGCCCCTATACACCAAACTACGCATGGTATCTATATAAATAGACAATAAGTGCGCAAACCACAAGCCATTGATTGCAAGAAAGCCGAATTAACCAGCATAAATCGAGTTTCTCTCCATTATCACTTATAGGCCTGGCCTCCAGAAGGAATGACTCAAAGGTGAACAAAAATCTGACTATCGTTTTCTGGCTGATCACAGAAAACAATCTACTGAGTCCAAAGTGCGACTCAAATTTGAGATGCCCATGAAATTTTGTTAAGCTAGTGCATTCAAAGTGCATTAACCTGGTGGCTGAGCTAACTCGAAATGATTTTTTCATGATTGTTTGGCCAGCATCAACACTTACTTGTCAATGAGAATGTCTGGGTTTAACCAAGAGAGAATGACCAGTTAGGTTTTAGAATACCAGTGGGAGATGTTAGTATTGCAATTACTCAATCTTTTTGCCCCACCTGTAGAACCTTCAGCCTTAGTGGGATCAGGCGGGAAAATCATATATTTCTCTGGAGCCAATTCTGCAGGAGTTTCTTAAATTTTATCATTGAGTGAAAAGCGAGTTTGTAACAGATTAGGGAACTTTAGGCTGGAAGGTAGGCAAAAGGCATGCGCCCTGCCAGCTAGGTCTACCGGTGCTCATCGCAAGGTTTCTCTAGCAGGCCCGTAACTTACACAGTTTTTCACGATCTACACCGAAAATGGAGAGGATGATCCTTGTTTTCAGCATTGAATAATCCCCATGATAATCCCCTTAATCCCCTTGAAACTGGATAATGTTGTGGGATGACCAAATTAAACCAATACATATCCCCAAGGTCAGGTCATTCTGGGTCTAGAGGCTGCGGAAATAGATGCACCACAGAATTGCTACTGTAACGAGCTGTTTTGGGGGCATTCAGAGAACTTTATAGAGTGAAGCCTAGCAATATAAGTACCCTATGCCGGATCAGCCTAGTTTGGTTAGTGGGAGATTTTGGTGGTTAGAACGACTTGAACCCCTGGTTCAAGTCATAGAAATATTTGTCTCTAACAGTGAATGTGAGCTCCTCCCACTATTCTCAGCTTTTGCAGCTGCATAACTATAAACCTAAGTTTTACATTAAACAGAAAAAGACATGGGTATTGGGTCTGCGGGGTGTGGCTGTTGGAGTGCCTCAGTTTGTGCTGGCAGTGGTGCAAAGGAGACCGGTGTCCATTGTCCCAATCCATCTCCTCAAAGCTTTTACCTTTCTCACCTGGAGAAAAGTACACCTTTCCTGCTGCCTAAACCGGGAGAGCTTTTTGAAAAAATCACAAACGCAGTTCGTCCTGAACCCAGGACTCCGGCATCAGTCACCCCGAGGGAACTGTAAATCATCACAATTGGGTACCTCACGTCACCAATGTGGAACAGCAGTATTTGAAAAACCAACCTTGGGGAATGTATCGCCCATTGAGTTTTAAACCACTCTTCCGCATTTCTGACTGGGAATCCCATATGTTTGGCCAGCTCACTCAGCTGAACCATATTCGGTTGGTAATTCGTTGCCATCCCAAGTTCGGTCAATATTTCTATCATCAGCGGAGTACAACTATTAACAAAAGCATAGGATTATTATTATTATTTTATACTTAAAATAGCCAAACAACAATGCATTTGCATCTAAATTTCAGTTTAGATTCCACCAGATGTGTTTTCCAGCGCTATAAATGTATGGATCAGCGATCACTTCGCAGTACAAAGCTCACCCGGAACAGTTTCACTGACCAGTGAGTTCAGCAAAACAGCTCGTTCGCAAGTGATGTGTAATAGCACGTGAATGTCTACTCGCTATGCCAGGACAACACCACCGGGTAAATGATTGGAAAATGCTTACACATCGCACAAAAATATACTCTTCAAAACCTGGGCTGGACATTCTGGCTTGTTAGGCCTGGTATGGAGATGAACATCTGTTTGATCCTATAGGAATTGAGTTACGGGCATTGTTTAAACGAATTATCACGTATCATTTGTGTATCTAGCAATTGCCCTCTAGGTCTGTCAACCGCAGTTCCTGTCCTTTCCTATACAATCCATTCAAGGCAACTAGCTGAAGTAAGGCTACAAGTGTGGTTATTCAGTTCAATAAATAAGCAATACACCCAGCCTAAATTGTTAAAAATTACGCCCTCCCTTCTTTAATTCGCCATTTGCAAACATACGGTATCCTTCTTCACCATCAACACTCTGACATGGTCTCACTATTTGATTTGCTTATGATAGTGTAGCCCGACAACTGATTTCAATCATGGCTAGAATTGTAGCAAAGTGGTTGCCCCGCATATTGTGAACAGTTGTGGCCAGTCCCATCAGCCATGTCAATGACACTGGCACTAATAAAACTATAGCAACCCAAAACCCAAAGATGTTGGAATGTCCGGAGCCCTGGCACAAATGTTATAGTCAAACCAGATGATCTGAAGATGTTTTACAGTGGCTTTAAAAAAATTCCTATTGTTAAAGGCTCTAAGTTGCACTCGGAACTTTGTTTTTCTATTGGGCTGCCCCTAGAATGCGCTTCTTTCAGTCAGCAAGATGTTACACAAAATTATTCAAAACTCTGGATTTGACTCCTTTTGATGGCCGAATTCGAATTCAGACCCCTTTATTCCATGCCAAACACCTAATGCTGCCCCTTAAAACTCGATGTCTACTAATTATGCTAGACAGACAGCCCCATACTGACTGACCATAATAAAGCCTCCCATCTACAGCGCGACCTACGTACTTTCTCTTTTTCCTGGCACAGGATCTCTTGTGTTTTAGCAGTTCAGGCCTCGTCATCACCACACCACACCATGGGCATCTTATCAAATTCAAACCTGCAAGTAACATCAACTGCGCGTCACACCTCACCATGGGCATCTTATCAAAGTCAAACCTGTAAGTAACATCAACTGCGCGTATATCAAGTATAGTCGATTGAAGCGCCTTCCTTTGCAAACGGTTTAGACTCTCATCAAAAATTCTCCATTCTCCAAGGAAATTAGCACAACACTCGATGGTTGAGTGCCCAGCTCCCTGGCCGATTACAGAATTAAGTGTAAGGACCTGTAAGACTGCGAGAATGCGGGCAGGCAGACGAATCTGCGAGAATAATAGTCTGCGGCTATCAGCGAGAATAATAGCACGGATGAGCTTTCCTGTCATACACATTGTTGGAATGTCTGGCAGACGTCACGCTCAGTTGGATTGGTCAGCCAATTTTACCCGCGCTCACGTAATCACCTAAAGCGCGTGGTAATGAATTGTATTGGGTGGCTTGAAAGTTCGCTCATCGGCCATCTTTTATTGCTGCACTGGTTGTCTTTATTTGGTCAATTCTGATAATCATCAGGATTATATAGTTAGACCAGGAACAGAAGGTAAAATAAACGAGTCAATCCCATGCTATTAGAGAAATACATGGGGACTATTGTAAATTGCCCAACGCAATCTGACGTTATCCACTGCAGCTAGTAGTTTATGATCAATTGACAACATGTACACTATGGCCTGGCTGGTAATCTAAGCTGTCATCGCCGGATACAGAAAAGCCATCAGTCACGGATTGACTGAGTTTAGAACTGGGCAATTCTTTGTTAGCTAACCAAAGTGCAAACATGAGTTGGGGCAAAAGCGATGTAATTAATTGCCTCTCCTCAAGCCACCAGCTGAGTGACAGATGCCAGACGCCATTTATGATGATTTTGACCCCAGAGCAAAAGCCACCCGCGGCCATCGGCAGCTCAACTTACTCGGGGTCAAACGCGGATTATCCGCCTTTGTGCACACAGCCTAAGAGGACAGTGAAAATGAGTAATCATCACTCACTAGTGTGTTGAAGTTGTGCATGCTCCTGCCCGATGAGTTTTCTGACAGTTTCGGGAAGTACACTCCCAAATAAGTTATTAGGCACAATTATAGTTACAGGGCTAGTTCTCACAACAGGTACGGGAACAGACTCAGGTTCGGCTGTCGGAGCTGGAGCATGATCCGGAATATCCTCAGCAGTCTCAGGTGCCAGATCCGGAATATCCTCAGCAGTCTCAGGTTCGGCTGTCGGAGCTGAAGCACGATCCGGAATATTCTCAGCAGTCTCAGGTGCCAGAATCGAATCCTGGTCCTGAAGATCCATATCCTCCTCTTCTACACCAAAATCCCAATCAGTCAGTGACCTAGAGGAAAGAACGAACAACCAAGTGAGGACTCCTTGCTTTGTGTATCTCACATTGGGGAGTATACAATAGGGCCTGCTGGCTGTAAGCCATCACAGATTACACTTGTGGCGGACTGTCGAGCAGTCTGTCTAATTAGCTCATCAGTTGAAATCTTCTGATTAGCTTACAGCTTCCTTTTGACCTTATGCGGTGAAATAACACACACGACTGTTTTAGCTGGAACAAAGTAGATTGATACGGGAACAGATGGCATATGTGATCTGGAGAGTCTATAGCCCAAAAGTCGATGTCCAGATCCACATCCGCTTATGATGTGGCCTGACATCAGACAAATATCAGCTCAATCGTTTTTGAGCTTATGCCGTCCCTGCGTGGCATAGTTTTCTGAGTAAAAACCATGAAGTCAAACTGGAGCCGATTCATAAGCTAGCCACCAAAATGACACGCGCCACTGGCGATCTTACAAATAGTGGTTGAAAGCTATACAGATATATCCGATGTCTTAGCCGAGGTATGTCACAATCAATTTTTTCGAACGATAAACACTCCTCATAAAGTAGGAGAACTTTTAACCAAAGGGTCTCCTATTGCTGCCAATTCCGTCCATCTAGGTGTCGTACCACCAAGCGGCAGAAGTTATTTTTTACTATCAATTGAGAAATTTTAAAAGATGATACTTTTTGTTTTTCCATAACATTTCAATTCAATCAATTTTATAAATTGAAAATGAAATGAAATAAAGCTTTCTTTGCATTTGGGTGCATCTCTAACTGCGGCAGCAAAATGTGGCAGCAAAATGGGAGTGGCCTCCAAAGCTATGACAACTATCAAAGAGAGGTTACGACCAAGGTAATGATGAGCTGGAATGTCACGTGCTGCCCGAATCATAATAATCGCTTGCATACTATTATGAATCATTTAGATTCCCATACAGTGAGTCACATTTGCATCAAAATTGAACGAGCGTCAATCGGAACTTTTCCAGGCTTCCCTCGTTATATATCAATTGGGCTATTTTCAGAATATTTCAGACGGTTCGGTGAACAGATAGCCTCAGTTGAAAAAACGCAAGGGTTTTGGGTGCAGTTACGGGCGCATCAGAGTTGACTTTTCTCAATGTCTTGCGTGTCTAAGGAAAAACAGCTGTGCAGTCTGTTTCATGGTCTGTTTGACAGCCTGAAGCGACGGTAGAATAAGTAGGCCATTGTTAGGTAGCCTTGACATTTTGATAATCTTGACAATGCATAAATTAGTACGCCTACTTTCAGGCGCAAAATTCTGTTCAGATGATTGAATTCATTTTCAGACGCGACTGAGGTATAATTATGGTTTAAAAACACACTGAGTGTTTTAAGCATTGGAACTGAGAATGCGCCTGAAACCCGGTTACAGATGCCCAAACCCCATCAAGCGAATGTATCTATTTATGCCACTGTTCAGCTGTCAACTGCTTTTCCTTTACATCTGTTACAAAGAATACATTCACCCTCATAAGTTTGAAGAGAAATGTCTACAAATAACAATAAATTTTGTTTCACTTGGCCAATGGTGGAATTGGAGAAGGCACAGAAAATTGGACCCATTTGTTCAAGTGGGCTGCCACGAATCGGAAAACAGACGACGCTGTTGTACCAATGTTTCCGTAACTCCACCCAATAAGAAGATGGCTTTCTGTTGCCACGCCTTCCAGTTGAGTTTTTAAACTTGTATCATCTAAGAAGTCTAGCAAATGGCATTATGTCAGCTTTAGCATGTATTTTGCATTCGGCACAGCAGAGGCAATATTTATCACCCCTCCTAAGGAAACAACGTAGTTAGTTTCTGAGAAGGGGTCAAGTTCAAGAGGGCTGCCAATACCAGCAAATGCACAGCCTTTCACAAACGTAGCTAGCGATAGTGGTGAATTTCTCACTGCCCGATGTACAGAGTGGCTGAAAAAAATGGATTACGCTATCTGAGCGGCGGCCCAAACGCTCATAGATTCGGCGCATCGTGAGAGAAAATTGATGTGGCGTTAGTGACTGCTTGCTCGAAATACGACCAGCACCGGTGTGAGAATGTGAGCATTCAAATTCCTTCACGAGCACTGGATTTGCGAATTTACGTAGCCAGCGGCCATTTTGACTGGAGGCTGTCCGACAATCCTTGCTAATGACAGTCTGGGTTAGAGGCCAAGGACTCCAAGCGATCGTCTTTAGCCCACAGGCTCAAGCCATGGAGCAAGATGGAGTGCCAACAAGGCCCATTCACATTACGCATGGTTGAAGCCGAAAGGCTCTGTCGCCACCATTTTGTTTTGGGTATTGAAACTGAGGCTAAATAGCTTAGATATAAGAAGCCCCCAAACTTCACAACTGTCTAGCGGCCAATCATATGCCTTGAATCCACCTGTCCCATACATCATTGGATAGCCAAAGATCTCCTCTATCCAATGCCATTAATGCCATTGACATTGAACTGAAGCTGTAGCGGCCAAAAGGCCAGGCTGTGAAACACATGCCAGAGGGATGCAGTATTGATGCACTGCAAATCACTTAGTATCCAGAGGGATGCAGTATTGATGCACTGCAAATCACTTAGTATCCAGAGGGACACGCAGCGATAGGTGAAGTTCAATCATGCTGCAATTGCCATTGAAAACTTAATGACAAATATACATTCATAACTCTCAGTTCAAAGGACACCTCGGTGAATCTTCCTTTAAAACGAGTGGGGCTTAATTTAGGTTTCCAGGTGGCCGTTGAATTGAGAGTTCTCTCGAATTGGGTTCGTTCGAATTCAGTGTTCACTGTATTTGGCTTTGATAATCGAGTGACCAGCCTACAGATAAGTCTGTGTAACTGCATGGATACCGGGCTAAACCACGGAGCTCCGCGGGCTAAACAATAGTGGTGAAGCATGAAAAGAAGCTCTGTGAGCTAACAGCCCTAGGCATTAAACATGTTTAAATGTGATGTTCCTAGACCCTGGACCCTGGACCTTTCTGAGGTTTGTTGCACTGTATATGATCGGAGCCTGATATCACAAAACATTGACAGCACAGACCGGGTCAACTGATATCCGTGGAGCCCACCTCAATCTCACAGTTTGACTGGAGCTAGAAGAATGAGTTCGCCTGCTCAAGACCATGCCAGTTGTAGGAGATCAGAAGCAACTGGCGTAGATTTGGGTGGCACTTTAAGCCAGGCTTAGCCATCAGCACTTTTAGTAAAACTTTCGGCAAGCGGGACTACCCTGGACAGCGCATTGGTTGGCTTGGTCAGTCAACCTCTGTTTATTGTGTCATATAGCACAGAGTAGGTACGATCCCGGGTGTATTGGTGATCAACTCCTGCACCGGGTTCACCAATGAGCTGGTGGATGCACTCATCACACTTAACACTGCCAGAAACTGATCTAACAATATACCCCGCTATAGAGAATAAAATATTATCGCTCAGGATGCAGTCAGACTTCGAATGTGCCCGAAGAATGTCCTCCAGCTCCCTATGGCCATCGCTAATCAGGCCTTTTCTAAGGGGCCAGGTTCATGGAGAAAACCTTGAGTTTGTTTCACTATCAAGAATGTTCCCACACTCCGAAC
>Ga0224501_10004664_pt1 | contig 10805 bp, 7 predicted proteins | sample SF_Oct11_sed_USG_4_FD_169105 | JGI IMG/M metagenome (GOLD analysis project Ga0224501, IMG submission 169105) | Sediment microbial communities from San Francisco Bay, California, United States - SF_Oct11_sed_USGS_8_1 | ecosystem: Environmental > Aquatic > Marine > Sediment | place: USA...
ATGCTAAGCCATAATTGATGAACAACAACTATTTAACCCGCCGCCTTCATCATAGCAGAAATGACATCATGACAGAAAAAAAATCCAAACATATGATCAACAATCCTAGGCGTGTTGTTTATCAATTGAGCGACTGCCACAGTATGTACGGTTATCGTTGGTATGTCCTTTGTACATGGAGAACCTATGAAACGCTTTACAATAATTGTCAATGCATTTGATTTCTTGCCAAGGTCGTAGATATAAATTGTGTGTTGTAGGTGGCACTCAAGAACAGCGTGGATATCTTTTACTATGCTTGCCTGGTGCCGATGCATGTTCTCTTCACAGAGGATGGTGAGATGGAGAAACGGGTATTCCTGGCAACATGGAAGGACATTCCAGCTCAGAATGAGGTGCAATCCACTATCACCAATGTGGAACACAGTGCAGGTACAGAAAATGATCGTCTCAAAAATGGAGTGGTTTTACTAACAAATTACCTGTCCAATAGGGATAGCGGGATAGATCAGTGGTAGAACTCTGGCTCGCAACAGTGCAAACTTGGGTTTGACTCCCGATCACAACCGGCCCCCGTTGTAAGTATGAGCGCCTTACATTATTCCCAGCTCTTACCGCTCCAACAAGCCCCAGGCTTAGGGGGTGCATTCAATAGTTCAGCCCAGTACCCAATTGTTCGAGTGGAAAGAAACCTTCTGTAGCTTCTTGGTGTTAAAAACACATCAGGAATGCACAAGAGGATTTAGATTGTAAATGCGCTGAGAAGGAGTCAAGGGTTCTAATACAGAGACTAAAGATCTTCACCGTATGGCATTCTAACACACCTTTAGTTCATTATAGATACAGTGTCGCAGAAGTTGAGTAATAACAATGTATTCACCATCGCTAAGAGGAATGTGGAGGGACAAGATATGCTTTATATGAGTATGAAGCTAACTAATGGAATCTGGTGCTTAGCCGAACTGAAGATTCAACCCGGAAACTCAACATTCACAGTTAGTTCAAAGTGTATTTCAAGAATATTTTCCTGAACTGGTGCTCCGGAACAGCTACCGAGCTTTTGTATAGAGTTATCCTCTGTGGTGCTATTGGAACTGAAGGCCACAAGTTCCAAGGGAAAGCAATTCCCAACCCGGAGCGTAGGGGATGGTGTAGAACTTTTGTCTGCATGGCCCAGTTCTTTTTGATGTTCTCCGCAGGCAATTATGCGGTTTAGCTAGATACTTATTCTGAAGTACTGGGACCACACAATTGTGAGCAGTTCGATCTCATGGCAGAAGCCTGGCATGGGCCTTGAATCTAGGTTCTAACAGTCTAGCCATCCAGCTATCCTGTTGTCCCTGAACTGGACAGGCTCATTCTATGGGACGTGATGGGCTGGCTCAAACTAACACCCTAATCTGCCTTGGATTTTCTGTGTGCCGATGCTTGAGTCATGCCAATTTCATGCATGAAATCGGTATGATCCCAGTATCTTGTCATTGGAAGGTTTACACATGATGAGATTCATGATCACTTCACTGTTTTAGCCAGTGTCACTGCCGTAACTCTCATCTTCTTATATTACAGTTATCTCTGAAGTCTCGTGCTACAGAAATATACCCTGGAGTGCAGCAGGCAATAGATCAAATTCTACACAACTGAGCCTAGTCCAACAGTTATAATGATCCTCCTGGGCTAAGGACAATAAACGGACCTCCCAAACCATCCTTTATAACTTATTAGGTATTCAAGTTGTGCGCAGCTGGTGATACTATTTCTATATCGCATAGGCAGTACAATTCAGGAGAACTATTAGTAGTATGGCACTATATGCCAATGTTTTTCTTTTACTAAATGGATACTGTCCGTGTTAGAGCTTCCAGCGTGTGCACTTGATGTAACCATTCCTTTTTTGGAGACTTTGATTTGGTGAAAACAAAGGCATTCTGCAAGTTCCTTCCTAATGCAGGGGACACCTGAGCACAGGCCAGGACTGCATCGCTGGGTAGCCCTGATTGTCTTTGATAATAAAACCAACAGATCTTGTCGATGATTGGTATCTTTTTAGCAATGTAATCATCTGGTTCTATAGAGTCTGTACAATGTAGAATTTATTCATGAGAACATTGTTCTATGGGGCCAGTCACCCTCAGCATAATTGAGAATAAAAAAAAGAGAGATCAGAAAAAGGAAAACTGGAAACTATGGCAGCTACTTGCATGTTGGCGAACAAGCCAACTGGACGGAGAGGGATAATTCCAAAATTCTCAGCACGCACTACATAACAATATGCTGTCATTAACCGCTAGTGTTTTATAGTGGTTACAGCTTTATTATATTTCCAATCACTTTAAGTTCATTTGCAGGTAACTTCTTGATAGCCTCAAGTAACTCGCTCTGTCGACCTACAAGAAGACTTTCAGTTAGTACTGCAAACAGAACAAAATCTACATATCTACCGAACATTATAATGCAGTACATCGAAGGATAATCAGTCCTAGGCGGCCAACAAATGGGCCAGATAATTCTTCCACGCGACGCGCTGCGTGGGCACTGTTTTATCCCACCCACCACTTGTTTGTCACCGTACCACATGTTTACCATGGTACGACACAAACATCATGCGTGTCTGCACCTTACCTTGCATGATAAACGCATTTTGCAACTTTCTTAGAAACTCCGAGAACACCGACTCAGTATCACCTGCTTCCTACAAACAAACAACATGACACTATTCAGGGTAATCTTATCTCATCGGTCTGACTCTCTGAACTGGTTTACATTGGGCAGACCATACCAGAACACCAATAACTACCAGGTACATTATTTTAATTGCGCGTGAATGGCATACAGTCACATATGTCAATGTCTGAAGCTTGTCCTGGGACAATAGGAGCTATGTATTATGTGAGAGGCTCATACCGGTGGTGGGAGCCCAGGATAGCTAGGACTTGAACTCAAGATGCAAGATGTTTTAATCTCGAGTCAAACACTCTATTCACCAAGATGTCTCACAAAGCAGATCATGGACAACTCTATACCTGGTCATCTTCATCCCAACTATCCCAGTCTGACTCTTCATCATCAGACTGCTGACTGGTAGCCTCTATTGACCTCTGGGAGAGTGCACTCTGTCGTCCTGATGCTGTGCCGCCACTGTTAGCGCTGGCACTCAGGCTGTGCAGAGCGAGAGACTCCATGTGGTCGCTGCCTATAGGAATCAATAAAAATTATCTGTACAGGATGTGGTTAAAGCTTTGGGTTCCAAGCATGGTAGTGAAGCTGCAAAATTCCCTATCAAGGGTGACCTCAAAATTAACCTTTCCCTGTTCCCGGATGTGATACCTGGACAAATAGACTAGACCATAGACACACAACATGTCTATGAATGAGGTAAGCAAGCTCAGGTTGCCCTCCTTTGGATAGCAACACGATCCTGAGCACTTGGCCATCTCATTTTACGGGCCTTATAAGTCTGCGGGTTGTTGGAACGGTACGAGCTAGGAGAAATGTGAAGAGCTCATAATCAAACGTGGCCCACCATGACCTGGATTTCTCACGGTTGCAAGCCCAGTACTTTTACTACTGAGTTATCTCGCTATCCCTATTCAAATAGTGGTGTTGGTGAAACAGCTCGTTTACCTTGTAAAACCTGTTCTTCTTCATCTGAGTCGCTCTCATCCAAACCGGTTACTTCTCGAATATCATTGGAGAGGATCTCGAGACCAGGGGCAGAGGTCGAACTGTCTGGCCTCCTATCTTCTGCGGGCTCCTTGCTGATCTGACTGCATAGAGCCTTGAGCAATGGCAAAATAAATCTTGAGCTATCTGTCTGCTGCATGACAACACTGACACAATCCAAGGCGAAGTGAAGCATCTGCTTGTCTGATGATTGCTATAACAAAGTAAAAGGAAAACTTCAGAGCTAAAACATCTCGGATGGTGTTTGACGGATTATGGGAGCCATTGGTGATAACGCTTCTGATTGATTAAATCATCATCACTGCAATAAAATCCTATAGCATAATACTTTCTGAAATAGTCAAATTATTTCAAAACAAAATATCAATAAAGTCACAGAAATATATGAAAAGGAGACCGAAGTTAATTATTTCCATTTTCAGAGCTATGAAGTTGTGGGATTTGTGTTCCTCTTTTGATTTACATGTAAGTGTGCTAATCTTACGGACCACTGGTAGGATTTTAGTAAGGGAGCGACTAGAACACAGAGCAGCAGTCTTTATTATTACAATGAACCACCATTTTAGTTAGGCGATATTGAGGGTAATACCGCCCAGACGCAAACAGATTTCAGAGTTATGTTCTGAATGAACACTTACTTTGTCTGCTATACACTGAAGCAGCAGGTACATGCAGTCATTCTTACAGTCATACACCTTCTTCAGATCCTTGATATCAATTCGATTGCCTATTTTGTGGCTAGGCGTATTCTCCAATATTATAATTATACTAGAAAACAAAAGTATTGTCACCGTTTACAAGAATACACTAACACATGAAGCGTATACAGAATCACAAAGAAGAGAATTTTCATACATTGTTGGGTCATCTTGAGTCACCTAGTGAAAGCACCATCTACACCCTGCTTGATTTGTATACAAGTGTCCATTGATCTTAAACCTCTGGGATTCATTGTGTGCATTTCAATTTCCATTTGACTTCAGCGAGTAAAGGTGCCCAAAGCTCAATATCTGTACACTTTTTGTCGGTACGACTTCTGAAACGTTATGGCGTATGCTGCCATGGTAAACACTTGTTTTTCTGCCAATTGCGGCAAAATATGGAGCACCAAGAGTGGGTGAGTATCCACGCTCCACCTCATAGTGATGGTTATTTTTGTTTTGAGCTAGGATTACGATGAGGAGCCGACAGTCACGGCAGGAGCCTGCCAAGGTCGGAATCTGAACCCAGGTTCTAACGGTTGCAAGCCCAGCACTGTTCCCCTGAGCAATCCCACTATCTGTATATGATGACACGCATCTAAAGACAGGCTTGCTTACCTTTCTGAGAGGTGTTTGTGAATATGATCAATATTGTACTGTTTGTGTAGAAATGTTGCCAGCACAGGCAACAGCGGAAATGTGAATGAGACAGGACAATGCTTGACAAAGTTGACCAGCAGGGTCTGTGTCTGTTCTAAAAGACATTTCTCAAGGTTCTGACAGCTCACTGGTAGACTCTCTGTATCCAGTGGGTTACAACTGTAATAGGAAAATAATCAATACATAACTAAGTCGACCCTGTATGTTTTTCTCATATAACACCTTTACTTCTAGGTGAAGCTGCCGGGTTAGATACTTGTTTTAGAATGCAGCATTACACGCGGGTATGATCACTGCTCCACCTCGTAAGGAGACTTGTCGTTGTTTTACGCTACGATAAATGTGAGGAGCCCATACCTGTAACGGAAGTCCGCTCGGACGGGGATTTAAACCCAGAATTTTGGAGTTGCAAGCCCAGTGCTCTACTACTGAGCTACCCTGCTATCCCATAGCAGTACTGAAGTCATATCAATGAAGAAGATATAATATTGATTACAGTATTCTGTGAATGGACAGCATCAATCTATGCCAACCAACATGCAACCACATATGACAGAGCAAGAGCAGAACAACTCTCCTAATCAGCTTCCAGGCAAGAGAACAGGGAGGAAAGAGGTACCTGAGGAATCCTGCACTGGGGAGGAGCACGGTTTCTTTGGTGGTGGCGACAAGCTTTCGTATGAAGCCCATAGGGTTTCCAATAACAGCGATCTTTTTTATACAGTTGACGACATCTTTACTGGATGACTTGGCCTATAAATAAACTCACATGAAGTGCGCTAAATATGGAAATTATGATTTTACGCCTGGTAAGTGTTGACACTTTCAGGCACATACCTGTTTATAGTTGAGTGTCTCTGAGATGAGAAGTACTTGTAGTGCGATGAGTGTGAGTTTATCATAAGATGGTCCTGTCACCAGTTGAGTAAAGGTTTCTGCATACAGTGTTAGCTGTCTGCCCATACAGTCAGTAATCTTCTCAACCTCCACTCTGCAGGCCTGCACATCCTAAAAACCGATCCGGAATCTAGGAGCCTATGCATGGGAGTAGATTTTTTCCGGTCGACGTGGGCGTTTCACAATTCCATATGGATCATCTCACAAACTCGTTCAGATGCGATAGAAGCAGTGATGAACTCATACTTTCAGCTTGAACCTTGTTCTAGCCATTTCTGCTTTATCAGAGAGTTTAAGTAGTTACTATGTATTTGCTCACCTGCCAGTTATCCGGTGGGTCATTTAGTAAGGGAGTGAGCTTGGCAGCGTGTGACAGCGAGAACAGGAATGACACAGTAGCACCATAGCTCAGCACACACCTACGCGGGGTCAGGTATTTAGCCCAGAAACGGGTCAGTATATTCATATCATACCAACGAATCATCTCTACTAAACACGGCAGCACCTAAAACAGCAGAGAATGTCCTAGTTGGAAAAAAAGGTTAGCTGACGTTTACTATAATACATCATTCTGCCTCCTTTTACCCTTTATAGAGTATATAAACAGTTGTAGAATAACTATCCATCTAACTAGCCAAAAACAAAAAATTCCCAGCAAAAACTCATTAAGTTTTTCTAGTAATGTGCTAAATCCATAGCAAAGAAACGTCTCAACAATCCTCAATGCTCAAGGAACCATTCAATGCCAACATAATCATCAATCCGGATGTAAGAGCAATGTTGGAGAAAACATCAGTCATCACAAATGACAATCAACCCAATCTGAATAAATATACCTGTTGTGACATTCTGCGTAGCTCCCAGCTGGTGCTGTCTAGGCATTCTATAGTCTGGAGAAGAATGTTAACAAGAACTGTTGATATCGATGCTCCAATCTCATCCTTACTCCTGTTATACAAGGATAATTAACGACATGCAACAGATAAATTAGTTCAAAATTGCACTTCATTCTATATTAGATATGTGAAAAATGGTTCTAATAACTCTACAAAATGAATGGATTGACGAGACATAACATGAGTCCTATTCAAACGGGTTGTGAGCCTGTTTGAGGCCATTTCAGAACCATGGACCTATGGTACAACTGTGGTCATGTGTGAAATACTTACTCATTAGAAGAATCTCTGGAAGAATGATTGTCTCCCCTCTCTTGTTCTAGCAGGCGGACAGCTGTTATCAGTGGCAGAGCCTGAGTGCTGCGACCTATAAGTGAAACGCAGAGCGTCATTCTTCATTTCCGTTTTATAGTACAGAGCAAACTCAAATTTGGGAAATTAAATACCACTTCCAAAATGGGCGGCATGTCATATTTTCATTAGGGCAGGGATAGGGAATGATGATTCTTTAGCGGCAAGAGTATCGGCATTAATTCACTCACCGACTGTCTTTGATTTGTGTTCCACACTAGACCGAGCTTGTATCAGCTTTCCAACCTTCAAGTGATCCATTGTCGCTCGCCTTTAATAAATGCAGTGTAATAATAGTAAAATGCACAATCCTTCTTCGACAGTTTATGAAATATTGATCAGATTGCAAATAAGTTATAACCACACAAAGCTGGGGTGCCCTCCGATAACTTAAAAGAGATATGGCACAACGACTCATTCAGATATGTCAACAAATAGCATATCCCTGAAGAACCACAGAATTGGGAAAGCTTGGCCGACGTCAATTTCAAGAAACAGCCAGGCTACCAAAAGCTACTCCCACCAAACACAATTCATATGAAAAGAATATCACCTACATACATCAGTGGCAATGCTTGGATACAGAACTTATTATCGCCTATTAGAAACTGCGTGTAAATGTTTAGCTTGGCATTACAAAGATTCTGTACCTTCACATTGACCACACTCTGGTACAACAGTGTGAAGCGGGTGGTCTAGTACTAGTATTTATATAATCTACAGTATATATAGTAACATAAATAGTTAGCGATGACATATCCTTAAGGTTCAGCAATTCAAATTGAGTGTTGCGAAGGGTGCACAACGACAGCTTTGAAATGCAGCCAGCAATACTACCTTTTTAATGCAGGCAGGGCTTTGCGCAGCCTTTAACAAACCAGAACCAGAGAGTTATGATATAGCCCCAATAGTATCCAACATTAAAGGGATATGGTAAGGGTCATAGAAGGGATATTCTAGAGGGGTAACTCTATGATAAGGCGATATGCAGAGCCATGACTCATGACCAAATCATGTCAAAGACGGTGGAGCGAAAGCTATGTGCGCAAAGGGAAACAGAATGGGGGAGAGAGTGTCATACGATAAGGATCAGCCGATTACATCTCACCTTAACTGTTAACACTAAAGTAAGAAAATAATGAGAGAACAAAACACGCCTCTAGAACAAAACCAAGAACATAAAGACAAGGGAAAAATTTACCCAAGGCTTGGTGGTCGTGAGACTCGTGGGGATAATTGGCAAATCCTGCCTTCCAGATAGAATCTAAAACCAGAGTCCAGTCTGTACAAGGCTGCAGCATACCGAAAATCGAGCCCCTGCTGCGCATCACAACTCTATAACTATCAGGTCTAAGTGAAAACATACCTGGGCTGTGAACAAGTCATACTATCATGTTCGGAGGTTTCCGTCGCTTGTCTTCGCTGTAAACAAACGATGTATGGTGAGATTAAGAAACTAGATGTCGTGGGTGCGGGTAAGCAGTGGTTGTTATACATATATGCAGAGTGAAAGAATGCTTGGCTTAATAGATTACCTATTCGATGTGTGACATGCTAGTGGATCAACAGCTAACATACCAGAAAAGGAGGTCTGGACACTCTGCGAGCATCGCGTAGCTGTCAATAAAATACCGAGCTTTGCAGGAGGTTCACGCTGAATGGATCACTAGGGAGACAACTCTGTACCAGGGGAGACAATCTGGTCAATATATCTCTGAATAATCAGATTGATTGAACCAGGAGAGATACAAACAGCAGGCTGTATTAGAGAGTATGGCATCTATCTTGTTCGTGGAAAAAAACCATTACAGTGATCAAACGATTCTACAACTTTCACATCTAGTTTTAGGACTCGATGATCGGCTGCTGCAATTGGCATACATGTGAATTTCATTATTACAAGTTTTGCTAGATCATTACCCAACTGATTCAGTTCAGAGTGTTGATCTCTTCAGCTCAAATTTAATGGTTAGTGTGAACAACAGAGGGAACAGAAATTATACAGTACATACATCTATGCTATCATTTGACAAGGGTCTAGTCTGTCCAGGCCGGTTGCTTTCACTATTTCTCCTAGGATGGTGCTGTAAATTATAAACACATAAGACTAAATCAATGATAGGTAGAATGGTGTGTGACAGGACTGGCATGCAAACGAGACGGGCTCGAGCTGACACTACAGAGAATGCCAGTAACGGTTAACACAATTTCCGCTCAACAGCCACAACAAAACTATCCAAACCTTGTCTAACTAATCATAAATCTGGCCGTTTGTTGGTCCCAAAGAGTCAAATTGCACTTTATAAAGACTGCCTTGAATTCACATGGAATACTTCCGCATAGACACTAAAACAGCTTCCTGACTTTTCAATTGGTCAACTCAAGCCTGTCTCCGAGTGCAACTTCCAGAGGTTTTTAAAAGAGACAGTCACAATATTGCGTTAGCCGATTTATACACTGGTAATCATGACGCAGTGCTTTGAATGAAAATTGAAACAAAAGTTTAAAAGAAAATAAGGTAATGGTGTAGTTTGATGTTGATAAGCAGATCATACCCCCCCAAATGATAGTTAAGCTCCTGCTGGACATCAGGTCTTAGACAATTCTATATCGATTATGAGACCATTAGGGTCAGAAATCCAAGTTCTAATGAGTTTCTGCTGCATTGACATATATATGTTTGCAGATTTCTCAAGGTTTTGCGAGGCGAAATCCTTGAGTTACCTTGACCGGTACAGCGGTCAACCTCTGAACCGGTAGCTTTATTGTGCACTGTAGCCAACAGTGTACATTCATGCGCACTTACTGTTGGTTCTCGCAATGCAGTGCTGCTTGAGGTGCCATTAGCTGCTAGACTTGAGCCTCCATAACTCTGCATTGGGTTAATGGTACGAGCAGATTTACTCCCTCCATTTCTAAAAGAGGCAAAACATTACAGCGCCCCTGAATTGATAAGGCCCACCGACATGTTGCGCTGAAAGTTGGTTTTTTAGACGACTTGGTAAAAGGAGGCCTGTAGTCCTTGCTTTCTAAATCTAAGTTTCTTCAAATGAGAGCGCGAGGGCTATCTTAGATATATAAAACAATGAAAGAATGCCGCTGCGAGCATTTCTGATGATATCTCAAAATGACTACATACATATTCTCACTCAGTGTCTGTTGTCTGACTCCGAAAGTCCCGAAAGTGTAGAGCCAGTGATTCTTGATCAGGAACTGGAATATGAGTTCGTATGCTAGGAGCCGTCCTTCTCGCCATTCCCAAGTTAAAGCCAGTTTTTCTGTGTCTAAAATTTGAATGTATCATCGGGTGTCGAATTGACAGTCAAGTTTATCATTGGTTGCACAAAACATCAAAATCCGAGACTGGCAAAGTCAAAGTAATATTAAAATAAAGCTGCATGATCTTAATTGAAAGTTTCTCAGGAAAGATATACGGTACGACATTAGACTTACTTTTACTGATAGCGACATCTACAGTGGCTATAGATGGGTTGGTCACCATATAAGCAGTTTTGTACACATGAATGTTCATTGGAAACTCTGTAGGGAGACAACTCTGCAGCAATGTATTGAGATCCACAGTCCAAAAGCAGGATAAAGAGGTTAGCACTAGCTT
>Ga0224501_10004666_pt1 | contig 10803 bp, 9 predicted proteins | sample SF_Oct11_sed_USG_4_FD_169105 | JGI IMG/M metagenome (GOLD analysis project Ga0224501, IMG submission 169105) | Sediment microbial communities from San Francisco Bay, California, United States - SF_Oct11_sed_USGS_8_1 | ecosystem: Environmental > Aquatic > Marine > Sediment | place: USA...
GCGGTCTAACCCATTGTAATTACGGGCTTTAAAATCGACGGCGCGTATCAGGGTCAGGTTAGCCATTGGGCCGGCCATCGAGAAGAACACATCGAAGATGGCGAAAATCCGGGAAAGTAAGGGAAAATGACGGGTCTTTAAGGTTGCTGGCATGAATTCACCCAGTTATCGGACCCAGGCCGCCCAACCGGACTCTATATGATCCGATCAAGGGGCACTTATGGCCAAGACCTAGTGGATAGGTCTAGCCCTTGTGGTTAAGTCACTGAGGCCCCCCATATCACAGGGTATATTAATAATATAGCTCCCAAAGGAAGAAAGCGCACGAGAATGCCCAGACCGTTGCAAAAAAACCACAAGGTCAATTAATTTGGGTTTATCCCAATAAATATCGTAATTCTATGTTTTCAAAAGAAGAACTATAAAAAGCGTGGTGTTTTTTTCTGGACTTCATAAATATAAAGATATAAAGACATGTTTATATCTTTATTGCTTATCAAATGAGCGGTTTTTTTTGGGAAAGGTCACCTTCCGGTGGATACCTTGTTGACGGCCTTGAAGGCGGTGGCGGAACCGACCCGTCTCAGACTCCTTGCGCTGCTGGCCCAGGGGGAACTGACGGTCAGCGAACTGGTGCGCATTCTAGGCCAGAGCCAGCCCCGGGTTTCCAGACATCTCCGTCTTCTCACCGAGGCCGGCGTCCTGGACCGGTTTCAGGAAGGAAGCTGGGTGTTTCACCGCCTCGCCCAAGGGGATAGAGAGGGCAGCACCGCTGGCGCCGACCTGGCCCAGCATCTGACGGCACAGCTGTCTCCCGAAGACCCTGTACTGAAGGGGGACCAAACCCGGCTGATGGAGGTCAAACGCACCCGCGCCGAAGCCGCCGCCAGATATTTCGCCGCCAATGCCGGGCAGTGGGATGAAATCCGCTCTCTTCAGGTGGATGAACAGGAAGTGGAACGGGTGATCCTGAATCTGCTGCCCGTTTCCAAGGTTTCCGGCCCGGCTTTTGGCCCGGTTTCCGGTCCAGTCTTCGATCAGGCCTCCGGGCTGCTCGACATCGGTACCGGAACCGGCCGCATGCTGGAAATTCTCGGACCCCGCTACCGTCACGGCCACGGCATAGACCTGTCCCATGAGATGCTGTCGGTGGCCCGGGCCAATCTCCATAAGGCCGGGCTTGATCATTGCCAGGTGCAAAAGGGAGATATGTACCAGTTACCGTTTGCCGCCGAAGCCTTCGACGGGGTGATCATCCACCAGGTTCTGCATTTTGCCGACCGGCCCCAGGAGCCTATCGCCGAGGCGGCCCGGGTGCTCGGACCCGGGGGCCGGTTGGTGGTGGTGGATTTCGCGCCCCATAAACTGGAAACCCTGCGCGACGATCACGAACACCGGCGTCTTGGCTTCAGCGATAAAGAAGTTGCCGGTTGGATTGACGCCGCCCATCTGCAATTGAGCGGTATTCATCATCTGCCCGGAACCCCCCTGACGGTGACGGTCTGGTGGGGCGACAAGGCTATCACCCAAAATTCAATCAAAGGAAGCGCTGATGCCCGGACCTAATAACAACAGTACCGCCACCGCCGGCCAGGAAGGACGGGGCCTGGGAGCGCAGGGCCTGGGGGCGGCGGCCCTGGCGGTAGCGTCGCCTCTTCCCCGGGACGTCAACGTGTCCTTTGAATTTTTTCCGCCGAAAACGGAACAGATGGAACAAACGCTGTGGACCTGCGTCGAACGGCTGGCGCCGCTGGCGCCGTCCTTCGTTTCCGTTACCTACGGCGCCGGCGGCACCACCCGCGAACGCACCCATGCGACGGTGCTGAAAATTCGTAAGCAAACGGACATCAAGCCCGCCGCGCATCTGACCTGCGTCGGCGCCAGCCGCGACGAAGTGGATGCTATCGCCCAGCGCTATTGGGACGAGGGTATCGATCACATTGTTGCGCTCCGCGGCGATCCCGCTGAAGACGCCGGCGGCTACATCCCCCATCCCGACGGTTACGCCTATGCCTCCGATCTGGTGGCGGGGTTGAAAAAAATAGGCGATTTCAAGATCAGCGTCGCCGCCTATGCGGAAACTCATCCCGAAGCGAAAAGCCCGGAAGACGACCTGGATAACCTAAAACGCAAGATCGACGCCGGCGCGACCCAGGCGATCACCCAGTTCTTTTTCGATGTGGATGTTTACCTTCGCTTTCTCGAACGGGTCCGCGCCGCCGGGATCACGGTACCAATTGTGCCCGGAATCCTGCCGGTGACCAATTTCGCCCGCGTGGTTCAGTTCAGCGGCCTTTGCGGGGCCACGGTTCCTCCGTGGATGGCGGATCTGTTCGAGGGATTGGACGATGATCCGGAAACGCGCAAGCTGGTCGCGGCCACGGTCGCCGCTGAACAGTGCCGCGTGCTGAATGCAAACGGGGTCAAGGATTTCCATTTTTATACCCTCAACCGCGCCGACCTGACCTTTGCCATCTGCCGGATCCTCGGTGTAAAGCCCCGCGCGGCAACAAACGGGAAGGTGGGATGACCATGTTGCAACAGGACGCCACCGCGCGGCTGCAAGCCTTGCTGAAGAAGAAAGTTCTCGTCCTCGACGGCGCCATGGGAACCATGATCCAGGCGCGCGACCTGAACGAGGAAGACTTTCGCGGCGAACGCTTTGCCGCCCATGGCCGGGATCTCAAGGGCAACAACGACGTCCTAAACCTGACCCGCCCCGATGTCATCCGCGATATTCATTGGGCGTTTCTGGACGCCGGCGCCGATATTCTCAAGGCCAATACTTTCAACGCCACCCGCATCGCCCAGGCCGACTACGGACTGGAAGACGCGGTTGTCGATATCAATCGGGAAGGCGCACGCATCGCCCGCGCCCTGGCCGACGACTTTTGCGAACGTACGCCGGAAAAGCCCCGCTTCGTAGCCGGCGTCCTCGGCCCCACCAACCGCACCGCCTCCATCTCGCCCGACGTCAACGACCCCGGTTTCCGCAACGTCAGCTTCGACGATCTTGTCGCCGCCTATACCGAATCCATGGGCGGCCTGATCGACGGCGGTGTCGACCTGCTGCTGGTGGAAACCATTTTCGACACCCTCAATTCCAAAGCCGCCATCTATGCCATCCTGAAATATTTCGAAGATAACGACTTCACCCTGCCGGTGATGATTTCCGGCACCATTACCGACCTGTCCGGCCGCCTGTTGTCCGGGCAGACGGCGGAAGCCTTCTGGAACTCCATTTCCCATGCCCGGCCCATCAGCGTCGGGTTCAACTGTGCGCTCGGGGTCAAAGATCTGCGCCAGCACGTGCAGGCGGTGTCCGCCGTTGCTCCGATCAACGTCAGCGTCCATCCCAACGCCGGGCTGCCCAATGAATTCGGCGGTTATGACGACACCCCTGAATACATGGCCGGCGCGTTAAAGGAATTCGCGGAAAGCGGTTTCGTCAACATCGTCGGCGGCTGCTGCGGCTCGACCCCGGATCATATCCGGGCCATTGCCAAGGCTGTCGATGGCATCACGCCCAGAAAGCTGCCGGAGATCGAACCCCGCTGCCGGCTTTCCGGGCTGGAGCCGCTGTCCCTGGATACGGTAACCGGTTTTGTCAACATCGGAGAGAGAACCAACGTCGCCGGTTCTGCCAGGTTTGCGAAACTGATCCGCGAAAAAGATTATGACGCGGCGCTGGACATCGCCCGCGGCCAGGTCCTCAACGGGGCCCAGATCATCGACGTCAACATGGATGATGCCATGCTCGAAGGCGCTGCCGCGATGAAGTCGTTCCTCAATCTGGTCGCCGCAGAACCGGACATCGCCCGCGTACCGGTGATGATCGACAGTTCCGACTGGACGGTGATCGAAACCGGCCTCAGATGCATACAGGGCAAGGGTGTGGTCAATTCCATCAGCCTCAAGGAAGGCGAGGACGAATTTCTCGCGCGTGCCCGGGAAGTCATGCGCTTTGGCGCCGCCGTCATCGTCATGGCCTTTGACGAGCAGGGCCAAGCTGATTCATACGACCGCATGGTGGAAATCTGCACGCGCTGCTATCGCCTGTTGACGGAAGACGTGGGCTTTCCGCCCGAGGACATTATCTTCGATCCCAACATTTTTCCCATTGCCACCGGCATCGACGAACACCGTAATTTCTCGGTCGATTACATCAACGCAGTCAAAACGATCAAGGAAACATTGCCCCATGCGTTGATCTCGGGTGGCGTCTCCAACATGTCGTTTTCCTTTCGAGGCAACAATCCGGTGCGTGAAGCCATGCATTCGGTATTTCTCTATCATGCCATCCGCGCGGGCATGGATATGGGCATCGTCAACGCCGGCCAGCTTGCGGTCTATGCCGATATTCCCAAGGACCTGCGCGACCGGGTCGAAGACGTGGTGCTCAACCGCCGCGCCGACGCTACCGAACGACTGCTGGAAATCGCCGATGACACCAAGGGCCATGGAACAAAGCAAAAAACGGAGGACCTGGCCTGGCGCTCCTGGGCGGTGGAAAAACGGCTGGAATACGCACTGGTCAGGGGGCTTACCGATTTTATTGTCGAAGACACGGAAGAATCCAGGCTTAAGGCCGAGCGGCCCATACATGTGATTGAAGGTCCGTTGATGGACGGCATGAACGTGGTCGGCGACCTGTTCGGCTCGGGGCAGATGTTTCTGCCCCAGGTGGTCAAATCGGCGCGCGTCATGAAGCAGGCAGTGGCCCACCTGCTGCCCTACATCGAGGCGGAGAAGGACGAAGATGGGAAATCGCAGGCCAAGGGAAAAATTCTGATGGCCACCGTCAAGGGCGACGTTCACGACATCGGCAAGAACATCGTCGGCGTCGTGCTTCAATGCAACAATTTCGAGGTGATCGATCTCGGCGTGATGGTGCCCTATGCCAAGATTTTGGAAACGGCAAAGGCGGAGCAGGTGGATATCATCGGTTTGTCCGGCCTGATCACCCCGTCACTGGGGGAAATGTGCACGGTCGCCGCCGAAATGGAACGCGAGGGGCTGTCCATCCCGCTGCTGATCGGAGGCGCCACCACGTCCCGCATGCACACCGCGGTCAAGATCGCGCCCGCCTATTCTGGGCCCACCGTTCATGTGCTGGACGCGTCCCGCGCCGTTGGCGTCGCCAGCAACCTGCTCAGCGAAACCCTGAAGGACGGGTTCGTCTACGAGGTGGCGAAGGAGTATGACGGGTTGCGCGAGCGCCACGCCGGCCGCGACGAAGCCCGCCGCCAGTTGGCGCTGGAAGCCGCCCGCGCCGCCAAGCCGGTTATCGACTGGGCGGTGGCGCCGCCGCCCCGGCCTTCTTTTCTCGGCACCCGGGTGTTCGAGGATTATCCTCTGGGCGAACTGACCGAACGGATCGACTGGACGCCGTTCTTCCGCACCTGGGAATTGAAGGGCGCCTACCCGGCGATCTTCAACGATGAAAAGGAAGGTGAAGCCGCGCGCCATCTGTTTGACGACGCGCAAGCCATGCTGGCGCGAATTGTCGAGGAAAAATGGTTGTGCGCACGTGCCGTGGTCGGATTCTGGCCGGCCAATTCCGTCGGCCATGACGATGTTGATCTTTATTCCGGCGAAGACCGGACCCAACGCCTCGCCCGCGTCCATTTCCTGCGCCAGCAAATGGAAAAAACCGAGGGCCGCGCCAATTTCTGCCTGGCCGATTTCATCGCGCCCAAGGAAACCGGGATCAAAGATTATCTGGGCGGGTTCGCCGTCACCGCCGGCATCGGCATCGAGGCCAAGCTGGAAGAATTCAAGCGCAACAACGACGATTACAACGACATCTTGCTGAAATCCCTGGCCGACCGCTTGGCGGAAGCGCTGGCCGAACGCATGCACGAACGGGTGCGCAAGGAATTCTGGGCCTACGCGCAAGAAGAAGATCTCTCCAACGAGAGTCTGATCAAACAAGCCTACCAGGGTATCCGCCCGGCGCCCGGCTATCCGGCGTCTCCCGATCATACGGAAAAGGCGACTCTGTTTTCCCTGCTGAAGGCGGAAGAATCGATCGGCGTGAGGTTAACTGAAAGTTTCGCCATGCACCCGGCGGCGAGCGTATCTGGCTATTACCTGTCGCACGCGGAAGCGCAGTATTTCGGCCTTGGCAGGATTTCCAGGGATCAGGTCGAGGATTATGCCCGGCGCAAGGGCATCGCCGTGGAAGAAGCCGAACGCTGGCTCGCGCCCAACCTGGCCTATGAACCGTAAGGGCAGGTTGCGCGGGAGGATTTGGGGGTCAGGCGGAAAAGTTGATTTTACGGCCCCGGTGGGGCGGAATAAACTCGCTCCGGATGGGCTTGCTCGCCACCCGCTTTAAATGATCGACATGAGTTTGGGTGGATTTTTCAATGGCGCGGACGACGCGTTGCTCACCTTGCGCCGCGAATTTGATCGATACCAACGGGCTTAGTCCCTGGGCCATGTATAATACCTCTTGATTTCGAAGGGGTCCGTCACTGCTCGGCATAATCTTACCCTGCCCGGAGCCCCGTTCCCGTGATATTAATCACTGGGGAAGATCGCCAAGGCCCCATTTTCCGGCCTTTTGGATGTTTTTTTACAATTGGCGCTGGGCTTGGGAACATGAGCCGCTCGAACGAGACCCGGAAACTTTATTTTCTGATTTTTGGCGTTATCTTCGTCGTGCTCGGCATTGCCGGGCTGTTCTTGCCTTTTTTGCAAGGCATACTGTTTTTGCTGGTGGGCTTGTTACTGCTGTCGGCGGTGTCTCCCCGGGCGCGGATGTTCCGCATGTGGCTGGGGCGGCGCTTTCCGCGCGTCCGGCAAAAACTGGAAGACGCCTGGAAGTGGCTGCGCCATAAATATGGAATTTCCCGGCACTGAAGAATTTTCACCGATATGTTAGGGTAAATCCGTCATGGCCGAAGTCACCGAAATCTATATCTGCCGGGAAGGGCAAAGCCTGAAGCAGGGCAAGGTCGAATATTCCCACAGCATCGAAGTCCGCGAGGACGCCGAGGACGACGCCAAGCGCCGCTGCCGCGGGGTGTCGGCAATCCAGAAGGTCGCCTATTACCGCGTCAACGATCAGGGCGACTTTCGAATTTTCTACTCTTTTACCAACCCCGACTTTATCGCCAAGGCGGACCGCGAAGAAGAAGCGAAGAAAAAACCGAAACGGCGCAAACGCAAAAAGCCGAAAACGTTGTGGCAGAAAATTATGGGGGTTTTGCAGTGACGCGATTTGTCCCCGGGTTGGAATTCGAGTAAATAAAAATAAACCGGTTTTCAGCGGTGCGCCCTCGCGTGTTGAAATCACAGCTTAGGATTGTGTTAGGATTTAAGCATCTAGTATTAGATGTTATCATCCGCCGGTCGGTTGCGGTAATGGCGGAAAATAGGAAAGGGGGCTTTCTATGAGCGATACCGTGATAATGCCGCCGCCCGCATCACCCGCGCCGCCCGCGACTGATCCGCAACAGCCGGACGTCGCCTTCGCCGGGCGCCGCTGGCCGCTGTTCAAATTGATGGTCAAGAATGCAATCTTACAGTTGTTGACCCTGGGCATCTACCGCTTCTGGGCCAAAACCTGGGTGCGCCGCTATTTCTGGAGCAACACGCGCATCAAGGACGAACCGCTGGAATACACCGGCCTGCCGTCGGAACTGCTGATCGGTTTTCTCATCGTGCTTGCCGTTCTGGTCCCCCTGGGAATTTCCTACCATTTTATTGAACTGGCCATGGCGGCAATGCCGTTCGCGGCGCAGATTGCCTTGAATGTTTTCTATTACGTGGTGATTATTGCCCTGATTCAATTCGGCTTCTACCGCATGTGGCGATACCGCATGTCGCGTACGGCCTGGCGGGGAATCCGCTTCGGGCTTGAAGGGTCGGCCAGGGAGTACGTGAAAAAATCGTTTCTCTGGGGCCTGTTGACGTTGGCTACCTTAGGCGTTGCCATGCCGTGGACGCGGGTGGCGCTGATGCGCTACCGCATATCCAATACGCGCTATGGCGACGCGCCGTTCGATTTCGAAGGCTCGGCCAAGGCCCTGCTCGGCCCCTGGCTGGTGTTCTACGTTCCGCTCATCCTATATTTTGGACTTTTGGCGGCGTCGGGGCTATTCGACTCCGATGTTATGAGTGGAACGGGTGAGCCTCAAATCAACACGTCGCTAGCTATTTCCGCATCATTGGTGTTGTTCTTAATCTTCCCTATTTCCATTTGGTACCGGGTCCGGGAATTCCGGTTCATGATCGACAGCACCCGGTTTTCGGATGTCTCGTTTAAGTCGGAACTGGAAACGCTGAGCATCATTCTGCTCGGCATCGGAACTGCTATCGTGACGTTTTTTGTCTTACTACTCATTTTTTCCTTAATCGCCGTGGTGGTAGGAATTTTCGCTGGGATATATCATGGCGTATATGATTTCGAAGCTACTTTGGCAGGGGGCGAACCGGCCGCCGCGTTTGTGGTTGGGGTCTTAATCATTTTGACCTTCCTGATGGTGACCACCGTGATCAAGACGGTGATCTTTCAACGCGGCATCGTCTTTCAGGCCTGCCGCACCGCGTCCATCTCCGACTCCGGCGCCTTCAACCGGGTGCTGCAGTCCACCGCCGCGGCGCCGGCGCACGGCGAGGGTTTGGCGGACGCCTTCGATGTCGGGGCCATCTGACCGGTGAGTTGGCCGGCCACCTATTACGACGGGAAAACCTCCGAAGCCCACCAGGTTTCAATCCGCATTCTGGGCGAACAACTCATCGTTACCGGCGCCAATGGCTCGACTCTCACCCATTGGCCGGCGGCGGACGTGCAATTGACCGACAAGCCCGGCGGCGGCGGGCCGCCCCGGTTGTGTTGCGGCCACGGCCGGGACGACCGGCTGATCCTGGCCGACGAAGCGGACCTCGAATGGATCGAGCCCCATTGCCCTAACCTGCACCGCACCACCCCCGGCTGGAACGTTTACTGGAAACCGGTCGTGTTGTGGGGCGGCGGGGCCGTGGTTTCGGTCTTTCTGCTGGTCAAGGTCCTGATCCCGGTTCTGTCCGACGATATCGCCCGGGCCATTCCCGACGGACTTTACCATCGGATCGGTGAAAACGTTTCCGCACAGGTGATCAAGCTATTGCAATTGACCGGACTGGCGGACAAAACCAACCCGGTCTGCGTCTACGGGGCGGGCACGGTGGTTCTGGATTCCCTGGCCGCCCGCCTGGCGCAAGGACTAGACGTGGGTGTGCCGGTGGACGTCACGATCGTAAATAGCAAGATCGTAAACGCGATGGCTCTGCCCGGCGGACGGATTTTCGTCTTTCGGGGGCTGATCGATTTCGCCCTGCACGGCAATGAAGTGGCCGGTGTTTTGGCGCACGAAATCGGCCATGTCGCCAAGCGTCATCCCATGCAGCAAACGGTCAAGCAGGGGACGACTTCGCTATTGATCGGATTGCTGATCGGCGATATTACCGGCGGCACGGCCATCGCCGGCATGGCCAGCACCTTGATCAACACATCCTACAGCCGCGACGCCGAGCGAGAAGCCGACGCGATCGCCGTGGAACTGATGAACCGGGCCGGGTTTTCCGCCCGCCAACTGGGGGATTTTTTCGAACGCCTGCAAAAAAAACAAGGCGGCAAGTACGAAAAATCCATGGCGCTGGTTTCGACCCACCCCTTGACGGCGGAACGCATCGATGCCGTCCGCCGGGATGCCGCCCGTGACGCGCCGGCGATGAGCGAGGAAGACTGGCGGTCGGTCAAGCAGCTATGCAAATAGCGTCGACCGTAGAATTCTAAAACCGCACCGAAACGCTGAAGGATCCGAACTGATCCGGGTTTTCCTGGGAAACGAATTCCTCGGTACGGATGACGTGGGTGTAGGCGAGGCGCACCCGGCCCAGCGTCACGGCGGCGCCGAACTGCAGGTCGCCGACCCAATGGCGTTTGTCGACGCTGTGGCTGTCGGCGAAGGTATTGCCGTCGAGAAAGATGTTGCGGCCGACGGCGCGGCCCTCGACCCCGGCGAACAGGTACCAGCCGAACCGGTCGTCGGGAATGAAATAGCCCGATCCCGGCAGGCTCGGACGGATGCGGGGCGGACCGTAATCATTGGGCAGGTCATCGCCGAAGCGCATGGTCACGCCGGCGGCGCCGTAGGTGAAGACATTGCCGAGGGCGAAGCCGGCATGGGGGATGAGATCAATGCCCAGCCCCCGGGGCGTGATTTCATGGCGGTTGCGCCATTTCCGTTCATAGAACAGCACCACCCCCGGTTCGGTCTTGAGCTGATGGCTCCATCCTTCGGGGCGGGTGGCGCCGATGGCGTCATGCCAGCCCTTTTGGGTGAATTCGGCAAGAGAGGCCGGGCCGATCAGGCCGATGTTCAGTTCCAGATTGTCGAAATGTGAGCCGGTGTCGGAAATCAGGCCGACGCCGGCGTACAGCCAGCCGGCATACGAGCGGTCGTCGGGTTGGGCGTCGGTGCGGGTGATGTCGTCGGGGGTGAACATGTTCTGACCGAGCGAGTAGCTAAGCCGCTTGCGGCCTTCAATCGCGAATACCGGCACGTAGGAAGCGCCGGTGCGCACCCAATCGGGGACGGTGCTTTCCGCCGAAATCCATGAAAAGCGCATACCGTTGGTGTAATGGCGGTCGGTGCCGGCGCCGAACAGGTCGTTTTCGACTTCCAGGGTGAAGATGCCGCTGGTGTCTTCCTTCACCTCCGCGCCGGCGAATTGGGGCAGGCCCAACATCAGCACGATGGCGAGTATCGGGGGCCAGCGTGTCATCGGGCCGGAGCCTCAGCGATAGCG
>Ga0224501_10004667_pt1 | contig 10802 bp, 12 predicted proteins | sample SF_Oct11_sed_USG_4_FD_169105 | JGI IMG/M metagenome (GOLD analysis project Ga0224501, IMG submission 169105) | Sediment microbial communities from San Francisco Bay, California, United States - SF_Oct11_sed_USGS_8_1 | ecosystem: Environmental > Aquatic > Marine > Sediment | place: USA...
CATGGGCAGCAGCCCGCAATTTCCATCATCATTCCCGCTTTCGAAGAAACAGGCCTGCAAAACATAGCCGCGACCTTCGCCGACGAGGGCGGGGTGGAGCTGGTGTTCGCCCTGGCTCCCGACGACAGAATCAGCAAGCCGCCCATGGGCGCGAAAGTGGCCCATGCTCCCAAAGGGCGGGCCAGCCAGATGAATGCGGGCGCCTGGGCCAGCAGTGGCCAGATCCTCCTTTTCCTCCATGCGGATACCCGCATCCCCCCGGAATCCCTGGCCCTGGTCCGCCACACTCTGGCGCGGCCCAACGTGGCGGCGGGGGCGTATTCGTTGCGGGTGGAGGGCGCCGGGATATGGTACAAATTCATTTCAACGGGCGCCAATCTGCGAAGCCGATGGCTGGGGATGCCCTTCGGGGACCAGGCCATTTTCATGACCAGAGACGTATTCCACCAGATCGGCGGCTATGAGCCGATCCCCATCCTGGAGGATGTGAGGATTGTGGAGGCGGCGGCGCGGTATGGAAAAATCGCCGTTCTGCCTGCTCAGGCCTCCACCTCGGCGAGGAGATGGGAAACCAGGGGCCGATACGCCACATGGCTACGCCATTGGGGGATAATGATCGCCTACAAACTGGGGGTGGCGCCGCAGACCCTGGCCCGCTGGTTCGCCCGCTAGCTTCAGTTTCCCGCGCGCTCTTTTCCGAACACCTGGCTGGAAAAAGCTGCCACGATGCTGGGCGAATCCCAGTCTCCCGGGCCGATAAGGTGGTGGGTCACGACCCCCTCGGGGCTGATTATATATGTCTCCGGAACCCCGGTGATTTTATATTCCGCCGCCACTGTCTGCTTGGGATCCATCCCCACGGGAAAGGTGAGGCCAAGCTCCTTGATGAACTTTTCCACCTCTTCGGGTTTTTCATCGATGCTGATGGTGATCATTTCAAAAGCTCCCCCCGCCAGCTTCTCCGCCAGCCTTTGCATGGAGGGCATTTCTTCTCGGCAGGGGGCGCACCATGTGGCCCAGATATTCAGAAATACAAGTTTCCCTTTGTAGTCCGCCAGCCGCAGGGTTCCCCCATCGATGGTGGGCAAAGTGAAGTCCGGCGCGATCTTGCCTTGCATAGGCGCCTGGGCGCTCGCTCCCCCGTGGCCTTCGGCCTGGGACGCGGGCTTAAGAGGCTCCAGCCTGCTCTTTTCGATCTTCCAGAAAACGCTGACCGATAAAAGGGCGAAAGTCATGAAAACAAAGGAGCCCCACTTCAGATAATCGCCAGGGCCGGAGTTTGTGGGAAACGAATCTTCTTGCATACTCAATTTTTCCGCCAAGGACATACTTCTCGTTTTTCAGAGGAAACGGTGTCGGCCGACCTTGGACTCAAGAGAAAACAACTAAAACGGGAGCCAGCCGCGCCATGGGGCTGGCTCCCTGGATAACATGGTCAGTTGACTTCAGGATTTTTATACAACTTCTCGATATTCTGCAGGACTTCCTGAAGATCCTCCGGCAGACCGCCCGGGACCTGGAAATTCACTGGCTTGATGGTTTTCAGCTTGTGCTTCAGGGCTTCGATCTCGTTTCGCACCACGATGGTGTCTATCATTACCCTAAGATCGCTCTTTGTGTTGTCTGGCACTTCGTTGTTCAATATGCCGCGAACCTGGTCCGAATATATTCGCTCCACCTGAAGCTTGCTCTCGGACCGCACCGAGGCGATATGAAGGCCATCGGGCCGTAAAGCAGAGATCATGCCGATAAGAACAGGCTTGTCGCCCTTCTTGACATCCAATTCGCCTATCTTTGTTCCGCTGTGATAAATGGAGACTTTCCCTTCCAAAAGCCTGTAAATAAAATACCCAGGCAAGCTCCTCTCCAGGAATATCCATTGTCCCTGCTCTATAGTCTCAACGCTCATAATTTCCTTTCCCTTCCACTTAGTAGCTAATTTGCAAATCTCCCCATAGGCGTTAGATGTTAATAATTGCGGGCGGGGATTGTCAAGCTGTATATGCTGTTTGATGGAACGACAGCCAAAGCCGGATATTCCCGGCCCGTTTTTCCTCTTTCACCCGTGTGATCCGGTTATGGGAGCCGGTTCTGTCGCAATCCCCCCTGCAACTATCTTCCTCTCGGCAGCATTGGTTTATTCGGAGGGGCGCGCGTCCTCCAGCAGCTGGGTCATGCGGTCTTTCCCCGCCAACTTAAGCTTTTTTATACGTTTAAATTCCAAATCCTCCTCGGGCGTCAAAAACTTCTTCTGCTGGAACTCCTCCAGCACAGACTCATAATGAAGATGGTCAGTATATAGCTTCTTGTACTCCTCGTTTTCGTCCAACAGCTTCTGCTCGGTTGTGTCAACTGGGTTGGTGGTCATTTTACCCTCCATATAATGGTTGTGTTTTTCCAGATCCACCCTGCGTCAACTCCGCCTGGGACCTGCCGATATATTCCGGCGACGGAGATTGGCCGAATGACTCTCCTTTTTCCAGCCGCCAAAAGGCCAGCATGGCGGCGGCGGCGGCGATGGGCATGGCCTTTTGCGCTATATCCACAGCGCCTTCCGCATTTTTCCTTATCTTCGCTATTTCCTCCTCAAACCCCTCACCTATCAAAACAAGGGGCAATCCCCCCCCTTGCCCGGCCAGGTTCTCCACGGGCGCCTCCACCGGCCCATGAACCAGCTCCGGAGCGCCCCCGGTTTTGCGGTAAGTGGCGGAATAAACTATCCCTTTTCTTGCTTTGGAAACCGCAGTAATCGGACCATCTACGGCAGGGGCGGCCATCGCCAAAGCCTCCAGCGTCCCAACGGCGCCCACCCGGGCGCCCGTGGCGTCCGCCAGCCCGTATGCTGTGGCCATGGCGGCCCTTATCCCGGTGAAGGAGCCGGGACCACGGGTTACGCAAATATGGCTTATATCTTCCGCCGAAATTGAATATTCCCGGAATCCTTCCGAGACCATGCGCAGGACATCGCGCGATATGGAAGCCTTGGGCGACCCAACCTTGCTAAAAAGAACAAGACCCTCCCGCGCCACAGCCACACTCGGCTCGGACAGCGCACCATCTATTCCCAGGATCAGCATTCCTAGCTCGATTGACTTCCCGGTTTATAAAATATGGATCTTTCAGTTCCATAATAACCAGATGCAAGCCGTCTTGCAACCACCAACCCCTAACCTATTGATCCTTTACGGGATTTTGCTCGGACGGCCCTTTCTTTTCCTTATCATCTCGACTATCCACCACTCTGGAGCCAGCCTCATCGGCAGGATCCTCGGGCGTCAGCCAGCCAGCCCCCATTCCCAGCCCGGTCATGAACTCCATCCTGTCGCGCCGCGCTATCTTCTTGGCCTCAACCAGGGCCTCTTCGGCGTCCTTGATTTCCCTATCGGTTTCCTTGATCTCGTCGATGGTCTTTTTCACCCCGGCGTCACTTTCCCCGATGGGGCTGGGGGAGGAGTAGACGACTTTCCCCAACCGGGAGAAAAGATCGCTTCTTTTATTGGCGAAACCGATAATGCGGATCTTCAACATAACCACTTCCCAGAAGAAACGCGCCTGCCTGGCCAGAAATCCTCCGATTTCACTCGCTTTATTCATAAGGCACATCTTGGTTCCAACAACTTCCGTCCCGGAGGCCGATCACTGTGATCCGCTGGATACATATTCCTCGGATTCAGGGTTGGCAGATTCGGCGGCCGCCACAGCCTTCAGCTCCTCCAGCTCCGCCATCACCTGGGCTATATCATCGCGCAGCCGTCCGGCTTCTTCCGTAAGTTTCGGATCACCAAAAGCTTGCACCTTCTCCAAAGCTATGATGCTCCTCCCCAGCTCGGCGTTCATCATGGTCAGCTCGATCGTGCTTTTCTTTTCCACAGGCTTGGGGGGTTCGGGCGCCCCGCTCAAGGAAAGAATGGTCAATTGGGCTTTCATGCTATCCAGCCTTGCGGTGACATCCTTCTGGTACATGTAGAAATATACCGACACCACCACCAACGCCGCCAGGGAGATAATAGCCACCACCGTTCCGCCGGAGTATCCAGCGGGCTCCGACGAAAGATCCCCCTTTTTCTGCTCGGCGATCTTTTCCGCCATCCGTTCCGCCATCCGGTCCCATGGATCGGCCACCTGGGGCGCGGGAGCTTTTTTCTCTCTGGGCGCCTCTTCTGCTTGCTCCGGTTCCCGGGGTTCCGGTTCCGTTACTTTCTTTTCCACATTTCCTCCTTCCGAAACATCCCTTGCGGGTGCGTTCTGCTCCGGCTCCTGCTGGGGGGCGGGAGTGCTTTCCGGCTCGGTTTTTACGATCTCCAACCCCAGTTTTCGGCCAGGCTGGCCTGAATCACCAGTAGTTTTTCCGATATCATCCACCATGGTCCTCCACCATTTTCAGGTGTTGTCCAAGCCTGGCAGCCCCCCTTCAATATATGGAGATAGTCCAGCTACTTGAATCCTATTAGAGCGCCGCCTGAACGTCAAGGCGAAAAGAAGGTAAAACAACCCCCCTTCCTACTCCAGCAGGCTTTCGCCTGTCATCCTTGCCCCTTGATATTGCGCTATCAGTCTCGGCACTGTGGGCGCCACGTCTTTCAGAGCCTCCCCTTCCTACTCCAGCAGGCTTTCGCCTGTCATCTCTTCCGGCTGAGGTATCCCCATCAGCTTCAGCACTGTGGGCGCCACGTCTTTCAGCGCCCCCCCTTCGCGAAGCTTCATTCCTGTTCCACCCAGGTAATACAATGGCACCGGGTTGGTGGTGTGCGCGGTCATCGGTTTTCCGTTGTCATCCACCATACATTCGATATTCCCGTGATCGGAAGTGATGATCAGTTCCGAGCCTGCTTCTTTGCATGCCTCCAATATCCGGCCCACTTCTTTATCCACAGTCTCCACCGCCGCCACGGCCGCTTCCCACACACCGGTGTGCCCCACCATGTCGCCATTTGCCAGATTGGCCACTATCAGCGGATACTTGCCCGATTTCACCGCCCCGATCACTGAGTCAGCCACTTTTTTGCAACTCATCTGCGGTTTCATGTCATAGGTGCGGACCTTCGGGGAAGGGATAAGCTTCCTCTCTTCGCCAGGATTCGGTGTTTCCACGCCGCCGTTGAAAAAGAATGTCACATGGGCGTATTTTTCCGTCTCCGCCGTCCGGAACTGGGTCATTCCATGCTCCGCCAACACCTCCCCCAGGCCGTTTTCAATGGGGTGGGAGTCGAAAACCACCGGCAGGGGGAACCGGGCGTCGTACTCTGTCAAACAGGTGACATCAATCCTGGGCAAGGCGCCCCGGTGGAATTCGGCAAAGGAAGGATCGTATAGGGTCCGGACGATCTGGCGCATCCGGTCCGCCCTGAAGTTGAACATCAAAACCTCGTCCCCGTCCATGATCCATCCGACAGGCGCGCCATTTTCCGTTATCAGGCTCGGCTCTATAAACTCATCGGTGATCCCGCGGGAGTAGTTGTCCTCCATCACGGCGACAGCGGAGCTGTATTCCGCACCCCTGTGGTGGACCAGCAGATCGAAAGCCTTGCTGGTGCGCTCCCAGCGGTTGTCCCGGTCCATGGCGTAAAACCGGCCCTGGATCGAGGCTATCCTGCCGGCGCCGATGATTTTCATCTGCTCCTCCAGCGCCTTTATATAACCCAGGCCAGAGTCGGGCGGGGTGTCCCGTCCATCCATGAAGCAGTGGACGAATATCTTGCTTATCCTGCGGCCTTTGGCCATTTTCAGCAACGCCACCAGATGGTCCAGGTGGCTGTGGACGCCGCCATCGGAGACCAGGCCAAGCAGGTGGACGGAGGTCTCTTTGCTGGCGGCGCTATCGAAGACGCTGCAGATGCCGCTGTTTTCGAAAAAAGACCCCTCCTCAATGGCGCGGCTGACCCGCAAAAGCTCCTGATACACAACCCGCCCGGAGCCCATATTCAGGTGGCCCACTTCGGAATTTCCCATCTGCCCTTTTGGAAGGCCCACATCCTCGCCCGAAGCCTGGATCAATGTTTTTGGAACTTCCTTGTCCAGCCGATCGAACACAGGAGTGGCGCCTTGGGCGATGGCGTTCCAATCCTTGTTGTCAGAATGGCCCCATCCGTCAAGAATCAGGAGAACAGCATTTTTAGACATTTTCTTATATTTCGTGAGATTTGCATTTAACTCTACTAAAGCCTCGGGTTTGCGTCAACAATAAGCCGTACTGTCGGGATACTTATTCTCTTCAACGCCTTATGCGCAGGTATACGCCACCGAGCCGGACCATGGATCTTCCCAACCATGAAGCAAGGCGCCACCCCGCCGTCCTGAAATATTACACATCTTTAATTCTCCTGCTTCCCCTTCTTTAATGGGAATCAAAATAATTCGGTATTTTCCGCTCTTTTTTTTCCTATTTATTCATTTTTCGTATAGAATTTACGCTGTTTAACCTCATTGGGATTCCCATGGATATTGGTGAAATCAAAAAACTGATTAAGCTTTTCGAGTCCAGCGCCCTTTCTGAGCTGGAACTGGAGCAAGAAGGGCATCGGATTCTTCTGCGTCAGGGCGCCGTCATTCATAGCGCTGGCGCCTATGCGCCCCCGGCCGTTGTCAGCGATGGGCCCATCGGGCAAGAAAGCGCCCCGGCGCCCACTGCCAACCCCGCGCCCAAAACCGCCGTGGAAGAGATCAAACTCACAGGCCACGTGATTCCGTCCCCCATGGTGGGGACATTTTTCCGGGCGCCGTCCCCCACTTCGCCCCCCTATGTGGATGTAGGGGATCATGTGCGCAAAGGCCAGGTTCTCTGTCTGGTGGAAGCGATGAAGCTGATGAACGAGATAGAATCGGACATCGATGGCAAAATCACCCGCATCCTCCAGGAAAACGGCAAACCGGTGGAATATGGCCAGCCGCTTTTCGAAATCTCTCCGGCATAGGGGCTGACGGACTCCTGTATGTTCAAGAAAATACTCATCGCCAACCGCGGTGAAATAGCCATCCGGATCATTCGCGCCTGCAAAGAGCTGGGGATCGGCACTGTGGCGGTGCATTCCACCGCCGACGAAAACTCGCTGCATGTCCGGTTCGCCGATGAATCGGTGTGCATAGGACCGCCGGAATCGAGCAAAAGCTATCTCAACATCCCCGCCATCATCAGCGCCGCGGAGATCACCGGTGTGGACGCGCTGCATCCCGGCTATGGGTTTTTGGCGGAAAACGCCAATTTCGCCGAGATCTGCGCATCCTGCAAGATAAAATTCCTTGGCCCGTCGGCGGAGCAGATCAGGCAGATGGGGGACAAGGCTTCCGCCAGGGAACTGGCCAAGAAAGCCGGTGTTCCGGTCATTCCCGGCTCTGATGGGAAACTGGCCTCCGTGGATGAAGGGATAGAGGCTGTGAAAGCCATCGGCTATCCGGTCATCATCAAAGCCACCGCCGGAGGCGGCGGACGGGGAATGCGCGTGGTTCGCTCCGATGTGGAGCTGCGCAGCGCCTTCGAGATGGTCCGCTCCGAAGCTGCCGCGGCTTTTGGCGACCCGGACGTCTATATTGAAAAGTTTATCGAGAATCCGAAGCATATCGAAGTGCAGGTGATGGCCGACTCTCATGGGAACGTGATCCATCTGGGAGAGCGGGAATGCTCCATGCAGCGCCGCCACCAGAAACTGGTGGAAGAGGCCCCCTCCCCCTTCATGGATCGCAAGACCATGGCTATCATCGCAGGCCACGCGGTGTCCCTGGCCAGCGCCATAGGATATGAGAGCCTGGGTACCCTGGAGTTTTTATCCGACGGTAAAAACTTCTATTTTATCGAGATGAACACCCGCATCCAGGTGGAGCATACCGTCACCGAGGAGATCACCGGCCTGGACCTGGTGAAGGAACAGATCCGCATCGCCGCCGGTGAAAGACTGCGCATAAGGCAGGAGGATGTGACTTTCCTGGGCCATTCCATAGAATGCCGCGTGAACGCCGAGGATCCATTCAAGTTCACCCCCAGCCCAGGCAGAATCACCGGGCTGAACATCCCCGGAGGACCCGGCGTGCGGGTGGACACCGCCTTGTATAACGACGCAGTGATTCAGCCGTATTACGAATCGCTGGTGGCCAAGTTGATCGTCCATGGGATAGACAGGGAAGAAGCGCTGGCCAAGATGATCCGGGCGCTCTCCGAGTTCCACATCGCCGGAATAAAAACCACTATCCCGCTGCTGGTGAAGATCATGGAGTCGGAGGAATTCAAGACCGGCAACTACTTCACCAACACCATGGACCGGATCATAGCGGAGATCTGATGGAGCTGTTCCTCATCGGCACGGGTACCTGCTCGCCGGTGAAGGATAGAACCCCCGCCTGCTATTTCCTGCGGGCGGGAACCTCCCGAATCATCATCGACCCCGGCCCCGGAGCCGTCCACCGGATCGCCCAGCGCGGACTGGACGCCATGGATGTGGACGCCATATTCCTCTCCCACCACCACCTGGACCATAGCGCGGACGTGGCGCCTTGGCTCTTCTCATACAAGTATTGCCTGGGACCGGATAGCGCCCAAAGCGCCCAGCCCAGACGCGACCCGTTGATCGTGGCTCCGGAGGGATTCGGGAAGGTTTATGAAGGGCTGGTGGACACGTACGGGAAGATGCTCCTTTCCGATGACTACAAGGTGCGGATCGAGGAGGTGAACCGGACCGAGTGGCAATGGCCCGGCGGGCTGTCATTTCGCTCCATCCCCATGCTCCACTTCATCCCCTCGGTGGGCTACCTGTTCAAAAAGCATGATGGCCCGGCCCTGGCCTATTCCGGTGACACCGGGTTCTGCGAAGAGCTGGTGGAGCTGGCGTCGATGGCGGACGCGCTGCTGGTGGAATGCTCCCTGCCGGACGAGCGGCGGATGGAGGGGCATATGACCCCGTCGGACATAGCGCGGGTGGGAATTGAATCCGGTGTAAAAAAACTGATCCTGACCCATTTTTACCCGATGATGAACCCGCAAGCGGCGGTGGAAACGATCCGCGCGGCAGGATACCCGGGGGAGATCATCGCCGGAGAAGACGGGATGATGGCGCAGATTTAGGGAGAGGAAAATTCCCATTCCCACTCATATTCCCCCCATCCTCCCCTCCACTCTCTCCAGCAGCGTCTGGTCATAGGGGGACAGCGGCTCCGGGCTCGTCTTCAGCTTCTCCATAAGCTCGGCCGCTTTTTCCGTCTCTCCCCCAAGGTGGCGCCCATAGGCCAGGTAGATAAAACCAGTGGCGGAGTTCCGCAGTTTATCCAGAGGCTTGTCACTATGGACCTGCTTCTCCAGAATGGCCATCGCTTCGTCGGTTTTCCCACTTTCCATCAGCGCCGCGCCCCGCATCACCATAGCCTCATGCATCCCCACCAGGCTTTTGCTCGCCGCCTCCGAATACTCCAACGCCTTTTCGATCGCCTCATTGGATCCATCGAAAAGCCACACCGCCGCCAGGTTCAACCGCAGCATGGCGCCGGTCAGGGCTGGCGGGGGGCCGTTCCCCAGGGCGGCCTCCAATATCTCCCTCGCCTCCGCGCATTTCCCCTGGGATATCAGGGCGGAGGCCAGGTTGTTCATCAGCATCCGGGAGCGGGGAAAGGGAACAAGTCCCTCCCGGAAGGCGCTTTCCGCTCCGGCGTAGTCGTCTTTCCACAACAGCTCCACTCCCCGGTTCAGATACGCGGCGGCCATGAAATCCTCCAGGTCCACATCATCCATGAAGGGAATACGCAGAAGCTGGCGCCCATCGCTGGGGTATGGCGTTCCCAGCGCCAGGGAGGTGAAGGGAAACAGGCTTACACCGATCATGAACAGGTTCACACCGGTGAATACGTGGGGAAGATATATACCGATCCCTTCCAGCGTTTCGGACCATGCGCTGTTCATGGCCCATATCCCCGCCCCCACCGCCAACGCGTTGGCCATCATGCCTCCCGCGATCATGGCGAAAAGCCTTGGCCGGAATCTGCCGCCGGGGGATTTGCCGGGATAGGTCAATCCGCCAGCCAGGCGGGCGTGGAAGACCAGTTCCGTTCCGAGAAGGTGAAGCTTCATGATCTCCCGCCCGAACCCGATCTGGACTTTTATGATCTCGATCCCCGCAGTCTTGCCCGCCAGCGCATGCCCCAGCTCGTGGATCAATATACCCAGATAGAAGCTTCCGACCCCCAGAGCCATGTTGATCGCCACAGCCACGATCTTCTGCGGCGGAAACCATTCCTTCAAAGGCTGCCCATCCGGCAGGATGCCTAAGTAATAGATAGCGACCAGAAACAGGGCCATAGCCCATTCCAGCGCTCCTGTCTTTTTCATGGCTGTCCGCAAATCATGGTCATTCCGCTCACTTCCCTACAGCGCCCCCAGACGACCGAACTTATGGTTGCAGGCGCGGCAGAGCCACACCGGGGCGTCTTCATCAATCACGCAGCCGCCCAAAACCGCCTTCCCCTCCTCCATTTCCCGCATCATTTCCGTCCCTGGCATTCCATACCTTATGGGGAGGATATCATCGGCGCCACACTCGGGGCATGGGGGAGTATCCAGATCATCCATGGGGCCTCCTTTATATTTCTCTCGTATATAAACGGTCTGTATCTTTCGTTCCATACCGGGTTTGATTTTACCAGTTTCAGCCAATAGATGTAGGAATGACCGGGCTTTATCTTCAGGAATGGGACAGACTGGCGGGGGGGATCCCTCCGGCCAAATCCAATTCGCCCCAGGGGACCGATTGATGATAAAATCGAACGCTTATATGTAAATCCACCAAATCTGGGAGATACAATGGAATTTCCGCAATACAGGCCCCGCA
>Ga0224501_10004668_pt1 | contig 10801 bp, 5 predicted proteins | sample SF_Oct11_sed_USG_4_FD_169105 | JGI IMG/M metagenome (GOLD analysis project Ga0224501, IMG submission 169105) | Sediment microbial communities from San Francisco Bay, California, United States - SF_Oct11_sed_USGS_8_1 | ecosystem: Environmental > Aquatic > Marine > Sediment | place: USA...
GCGCATGCGTCGAAAAAGAAAAATCTAGAGGCGTGAAACTTGAACTTGTGCTCAGGTAAGTTTCAGTTTCTTTTTGCAGCCAGTAGGCGGTATATGCGGTATGATCCGAATAAACTTGTCGGCCAATATACTTGCGAAGACTCATAGCGCAATAGCGCGCAACTTAAAATTGCTGGCGTCGGCCAGTCAGTTCACAAATGAGTCTTGTACCGACCGCAAACGCGAGCTCGAACTAGTATAACTCATTAACTAAGTTAACTGTACTATTACTATTGCTATTACTATTACTATTATTATTACTATTAGTATTACTATTCACTAGTATTCGTATTACTATTAGTATTAGTTGCTAGTTTTAGTAAATAAGTAATCATGGTGGTGATATCGTTATTCGGTCATCGTGTTGATGATCAACACGATCGATTCAATCAGTCGATGTCAACTCAAACTTACTTACTTAGAAGTTAGTTGCTAAGTTGGTTACTACTTAGTTACTCAATCACACTCGGACTCAGCGATTCACTCAGTGAATCGCTGAGTAGTAGTTGACTCAGGCCCTGAGACAGTGAATCACGGTCTCAGGGCCTGAGTCAGGCAATGTAAATGTTCCGTCATCTAGTTAATGAAGCTGAAAGGCGAACTTACTAGGCAGTTACTTACGTAATTGACTAATGGAGTAATTACTAATTGAGTAATTCACGAAGAAATTGGACCGGTATTCAGTATTGCCATTGGTCCCTTATCATGGTTTATGTTATGGCTGATGCCAATGTAAATCAATTCAATGTCAATCACAATGTGTCAGTGTCACTGACTAATCACTAATTTAGAAGTTGTTTTTCGACAAAAAGTGATGTTTTATGCATACAAATACAATCTCACAATTCTTTCTACTCTAGATTTTAAGATAAAGAAGCAGTCATGACATTGCCAAGTGAGCAAGTGAAAATGCTCAAACTCTTTGTGAAAGCGTGTGAAGACCAACCAGCATTACTCCATCTTCCCGAGCTTGCCTTTTACAGGGACTGGCTCATCAGGTCAGCAAGGGGTTGTGTTATCAATGCATGCGAATGACACAGTTTAGAAAGGTTCAAACTCAGTAGGCAATCCTTCGTTCAAACTAAACGGCTCATACTTTGCTGTCCTCGTAAGCGCAAAGCTTTATTTAGCTAGGGGAAAATTATGTGAGGCGCTCGTACTCCCAGCGGGTTTCCGGAATCGAGTTATTTTGAGCGAAGTGCTCTGATTATTCGGACCATATTGGCTTCTGCAAGTGACCGTGGGCCCCTCATAAAATACCTCAAAGTCTCCTACCGCTCCGAAAAAGCCTCGAGCAAGCTGTGAACATCGGTCTCGTGAAAAGCACCATGCCATTGTGGGGCGCCAGCTAGAGTTTACTAGCAGGAATCTGCTTTCAAAGTTTTTCGTTTGCGCTCTAATGATACTAGGTCTATTCGTGTGATTTCTGTCAGTCGCAATCAAAAACTTTCAGTTGCGAACAACACGGTCGCAGTCAGAAAACTGCAATTACATCAGAGTTGTCCTCTTTCAACTTTAACTCATCTGTTAGAGCCGACCAATTGTTCTCGATTCGTTATCCCAACGTAATAATCAAGTCTATGGGGTAACCTTGACATTTGCCTTAACTTCCATGCTAACACCTACTTTGAGTCGCGAAATTCTGTTCGCATGATTTCAGTCGCAGACCGCGATCGAAAGTGAGAGATGCTTTTTTTGAATTGCGCTCCTCAATCGCACTCTTGAACAGTTTAGCAGATTTTGCGACCGAAATCTGTTCCAGTCGCGAAAAACCCGATCACGCGAATGCATCTAATTTAATGTTTGTTGTTGCACTTTGATTGTACATTTTCAGTATGGGAGCCAAGCTGCCGGAGCCTGCTGCCGCTCAGCCGCCTCCAAAAGAAGAGAAACCAGCCCCGCAAAAACCAACCCCAACAGCTAACCCGCAGGTTAGTACAAGAGAATGCCGACAGGCAGTGATATTCCTCTGTATGGTTGATACCAGATTATTATAGCAGGCAATAGCTTGTTCAGCTAGGTAGATGTAAGCAGACTCCGCTCAGATTATTATAGCGGGGAATAACTTGTTCAGCTAGGTAGATGTAAGTTATAGCAGGCAATAGCTTGTTCTGCTAGGTGGATGTAAGTTATAGCAGGGAATAACTTGTTCAGCTAGGTAGATGTACGTTATAGCAGGGAATAACTTGTTCAGCTAGGTAGATGTAAGTTATAGCAGGCAATAGCTTGTTCAGCTAGGTAGATGTAAGTTATAGCAGGGAATAACGTGTTCAGCTAGGTAGATGCAAGTTATAGCAGGGAATAACTTGTTCTGCTAGGTGGATGTAAGTTATAGCAGGGAATAACTTGTTCTGCTAGGTAGATGTAAGTTATAGCAGGGAATAACTTGTTCTGCTAGGTAGATGTAAGTTATAGCAGGGAATAACTTGTTCTTCTAGGTGGATGTAAGTTATAGCAGGGAATAACTTGTTCAGCTAGGTAGATGTAAGTTATAGCAGGGAATAACTTGTTCTGCTAGGTAGATGTAAGTTATAGCAGGGAATAACTTGTTCTGCTAGGTGGATGTAAGTTATAGCAGGGAATAACGTGTTCAGCTAGGTAGATGTAAGTTATAGCAGGGAATAACTTGTTCTGCTAGGTAGATGTAAGTTATAGCAGGGAATAACTTGTTCTGCTAGGTAGATGTAAGTTATAGCAGGCAATAGCTTGTTCAACTAGGTAGATGTAAGTTATAGCAGGGAATAACGTGTTCAGCTAGGTAGATGCAAGTTATAGCAGGGAATAACTTGTTCTGCTAGGTAGATGTAAGTTATAGCAGGGAATAACGTGTTCAGCTAGGTAGATGTAAGCAGACGTGTCAGTAAAGGGAAAACCTTTATTTCCAGCTCAAGAAAAAACAATGGCAACTATAACATCAACTTTTGTGTGTGGAGATAATGCCAGGGTTGATTGTTAAGCACCTTTAGCGCACTGAGAGCCACCGATGTAGAGGAGGCATATGCGGCCCCCGAGTCGCGTATTTGGCACACCTGATCTTGGAATATTGCCATGTGTATGAATGCATATAGAGAGATTATGTGGAGTTTCGATTGGGAAGAGGGAGCATCAGTGTAAATATAAATGAGTCACTGGACCAAAGTATTTCGGAAATAGGTCAAAAGTATATTTTGTGATTTGTTACTACTTGTCTTACCAAAGAGGAAACCGTCTGATGTTACTTACTGACGATGCAAGCTTGTCGTATAAGTTTTTCTTTTGCTGTCGGCAGCCGACCCCGATGGAGGCGGAATCGGATGAGTCCGAATCGGAGGAGAGTGACGTGGAGGTGAACTTGGAGTTTGTGACCGGTGAGGAAAAGGACCCTCTGCCCTCACTGCCTGACAAAGACAAAGAGGTGAGCGTCACGAAACAGGAACAAACCTTAATTGAGTCATATGAACTAATTCTGCACTGGTTGAAATCACCCAGAGCTAGACAACCCGTTGGCTACTGAGCAGAATCAGCAACTCAAAGTGTGAATTAGTCAAATCTCCGTCAGTAACAAGAAAGCCGCTTCTATTGGAGGAAAGTTCTGGCGAGTCGACTGAGAACCCAGCCAAAAATAGAGAAAAAACCTCTTTTAAAGCCTTTTAAAGGCTCTATCAAAAACCTCTTTTCGAGCGATTCTGTCTTTTGAAAATATGCCCCTAGTGGGATTCTATTCGGTCGACCTATCAAATCTCATCTTTACACCTCATGGTAACTGTACTAGTCGCGGTAAAAGGCATCGAGTCAGCGGCAAGAATTGCTGTGCAGTAAGTGACTAATACGGATTGTTTCGGTTAGTAAAGTAACTCTAGATGGTTATTCACTACATTTGCTGAAATCATCTGACGTTTGACTACATTTAGATTGTCGCTATCACTTATTTTCTTCTCTTCTATTTTAAGTGGGTGAGAGTATAGTCGCCCTCTTTTAGAATCCCTGGCAAGTCCCTATAAACGCAAATATCGCCCGATGTAACTGGCCTAAGACATCGTCTGAAAACTCGGTTCTCCTATAAAAGCGCCTTAGGCGTGACCGTTTGTTTCGACTAAAAAGGAACTGCTTATAACCAGATAGTGCATGGGTAACACCCGTGTAGATTGTCGTTATCACTTATTTTCTTCTCTTCTATATTAAGTATGTTTGGGAGCATGTTCTGCATTAAATGCCTGGCGTAGAATGACCTGATACAACAGTGGTGCTGCGCTTAGTCGCATTCATGCCTATCTCCGAGCGAAACCATCATCCAAACTGCCGACTCAATGTAGAGACTTCTATGAACTAAAGAAAGAACATGCAACATATAGAGTATATATTTCAAGTGAAACGGGTACCCTCCTCGTAAAATTTTGATGGCTAACTACGAGCCAGACAACACTTGCGGTCATGCGTAACAATAAAGCTTGCCTAATCGTAGATATTATTTAACCATCTTCTCTTGAGTGAGAGGTCCAATTTGTTGATGGTGCGAATAGCATGATCCTACCACTGCGAGACAGCCCTCTGGGTAAGGAAGTCAGCTAAATCCTACCACTGCAAGACAACCCCTGGGTAAGGAAGTCCGCTGAATCCTACCACTGCAAGACAACCCTCTGGGTTAGGAAGTTCGCTCAATAAGGTGGCCTGGAGCCCACTCCCTGCACAATTGCGAGGTCCAACAGCTCAGTGACATATGTCACTGAACAGCTTCAGAACAACCCTCAGATGTAAAAGGCCATTCAAGTAATAGAACTGCCTATTGCAAACGGCCGCGGCTTTTTTGCTGCTGGTGGTCAAACCAATGGACTCCTGGTGTTATAAGTGGACTTATTTCGGTTGCCTGCCAAAGTTTAGCATTGTGGTTCTTACTGTATTATCAGATTGTGTAGAATATTACCACGTACCATACTCGGTGGTACTAACCCAGAGATAGGCATTCGTCATGTTAACTTCTCACAGACTACTCGTAAAGCCCCTTTCAAGTGGGTCTCTGAAAGGCAGTCATGGGAATCCTCGTCTCAACCCCTGTTGTCCAGTAAATTATTTCACACTGCCAACAAGCCATGGGTTCCTTCGTCTGCCATATCCGAAAGCCTCTAACAGGCTCTATAGCAGCAATTCGACCGGTGAACCAACAACTTTTCATGGAGTGACTATTTCTCTGAGTCAGTACCACTGAGTTTGGCATGCGCTAATGGTCTGCATGATCTGGTGCTAAAAGAAACCACAATTCTAAAACCTTCCCAAGCTTTGAACTGCAAGAACTCATTGGTTTGTCACCAACAGCAAGAAAAGCCGTGGCCTTTTTCAACTTTCCCAATTGTAGTGACAGCTCGATGCCGGGCTCAAACTGGCGGTCTTGAATGGTAAATTTTAGGATAGTTAGCATAATGTCTGTAAATTCTGTATTTTATAAATATCATAAAATCACTTTCTTTACAAATTTACAACATTCTGAAATTTATAAAAGGCACTCACGAAGTTGGAACACCGGTAAGTTGTTTTTGTATGCACTGGCACGGATTTACTTGTATATTCACCTATAATCTACTACCATTTCTGGACTGGCATCTTTTCATTGCCTATTATTCCTGTACGTGTCATTCGGCACATTCGAAGCACCTAAGCAGCGGGCTAAACAAAACTGGAGCAATTGCAAACCTTACATTATTATACACACTGGCAGCATGTTGACGTAGTATTTCCAACATACCACGGCATGCAAAATAAGTTATTTTTCAATCAGGCACTACACATAGCTAGAAGTTCATCCGCGGTTGACCTTGGTGATTTTGCCTGTTATTTGATAAAAACAAACGATAGAAGGCATCCATTTGAGATTAAATTACCTAAACAGTAAGGGCCGCCGGCCTGTGTCCACATGCAGGATTGACCCCAACCCTTCCAGAGACCGTCAGGTCCTGAAATTACCCTGGCCTACCAAAACATACAGGACTTGCACCCAAAATTGATAGCAAGCGTTACACTGGTGGCAGCGCGTGTTTATCATAGTACTCGTGTAAATATAAGGGGCCAGTTTCATCTATTCCGTATAGTTTGAGTCCATAAGTGAAGTAGGCTAACATGTACATTGCCTTCGGATCAACGTAATGAAAGCTGATTGGATGATCACTGACTGCTCCTTTCTGCAACAATAAAATCACACCATCATTGGCCAAGAAAACTCCTGCGTTTATTTCAATCAAGTTATGAAGGAGCCTAATGTGAATTCCTATGTCAGAACTAGCAATTGTGCGCTAATGTCATTTGCATACAATGACATGCCAAGTTCTAGCTTACCTTAGTATCAGTCACTTTGGGGTTTTCTGTTGGCTAGATAAGGGTAAACACATTGTCTGACAATAATCAGCATTCTCTTAATGGTTGCGCAAACAAACCGTTCTTTGAAATTTGAACTCAATTGCTCGAAATGGCAGTAGTAGTCATATATGGCCACATCATCCATAATTCGACATTTTGTGTTGCTTCTCAATTGAGTGAACGTACATGGTGTGAGTAGGAACAAGGAGGCAGCAATGCATTAACATTATTTATAATTTAGAGGGTTTTGAATTAATTTGTCACATCTTGACACTGACATAAAGACATGACATTATGTCACTGATCTTGATGAGAAAACCTTTGTCTTCATGACCCTGGATTCCAATGTTAAATAAAGGACGCCCATACATTGAGTTATCTACTATGCAGGGCACGTACATTCGAAGAAAACATCTCTTTAGAATGCACCCTAGGAAATGCTGGGCCAAAGACTCGGTAAGCGTATTGGTTCTACTTACTCCACTATGTGAATCATATCTCTTATACCAGTCACTGAAGCCCTGCAGAAGCTGCATCCAGGCTATCACAGCATGGAAGCGACTTCTATTATGCTCATCATGGTTTTGAGCCGTTCGGACACCCAAACTTTCCATGCCTACCAAAATAACAAAAACAAAATCATAATCATCAAACATATACTACGGTACTGCCTCACACATTTCAAGCTAGCTGCTAGAATGGAATTATCAGTTGCAATAAGTCAATGCATCAAATACTCATCCAGATTAGTGATACTGTCACACAATATCTAAAAGTGATGCCCAACCCAATAATACACGGCCAGACGGACGGACGGAAGAACTGACCGGCGGAAGAACGGACGGATGGACGGAAGAACAGACCTATGGATGGACGAACAGGTGGGCAGACAGATGGTCAGTTAGTGAGCTCATGCAACATCATTTCTCCACAATTCTGGTAATATTTTCTGATACTTCGAGCTCAGTTGCATATATCGGAGGGACTACGGCAGAAGCTAGGAGCTTGTCTCTCAACGGACAAATAGGAAATGAGCGCGATAAGAACCCAGAATTGTAGACAATCCAGTGACCCAAGAAACAAACTGACAGGAAAGGTAGCCCTAGATTGTAGGGATATCTGTAATTTCAAGAAGGATTGAATGATTCTACCCTGGTCCCATCAAAGCAGCGATGGGGGGAATTTACCTGCCGACGAGGATGAAAATGATGATGAAAACATTATTTATCACTCTCGTCAGGTGGAGGTCACAATGTTACATGAAGGATGAGGTGGCGGAAGCACCCATAGAGCGACCTTCATTAAGGGGTCACACTGGGTAAGTGAATATTCTCCTAATCACTCACCCTAGTAGGAAACACTAAGTCAAAGATCAATTTCTGCATTCCTCTGATACTGGGCAAGACACCGAAAATATAATTCTCAACCATATAAAATTTTTGATTTACAACCAGATCCTTTACAAAGGAAAAATATTTGCCATAAAAGGGGATTCGAAATTCATAGAAAAGACGTTTCTAAATGCACAATTGACCAAGTCTGATGCTCGCATCGTGTACCCTGAACGGCTGTCAAGCCTAAATCGAAGCTCCAGTGAGTTGAAGGACACCTACTGAAAACGTACGACTGTCGGCTAACACAAGGCTAGTGTCTCTTACATTTGCCAATTTCTAAGTCTTCAGCACCACCATCCTCTTTGCATTGGGCACTAGAGTTATGGAATCCATGCTCCGCAAACCGCCTTAACGCTTCACGGCTTAGCGTATAGCCAGCACCTGTAAGAGGTTTTACGGAATAACAGAGGAGCTCAGAGGTAGAGCATTGGGCTTGCAACAGTAAGAACAGGGGCTCAAATCTTGGTCAGGGCATGCCCCATTGTGAGTATGAACTCCTTGATCAACATTAAAGCAAGGCTCACTATGAGGTGAAGTGTTCATAGTGACCAGCTCGCCGAGCTCGGTGTTAAATGCCAAGAGAAACAAGCATCTAACCCGGAAATGTCTCCTAAGGAAATAAAAATTTATGGGGAGGTGGCTGCCAGTCTTTTTGTGCTGACAAAAGTGTGACTGAGGGAGCGAGCCACTCCTCTTCACTGCCTCCACCTTCCCCAGCTCTGAAGAGAGTCGGGCACCCGTTCCATGCCAGGGAATAGGGAGAAGAGTGTCTTTGAACAATTGCACGTACCTACCGTCCTGAACCCTGAACTGTTAGCATCAGTGTCGAGTGATATAACCAGTCAGTCACAAAGCCTCCATAAAAATATTTGGCGTTTCTGGATTAAAGGATTAAGACAATGGAACCTCACTCTCTTACCTCCAGAATAGTATCCTTGCTTGACAGAGACAGTGTCTGGGTTAAAATGCTGGCCAAAATATATCGGTTCCATTGGGTCACGATCGGCGAGAAAAAATCGAAGATTCTCCATTATAACAAAAGTGTCATCATCCGCCTCAAAAGGAAATAACGATTGGAGGTTATTATTCAGAGCTTTATAACAAGTGATACACTTTAAGAGAATGATGAGTGGTTAAAGGGCGCAGGGGCATCAGATCCCAGAGTGTATTTGGGCAGAAGGATCCTGGCTGATTAGCAGCTCCCCACCTCAGTAAACTTGTAATGCCCTATTTTCACACTTTAGAACATTTTATCCACAACTCAATCCACACTTGATCTTGGTGGACTCACAATGTGAGTATGAAACCCTCCCATAATTATCAGAGCTCGAAATAAAAGCAAGCCTTGTTATGAGCTGAAGACTGTACTGCTCGTGGTGCTCCATGCTAAGCCGTAACAGATGAAAAATCTGAAAGATAATTAATGGGAAACAAAAATACACTTTCAGGGTGCCTGTCGACTTAATATAATACAGCATCACACTAAAAAGCTAATCCAATTATACATACCTTCATGAACCAATCAGCCGATGATTTATAATTGTCCCAGACATATTTAAATGCATGCATCGTCTTCGCAGTAAGGTGCTCCCTCCCTTCCTCCGTGTTCACCTCTATAAGCAGCATAGAGGACAGTACAATTTCCTGGCTATTTATCTCCATGACTGAAAGTGCTACCTACTTAAGTTTCTAACATGCCCTCCTACATTGGTCTCTCACTGGATACCTGTTATATGCACTTGGCTAACATATACATATTGGGAACAACACCCAAGTTCATCATATTGTGCAATCAGATTCCTTGTCAGAGGCAGCTAGGATTTTCACACGAAACCTCATCTGCCTCATCCAATGAGCTTTTAAGGCAGTGTCCAGTTTGCAAGCTCAGGACTTGGCAATGTTTTACTGGAATTGCCACATTTATGGGCAAGAGAAGATAACCTCTACTAAAAGTCAGCCCGGGTTGGTTTCATATTGATGTGCTCCTTTCCTGCTAAGTCTTTGAATGATTAAAAAAAAATCGTTTCAAAAATCTGAGTTACTAGCTCTGCACAGCATTGTACCAAGGACGTGCAGTGCACTTGCCACACGCTAGTGATTCAAACGTGACACAACCTTTGATCTCGCCACGGCTGGCTGACAGGTGCACCTCCAGATCCGCCTGGTTGAAGCTAGCATAACGCTCCCCAAGATTATACCAAGATAGGACATGAAGCCCCTTTTCTGAATGATACCGCAGGGTCTTTGTAGGGGCTCTAGTTACAAGGAGCTAAGATACTCCATTGCGTTAAGCGATTCAATCGACAGCTAGATCGCACATATGTCCACGTCTTTGTGCTGTCTGATCGATACCGGAGCATGTTGCTAATAGATAAAAGCGGGTTCGCTTTTGCATGCAAAGAGCTTGTAATATATACACTATGAACAGCAAAACCAACCGTTGAGTTGCACATCAAGGTGAGGGCCTTAGTGTTGTGGAGCTCTGAGCCTCTACAACAGCCAGCGCGTGCACACTGATCGATTAACCGGGCCAGTTTGCATTCTTATACAAACTAATGATTGTGTCCTATCTTGGTATAATCTTAGGCCATACTTAGGCTTTTAGTACACAAAGGTCTAAATGTCAGTACTTACTATTACAAATCAGTACTTACTGATACAAAGTGGTACTTACTAATACCAATCAGTACTTACTAATACAAATCAGTACTTACTAATACCAATCAGTACTTACTAATACAAATCGGTATACTTACTAATAACTTTTGCAGGGAAGGTATCATTAGCCTTGCTACTAACGAACAACAACTCATTACACCTGTGAGCCCAGGTTCTATAGACGTGTATAGCTTTCTTCTCAAGGTTACCCGGAGAGGTCATCACCCAACAAAGAATTCTAACTTTTTTATAAAGCGCGGCTGCAACGCTGTGATCTGAGGCTGCAAAAATAAATAGGTCATTTTCTTTTACAAGTTGGGCCATGGTGTAGTTAGTCGAATCTCTCTCATGGCCCGCTCCCGTTGCGAGTATGAGTTCTTCACCTT
>Ga0224501_10004669_pt1 | contig 10800 bp, 11 predicted proteins | sample SF_Oct11_sed_USG_4_FD_169105 | JGI IMG/M metagenome (GOLD analysis project Ga0224501, IMG submission 169105) | Sediment microbial communities from San Francisco Bay, California, United States - SF_Oct11_sed_USGS_8_1 | ecosystem: Environmental > Aquatic > Marine > Sediment | place: USA...
GCCCGCCTCGCCCAACGGCCGGTGTATCAATCCACCCTCGGCAAAACCGCGTCCGAAGGCTTCGCCGCCCTGCGCCGCAAACTGCGCATCAAAAACGTCAGCGACTCCTACGAATCCGCCGGGTTGTAAAGAGCGGTATTCGCCAAGCCTTCTTCATTATTTAATTCCTACTTTGATTATTTTTTTCTCAATCTGAATTTCTTGCCGATTAATTTGCGTAAGGAAAGCCTCTCTAACATCAGACATATCATCATCAATCGACACCTCATAACTCAATTCGTTATAAGTCCGCGCCTCAGGAGTATCATCGGCAACAAACAGGTTACCAGCCAGTGCCACCCCAAAGTCCTCGATCCCTTCGGGAGAATAGGAATGAGGCTTAGTGCCCACAAGACCATCCAGTCCCAAACCTACTATACCTTTGCTATCGTCCGCCACAGGCTTATCATACTCCCTTAAAGGAGTGGCATAGGTACTGGACGACGCAATATTCACAGAAAACAGTAGATTGCCCATATAAGTTATTCCTGGCCCGACCACAAATTGATCTGGTCCAAAAAAATATTTGCTACCATTAGATATCAAACCCGGAAAATCGCAAGAAATACCCACACGGGGCACGGTCCCTTTTTCTACAGGCATAAAAACATAACCATTACCAAGGAGTTGATGACAAACTGAGCCGATGCAAAAAACACATTTTCTTTTATCAAACGGCTTGGAGTTAAACTCGACGCCAACTTTACCAATAACAACACCTTCATTTTCATCAACCTTCGAAAGATCGAGTTCTTTATAATTATATCCTGTCGTTTCGCAAGCCATTAGAAACACAAAAAGTAGTGCAAGGGAAGTTATCTTTCTACGAATCATTATTTCCGCTGACCCCATATTCGACTTCCCATTTAAATATTATTTTCAAATCTTCTTTCAGCTTGTAGTCCTGAAGCAACTATGCGTTTTCGGATTTACGTGGAAAATTGCGCATCAAAAACGTCAGCGACTCCTACGAATCCGCCGGGTTGTGAAGACCGGTATTCGCCAGACCTTTTTTATCAATCCGGTTTTATTTTGATAATATTTTTCTCAACCTGAGCTTCTTTTTTAACCTGTTGGCGAAAAACTTCCAGAACATCAGACATGTCATCCTCGGCCGAAACAGAAGCAGAGTATTCATAATAAGTACGTTTCTTAGAGGCATCAGTAAAAACAAAAAACATGTCAGACAACAAACCATCAATTTCGTCCTTTACCAAGGCATCTAAATGGTTATCTACCTCACCACTCATTTTACGTGTTTGATAGTCAGTATAATCCTCACTTTTGGAAGTAGTATAGGCACGAGATGACCATTTTTTAATGGAAAAAAGCAAGTTTCCAATATAAGTTATTCCCGGCTTTACCTGAAATTGATCGACCCCAAATCTATATTCCCTGTTACCTCTTGGCCCCGGCAAATCACAAGAAATACTTACAATAGGCACGTTCCCTTGCTCCAGGGGCATAAATACATACCCGTCTTCAAAGAGTTGATGGCAAACCGAACCCATGCAGAAACCACATAATCTGGCGTCGTAGGGCTTGGCTTCCAACTCCACATCAACTCTCCCAATAACGACTCCCTGATTCTCATCAACCTTCGAAAGATCAAAATTCTTATAATTCTTTTGATACTGGATCGTAGCCCCGCAACCCGTCAAAAATATTAAAAACGCGGTTATAAAAATTCTCATCTGTTACATCCTGTTCGCATCAAAAACGTCAGCGACTCCTACGAATCCGCCGGGTTGTAAATACGTTTATTTTTAAATTGGTCCAGCAACCACAACAAGGTTCGTTTCGACTTGCACTGTTCCATCGCCTGCCTGCCGTTGAAAAGCTTCCATAACCGGACGTAGCTCATCCTTAACCAGCAACTTTGCCGCCGCTACTTGAATCGGAGCTCTCTCCCGCAATAACAATACTCCCACCACTCCAAGCATTCCCGCACGACCTGAGTACCTCTTCTTTGGTAATACCATATCCGCAGTCAATTGATTCGTTAAGACCTCATCAACCGAAAAATGCAAACTCCCGAAATAGGTAACCCCGGGCTTCACTTCCTGCGGGTTTATATTAAAAGTATGGGTATGGTCACCCTGCCCGCCGGTGTAATGACATTTTAAGCTTACAGAAGATTGGGTCTCGCCACTCTTTAAAGGCATGAACACATAACCCTCATCAAGAAGGTCATGGAAGGTCGAACCGATACCAAATTCACATAAATTGATGTTATAGGGTTCGCCATTAAAAACCACACTGACTTTGCCTACAACAACCCCCTCATCTTCCCCAACATTTGATGCCTTAAAGTCCTTATAACTGGAAGCGCAGCCTGTCAGGAATACCAAAAGAAGGGTTAAAAACACTTTTGATCCATGAGTTCTGATTTCAGATATTTGCATGTTCACTCCTCAGCCTGTGTTCCCACGGCAACGATGCTTTTTTCGGTCTGAATATCATTTTTGCCCGTTTGATCTCGAAAGGTTTTCACAACCTCGGGCATATTGTCTTGTACGGACATTTTGATTTCTCCATCCGCTCCCGATTCCGCCCCTTGAGCCAGCGTACGGCCAACAATCCCGAAAGCGGCGGTCATAAACTTAGCCCCTCCTGAAGAGGAGGCGTCCTTTTTCCAATCCAAAGTCACGTCCCCAAAATAGGTCACCCCCGGCTTAACCTCGAACTCCGCCCCCTTCAGGACTTGCTTGGATTCCGAAACCCCGGTTTCGCAATATACCTTTTCAATCTGGGCGGTGCCCTGCTTCATGGGCATGAACACATAACCCTCCAAAGTAAGATCCTGACAACTGGAATTGATGCAGACGTAACATAAATTGGAATAATCTTCACCGTTCAGCACAACCTGGACTTTCCCAATAATCGTGCTCTCGCCCTCATCAACGTCCGAAAGCTTGAAATTCTTATAATTGCTGGAACAACCCGTCAGGATCATTAACAGACCAGCGACAACAATTATTGCCCGGTAAGCACGCATGGTATTTTTCATCATTCCCCTCCTCTATTAGCGATTCATTTTCCGAGAAAACCGATTCTTTAGCGAAAGGATTTCATCCCTTCCCCCGACTAACAGGGCGGACAGACGCCCATGAGTGATTCCATCGGTATCCGTATGGCCAATATTATTGAAAAATGTTATAAAGGGCAATACATTTCGTCCCTGGTTTACATTTGTAACTGGTTTACATTTATAAAAAGAAACGACAGGTTCCCGGTGAATGTAAAAGTTGATTTTCCATTCCATTTTGATAGGCTGGATCCATGAATCTTGCGCCGCACATACCGGTTCCGGAACAGGAACCCCAAATCGACAAAATCCCCGAAGTGCCGATGGCGGGACTGGACACGCTGTGGCTCCAGGTCGGCGGCACGGTGTGCAACCTAACCTGCACGCACTGCTTCATCAGTTGCACGCCGCAGAACGACAGCCATCCGTTGATGACTCTTGCGCAGGTTCAAAAGCATCTGGAGGAATCGAAGCATCTCGGCATCCAGGATTACTACATCACCGGCGGCGAGGTGTTTCTCAATCCCGAGCTGTTTGAAATTTACGAAGCCATCCTCCAATACGGCCCCTGCACCTCGCTGACCAACGGAATGCTCATCAGCAAAGAAAAAGCACAACAACTGGCGGAACTGCAGGCCCGCTCCAAAAACAAACTGCACTTCCGGGTCAGCCTCGACAGCCTTGACGAACAGGAGAACGACGCCATCCGCGGCCGGAACTGTTTCAAGCTGGCCCTGCGCGGCATGCGTTATTTAGCGGAAGCCGGATTCTCCACCCACCTGACGATGGTGCGCAGTTGGGACGAGGACGACGACCCCGCCATGGAAACGAAGGCCCTGGCCTTCATGCGCGAACATGGCGTGCCGCATCCGCAGGTCAAATTCCTGCCGGGGTTCCTGATGGGCGAACTGGCGGCCAACGAGCGCGAGTATCATCCCAACGAACGCGTCACTGAAAAGTGTTTCGAGAACTACCCCATCACCAGCCTGCAGTGTGCCTCGTCGCGCATGGTCACGGCCAAAGGCGTGTATGTGTGCCCGATCCTGATCGAAGAGGAACCCGCGCGCATGGGCGACACGGTGGAAGAAACCCTGCGCCCCTTCCCTCTGTACCATTCTGCGTGTTATACTTGTAGAGTTTCCGGTATGAGTTGTAGGAGTTAACGCGTATATAAGGAAACCCCCGATATGGCTTTAGTGCATTCCACAATGGTTCCCCTGGGCACCCCGGCGCCCGATTTCAGCCTGCCCGGCACCGACAACAAAACCTATTCGCTGGAAAGTTTTAAGGACAAAAAGGTGCTGGTGGTCATTTTCATGTGCAACCACTGCCCTTATGTGATGGCTGTACTGAGGCGCCTGATCAATCTGCAGATCAATTACGCGGAGCAGTCGGTGCAACTGGTGGGAATCAACGTCAACGACATCACCAAATATCCCGACGACTCCCCGGCGCACATGACAGAGCTCGCCGAGAAGAAAAACCTGCCCTTCCCCTACCTGTTCGATGCGACACAGGAATCCGCCAAGGCGTATAACGCGGTATGCACGCCGGATATCTATGTGTATGGCGAGGAACGGAAACTGCTTTACCGGGGACGGGTCGACGACAACTGGCAGCATCCCGACGAGATCACCCGCCACGACTTAAGAGACGCCATCGAAGCCATCCTCGCCGGTCAACCGGTCAACGACGACCAGATTTCCTCTATGGGTTGTTCTATCAAGTGGAAAGAGTAACGCGTTCAGGCAGGGAATAGCCGGTCAGGCTTCTTTCGTTTCGCTTCCGAACAGGTTGAGTTGGATCGGCTGGGGGCCTTTGCCGTCCACCGGCACCGCGTAATTGCCGTCGAAGCAGGCCGCACAATACGAGGATTTCTCGCCATCCATGATATCCATCATGTTATCGATATCCAGGTATTCCAAAGTATCCGCGGTGACAAACCGGCGGGTTTCTTCCAGGGTATGTTTGGATGCAATCAGTTGTTCGCGGTCCGGGGTATCAATCCCGTAATAACAGGGGAACAAGGTTGGAGGTGAACTGATACGCACATGCACTTCCTTCGCGCCCGCGTCCCGAACCATCTTGACGATTTTCCGGCTGGTCGTCCCGCGTACGATTGAATCGTCGATAATAATCACCCGCCTGCCGTGGATGATATGCTTAACGGCGTTGAGCTTCACCTTCACCCCGAAATGCCTGATCTGCGATTTCGGTTCGATAAAGGTCCGGCCCACATAATGGTTGCGGATCAGCCCCATTTCGTAGGGAATGCCCGACTCCTCCGAGTAACCGAGCGCGGAAATATTACCCGAGTCTGGGACCGGCACCACGATATCGGCATCCACCGGAGACTGTTGGGCCAGCGACACGCCCATGCGCTTGCGTACCGCGTAAACGTGCTCGCCGAACAGAAAACTGTCCGGACGCGCAAAATAGATATGTTCAAATATACAACGCTTGACGGCCATCTGCCGGAAGGGAAAATACGAAGTCAAACCGTCTTTATTGATCAGCAGAACCTCGCCCGGCTCGATCTCGCGGATGAATTCGGCCTCAATCAAATCCATGACACAGGATTCAGAAGCAACGACATAGGCGCCATCCAGTTTCCCCAGACACAGCGGCCGGAATCCGTACGGATCCCGCGCTGCGACGATTTCCGTATCGGTCATCAACGCCAGCGAGTACGCGCCGCTGACAGCCAGCAGAGCCTCCACCACCCGCTCCACAAACGTTTCCGAATGCGAATGCGCGATCAGGTGGACGATCACTTCGCTGTCGTTGGTGGACTGGAAAATCGCGCCTTCCTCGACCAGGGCTTCGCGGATCATGTTGGCGTTGACCAGGTTGCCGTTGTGCGCCAGCGCCAGCGAGCCTTTGGCGTAATTGATCAGGCAGGGCTGGGCGTTCATGATCTTACTTTCACCCGCCGTGGAATAACGGTTGTGGGCCAGCGCCATGTTACCGGGCAGACGCTTGATGCGTTTGGTGTTGAAAATATCCGCCACCAGCCCCATGCCGACTTCCCGGTACATCTGGCCCCGGTCGCAGGAGGTGATACCGGCGCTCTCCTGCCCCCGGTGCTGAAGGGCATACAGTCCCAGATAGGCCAGGTTGGCCGCCTCCGGATGACCATAGACGGCCACCACGCCGCACTCTTCGTGAAACTTATCGTTGTCAGGCCACGCGGTTTCCATAACGGCTCAGGGAATTTTTCCAAATATCCTCTAACACGAGAATATTTTCGTTAATAATTTCGTTCTGGTTAATTTTGATTTTAAACTGCTGGCCTCCAACACGGCCCAGCACCGAAAAAGGGACACCCGCTTCCTTTGCCAGGGATGCCACCGAAGGCAAACTTTCTTCCGAGAAGGAGATCACGATCCGCGACTGGGATTCCCCGAACAACAGGGCATCCGTGCGCATCCCGTCACTCAACCCGATATCCGCCCCCACCGGTTTCGGTCCGGTGAAACAGGACTCGGCCAGCGCCACGGCCAATCCGCCCTCGGAACAATCGTGCGCCGACTGGATCAACTGCTGGTGGATCATATTGAGACACAACCGCTGAACCATCAACTCGGTTTTCGGATCCAGCCGCGGCGGTTTGCCCCGGCACTCGTTCCAGAACACCTTCTGATACTCACTGCCGCCCAGTTCTTCGCGGGTGAAACCCAACAGGCCGATCAGGTGCCCTTCCTGCTTGAATCCCTGTGTGCAATGGAGTGAAAGGTCATTCAACAGTCCGACCACCGCAATGGTCGGTGTGGGATAAATTGCTTCGCCTTTAGTTTCATTATAGAGACTGACATTGCCGCTGACCACCGGAATATCGAAAAAACGGCACAAATCACCCAGCCCGCGTACAGCCTCCTGGAATTGCCACATGATTTCCGGATTCTCGGGATTGCCAAAGTTGAGGCAATTGGTGACGCCGATGGGGTCCGCGCCGGCACACGCCACGTTCCGGCAGGCCTCCGCCACAGCAATCTGAGCGCCGACATAAGGGTCCAGGTAGCAGTAGCGCGGGTTGCAGTCGACCGACAACGCCAGCGCCTTGTTGGTCTCCGGAACTCTCAGCACCGCCGCGTCCGATCCCGGCAAAACCAGCGTATTCAGCCGCACCATGTGGTCGTATTGCTCGTAGACGTACTGCTTGGAAGCGATGGTGGGAGCGGCCAGCAGCCGTTTTAGAGCATCTCCGCAGTTAACGGGCAATTCACGGGACGAGATATCGAGGGTCCCCATTTCCGCCAGATAAGCCGGTTTGCTTGTGGGGCGGTCGCATTTCAGCGCACCGGTCACCACGGTCTGGATGGGCAGGTTCACCACTTCCTTCCCGTTTTCTTTGGCGCGGAAAATACCGTCATCCGTCACCCGCCCGACCACGGCCACGTCGAGGTCCCATTTCCTGAAAATGGCCAGGGCGTCTTCCTCTTTTCCTTTTTCAACCACGAACAGCATGCGCTCCTGAGATTCCGACAGCATGATTTCGTAGGCGTTCATGCCCTCCTCACGCTGGGGCACGGCGTCAATATCCAGTTCCATGCCCAAGCCCGCCCGTTCCGCCATTTCGAAGGAGGACGACGACAACCCCGCCGCTCCCATGTCCTGCACGCCGACCACCCAGTCCTCTTTCATGATCTCAAGGCAGGCTTCCAGCAACAGTTTTTCGGTAAACGGGTCGCCCACCTGAACCGTCGGGCGTTTCTCTTCTGTAGAATCGTCAAACTCCGCCGAGGACATACTGGCGCCGTGGATGCCGTCACGCCCGGTTTTGGAACCGACGTACAACAACGCATTACCCACGCCAGACGCACTGCCGAGAAAAATCCGGTCGGCTTTGGCAAGGCCCAGGCAGAACGCGTTAACGAGGATGTTGCCGTTATAACAGGCGTCGAAATAAATATCGCCTCCGACCGTCGGCACACCCATGCAGTTGCCGTAATCGGCGATGCCTTTAACCACACCATTCATCAGATAGCGGGTTTTTTCGTGTTCGGGGTCACCGAAGCGGAGCGAATTGAGCGATGCAATCGGGCGCGCACCCATGGTGAAAATGTCGCGCATGATGCCGCCTACGCCCGTCGCCGCGCCCTGATAAGGCTCGATGAACGACGGGTGGTTATGGCTTTCGATTTTGAACACCGCCGCCAGTCCGTCGCCGATATCCACCACCCCGGCGTTCTCGCCCGGACCCTGGATCACTCGCGGGCCTTCGGTCGGAAGCGTCTTGAGATGCGGACGCGAACTTTTGTAACTGCAATGCTCGCTCCACATCGCCGAAAAAATCCCCAGCTCGACCAGGTTCGGGTCGCGGCCCAGCAGTTCCTGAATGCGGGCGTACTCTTCCGGCGACAGGCCGTGCTCGGCCACAATTTCAGGCGTAATGGGGGTGTTCTCGGTCATGTATGGGCTAGGCTCGATTCGATAAGGGATTTGAAGATCAACTGGCCGTCCACATTGCGCCACAAGGGATCGGCACAGCGTTCAGGATGCGGCATCATGCCCATCACGTTTTTGGATTCGTTGGCGATCCCGGCGATGTGGTCGAGCGAACCGTTGGGATTCGCTGCGTCCGAGGTGTTGCCTTCGGCATCGCAGTAACGAAACAGAACCTGATCGTTATCTTTCAGGCGCTTCAGGGTGTCGTCGTCGGCGAAATAGCGGCCCTGGCCGTGGTTGATCGGTATGCTCAGCACCTGCCCGGTCGTGCATTGGGAGGTGAACGGTGTATCGCTGTTTTCCACACGGAGGGTCAGGTTTTTGCAGATGAACTTCTGGCCGGCGTTGTCCATCAGCACACCGGGGAGCAGGCCGGATTCCACCAGAATCTGGAAGCCGTTGCAGATGCCCAGCACGCGGCCGCCCTGGTTGGCGTAGTCGATCACCGATTTCATGATCGGGGAGAAGCGGGCGATGGCGCCGGGGCGCAGGTAATCGCCGTAGGAAAAGCCTCCGGGCAAAACGATGAAATCGAAGGCATCCAGCCCCTCATCCTTGTGCCAGATCCAGTGCGTGTCCAGTTTCAGGACGTGTTTCAGGATATGGTAGCAGTCGTGGTCGCAGTTGGACCCGGGAAACACGACAATCCCGCACTTCATGACAGCCTCCGGAGGCCGGGCCAGGCCCGACCGGCGAATCGCCGGTGATAACTCTCTCCCCTCCTTCTAAAGGAGGGGCTGGGGGTGGTTGATGAACCATTCCCTTTTCCGTAGTTGCCCCATTTATGGGGCTCCCCTGTCGGGGAGGGGCGAACGGTCATTCTGAAGGCTCCAGCGTGAAGCGGTAGGATTCGATTACGGTGTTGGCCAGCAGTTTTTCGCACATTTCTGTGACGCGGGTCTGGGCCTCCTGCTCTGAAACCCCTTTCAGGGCGATCTCCATATACTTGCCGAGATGCACATCCTGCACCTCGGAATAGCCGAGATCGTTGAGGGCATGGTGGACCGCCTTGCCCTGGGAATCGAGCACCCCGTTTTTTAAGGTAACGTGAATTTTAGCGAGCATGTGCCTGAAGCATTAATGTGAAGAGAAAACCGGCCCGGAACGGGCTTCGGAAGAACCATATGACCGGAGCGGCCCCTGTGAATCGTTTTGGTTGCCATTCACCGCCAACATATCACAGAACCCCGCCCAATTCCAGCATCCCGCTGGATCCAATAATTGGCTTAAAGTGAGCGCATTTTTGGAAGGGTTTTGACCTCTTTTGCCAAGCTTAGTGGTATCCCCACTTATAGTCATATCTTTCTTCAAAGCTTCTGTCGAATAAAGTGTAGCCATCTCTATTATAACCGCTATAGTGAAATACAAACTCTACTTCACCATCGGAGTCATAATCCCCCGCATCAAGTAAATCCAACCCATCTCCAATAAGTTTTATTTCTTGTCCTAAATAGAACCAAATATGCCCACTGTAAAAATCTTCAGCCGCATAGCAGTTTTTTAAGAGTTTTTTACTTATGCCAACAGAAATTAGCATTTCTCCGCTAATATTTTTATAGGATCGATACAACTCAAAATTATTAATGGTTGGGTTAATTTTCACGCCATTGCAGTAGAAACCCTCTTTCATGAATTCCTTCACTTTTGGAAAAACTTTTAAAAGAATGTTTTGATCAGGATTAAATCTCTTCCATTGCTCTTTATCTTTATAATTTGGATCGTTTACCAGCAATACAGGTTGATGATAGGGAAGACCTTTCCAATCCCCAAACCTTTCATGCTTGTTTTCTAATTTAGGGAATTTATTGATGTCTTCAATTCTGAAAACCTTATCTCTGGGGAAACACCATAGACAGTCAGGATAAGGGAGCTGCATATCATCTACCGTGACCAAACTGCCCAGAATTCTCCCATCAAATACAATGGTCCATACAACCCGCTCGAGCTCAAATTTTCGTTGCGTATCTTTAGAATCGAGAGCAACCCACTTGTCATTTTCTTTATGGAAGAGAACCCTGACTCTTGGATTAAGTGAAGTTTCGGATGAATGATTAGGGTCTTCTGCAATACCTAAGAGTATCCCCTCTGCATATGAAAAGTTAAAAGTGATCAAAACCAGGAAAATTGGAATAAGCAGTTTATTCATATTTATTCTCTCTAAAATTCTTTCATTTAGCGCAAAAGGGATCAAACCTTAGATATCACCTTGACTGATAGGGCAATTTTAACCATTGACACCAGACACTATCAGATTAACGCTCGGACAATTGACTGACAACCGGCTT
>Ga0224501_10004670_pt1 | contig 10799 bp, 7 predicted proteins | sample SF_Oct11_sed_USG_4_FD_169105 | JGI IMG/M metagenome (GOLD analysis project Ga0224501, IMG submission 169105) | Sediment microbial communities from San Francisco Bay, California, United States - SF_Oct11_sed_USGS_8_1 | ecosystem: Environmental > Aquatic > Marine > Sediment | place: USA...
CGATAAAAAGAAGTCCGCCGGGCCCACCACCCCGACTCTTAATTTCGCCCTGGACCTGCCCCATTCGGGAAGCCTGGACATAGGGGAGATCAGCGTTTTCAAGATCACGGGAATTTCCGAAGGCCTGCCCCTGCTGTTCACCCTTACCGGCATGACCGACAACGCGGACCTGCGGATTTATGGAGACTCCGGGCTGACCACAATGCTGTGTGAATCCATACAGGCAGGCACACTGGATGAATCCTGCCCGGTGTTCTCCCCGGGGACTTCGGTCTATGTGGAGATCACCGATCTTTCCACCGCCGGCAATGTGTTCACCCTGAACGGCCAGTTCAACGGCCTGGTGCTGAGTTTTGGTGTGGATCTGCCTTACCCGGGCATGGCCTCAGAGGGCGAAGTACAAATGATGGAAATTGCGGGGATTACACCGGATGCCGTATATAACTTCAGCCTGACCGGCCTTAGCAAGAACGCGGACATGCAGTTGTTTTACGATGAGGGATTCACCTCCTTGATCTGCTCTTCGGAGAATCCTGACGCACAGGATGAACTCTGCATAGTCTCCACTCCGGGGACCTCGCTGTTCCTGCGGATCAGCAACCTGGATATCGGATCCGTTAACTATACCCTGGATGTCGTGGTAAACCCCGCACCCCTGGCCGTGTTCAATTACGGCGTCAGTTCCTGGATTGTCAGCAGCACGGTGAACCTGGATGGCAGCGCCAGTTTTGACCCTGTGGGCGAGGCCGTCACTTTCGACTGGACACTGGCGGCTCCCGCCGGAAGTTCGGCGTCCCTGACGGATCCCACTGCCCCCACCCTGGCCTTCGATGCGGATGTTCACGGGGTGTATTCGGTGACGCTGGCGGTCAGCGATGGCCACCAGGATGGTTTGTACACGAGGGATATATTCATAGCGCCCGTGCCGCAACATTCCAGTACGAGTGTGCCGCTGGCCATTCCTGACCTGAACCCGGGCTCAGCAATTGCGAGTTTAAGCGTCAGCGGGGCGCCCACCAGCGTATCCGCTGTCACCGTATATGTGGATATTAGCACCACATATGCCGGGGATATCATCCTTGATTTGCAGTCTCCCATGGGAACCTGGGTCACCCTTACCCAAAATTTTGGTAGTTCCAGTGATAATTTTGTGGGAACCATTTTCTCGGACTTCGGCAACACAGCGATTTCCTTTGGTATTTCACCCTTTACCGGTGTGTATGTCCCAGTAGGCAGTCTATCCGCTTTTGAGGGGCAGGATGCCAACGGGACCTGGCAGTTGCAGGTAACGGATTCATACTCGGGAGACTTCGCCACGCTGCAGAACTTCAGCCTGCATATCGAATAAGGCCGGAAAGTCCGGCAGGAATAAGCAGCGCCCGGACGGCTTTGGCCGTCCGGGTTTTTTTTTGCCGGGTGTAATCATGGCAGATAATAACCTGTCGATTTTCTCCCTTGACCAAAGCCCCGCACCGATTCCTTGACCGCGGTCCTTTTGCTATCCATCATTGATGGAAGGGGAAAACCATCGTCGGCGCCGGCGGATAAACAAAGTATGAACATGGGAGTGTATTGGTTTATGAGGAGGTATCTGGACAAGATGCGCGGCTATGAAGCCAGGCCCCCGGGGGCCTCGCCAAGCGAGGTGTTCTGGTCGTGGGCGGGGGGATTCCTGGGGATAGCCGCCGTGGGGCTGATGCAGGTGCGCCTGGTTCAGCCGAGCGACCAGGGTCTGCTGATAGGCTCCTTCGGAGCCACCGCCGTGCTGGTATACGGGGCCATAACCAGCCCCCTGGCCCAGCCCCGGAACGTCCTGGGAGGCCACCTGATATCGGCACTGATCGGGGTGGCCTGCCATCAGGCCCTGCACCAGCAGCCCTGGCTGGCCGCGGCTGCAGCCGTGTCACTGGCCATAGCAGCCATGCAGATAACCCGCACCCTGCATCCGCCCGGCGGAGCCACCGCGCTGATTGCCGTTATCGGCAGCCAGAAGATCCACAGCCTGGGTTATCTCTATGCCCTGGTGCCGGTGGGCCTGGGTGCCGCTGTGATGCTTCTCATTGCCCTTATCGTAAACAACATACCCCGCAGCCGGCGCTACCCGGTGTTTTGGCTATAGGCCCCAAGCCCGTTGTTTAAGCACCCCTGAGGGGGAAGAAGCAAGGTCAATGCTATGTAGTCTTGGCAATCAAACAGGCAGGCCAATGGGTCCCAGTCCGGTAGGGGCTCTTTTTTTTCCCGTACAAAATGGATAGCCTGTGCATAGCCGGAAAAAAAACCGGTACCGGCTGGCTAAGGACCAGGTAATGGCTTGTTTGGTATGGATGAAAATCAATAATAACAGGAGGGTACATCTTGCCGTCATTCGATATAGTCTCGGAAGTGGACATGCACGAAATCGCCAATGCGCTTGATCAGGCCAATAAGGAAATAACGAACCGGTTTGATCTTAAAAACACAGGCTCCAGCTGCCAGCGCGATGGAAGCGTCATAACTATCACCAGTGACAGCAATTTTCACCTGGAGCAGGTGGTGCAGGTGCTGCTGGGGAAGATGGCCAAGCGCAACGTGAACCTGAAAAGCCTGGAAAAGGCGGACCCGGTGACTTCAGGCAAGGAGGTGCGGCAGGCCATCACCATCAAGCAGGGAATAGAGACAGCCCTGGGCAAGAAAATCATCAAGATGATCAAGGATACCAAGATCAAGGCCCAGGCCAGCATCCAGGAGGATCAGGTGCGGGTCACTGGCAAGAAGAGGGATGATCTGCAGGAGGTGATAGCCATGCTCAAGGAATCGGACATCGACCTGCCACTGCAATTTGTGAACTTCAGGGACTGATAGCCGGGGCGATAGCCCAGGGAGCACCCCGCAGGGATTACGGAAAGGTTTCTGGGCTGCGGAGCAATAACTGCTGGCGGGTTTCAGGGGCACCAAGGCGATGGTCAGAAGTGATATTATGCTGGCAATGTCTTCAGGCCCCGGGAAATTTGCAATTTCCCCTGTTTTCAATCTATCTTGTAGTTAGAAAACAAACGGAAAATGACGCAACATTTTCAGAAATCAATAATATTCTGAAACCTTGAGACTGAATTAAACGTATAGTTAAGGTAGAGGTGGAATCAGAGTGTTGAGCCGCCTTTGCAAAAACAATTTAGAAAAATTAGCCCTGAAGCCATTACTTCAAGTCGGAACAGTAGCCGGGGGAAATCCGATGCCAGGGAGATAACGGCGGAACCGCCAGGGCTGGCGGCTTGAGGCTGGGACAAAAAGACAGGGAAGAAGAACTTCCTGGTAAATATTCAACACAACTATTTCGGATCCTGAAAAATTTCGGGCGTGCTGTAAAAATAAAGGCTCGAAATTTACCGGCAGAGCATACACCCGGGGTCAGGTATATCCGGTGTTGGAAAGAATGGTTTCTGAAACACTAAAATGCAGTGGTCCTGACCAGCGGCAGGAACTCTGACAGGAGGGCAGGTGGAAAACCCGGTTTCCGAGGAAAGCTTGAACGCGTCTTCCGGCTTGCGAGAGATAAGCAGGGAGGAAATATTGCGCGCTCTGCAGGAGATCGGTGAACTCCTGGAGTCCTACAGCGTCCTCATGGAAAACCTGTCGGAAACAGGTGATGTGGACCAGGGTTCGGAAAACACCCTGGTAAAGCATAAGGAAAAGATTTCCGGGCAGGAAAATGTTCTGAAGGATCTGGAGTTACTGGAGAAATTCCTCGCGTTCATACTGCACAGGATAAAAAGCCACCGCTTGACCTTTCGCCTGCCCTACAAGGGTAAGCAGGTTGAAATAGAAGAAAACACGGAACTCAGCGAACTTTCAGATCACCTTTCCCAGTTTCAGCCCGTGCTGGAAAAAACAGTTTCTGAGGTGTTGGCCCTGACCGAAGGGCGGGAGGCGTTTCAGTCTCCCAGGATCAGGATGCTGCTGGTATCACTGGCCTCCATGTACAAGGCGGTGATCCGCCAGGACTGGAGTGATGTTGAGCTGTGCCTGAACCACATCAACATGATTACCACCAGCAAGGAATCCAAGGAACTGGTTGACCACATCGGCGACATAGTCCGCAAAATCCATGATTCGTTCAAGGAACTCAGCATGGATTACCCGATAGATGATCTGACCCACACCACCGATGAGATACCGGATGCCGTCCAGAATCTCTACCGGGTAATTCGTGAGTTGGAAGAAAGCGCCAACACAAACCTGGATATGCTGGAAAGGCTGAACAATCAGGCGGAATTCGATGTTGGGCAGGCCAAGGAAGCCATTGAAGTGCTTTCCATTTGCAGCGATGAGCTCAAGACCCTGATGAAGGCAAATCCCGATATAGCCAAGGAACTGGCCGAGGTCAGGGTAAGCCTGGCTGAGGGGGCACTTGTCTCCCTGAAGGATTTTCAGGGGGTGATGGAGGAGTTCCAGGGAACGTATCTGTCCCTGCTGTCCAATCAGAGCTACCAGGACCTGACTGGCCAGACCATGAAAAAGGTTATTGCCTTCATGGAGTCTTTGCAATATCAATTGATTCAGATCATATCCAAGGAAGCCAAACCTGAAGCTTCCGTTGAGGAGAAAAAGAGGGATACATCAGGCGAGTTTGGACCGGACGCCAAGAACAGGCTTTCACAGGGCAGAGTGGACGATCTGTTGGCAGATCTGGGATTTTGATTTTATAGTAAAACAGGCGGTCTTTTTTTTAATACTGTCCGCCAACAGCAACGGACCTTTTGCACCAAGGAGAAAAAATGCCGTTAGATCCGAAAATGAGTGTGCTTGTGGTAGATGATTTCGCCACCATGCGGCGCATTATCACCAACGTACTCAAACAACTCGGATACGAGACCATCTACGAGGCCGAGGATGGAACGAAGGCGCTCCAGATTCTTGAAACCGAAAAAGTTGACTTCGTTATCACAGACTGGAACATGCCCCAGATGTCCGGGCTTGATCTGCTGAAAGCCATTCGGGCCAGCGAGGACAAAAAGAACATTCCGGTGTTGATGGTAACGGCCGAGGCCATGCAGGAAAACATCATAAAAGCTGCTCAGGCCGGTGTTAACAACTACATTATCAAGCCTTTTGATGCCAAAACCCTGGCGGACAAGATTGCCAAAATCTTCTCCTGACAGGGACGGGTGTCAATCTGGCTGGAAATAAGGTTGGTATTCCGGTCAACGGATCAGTTTTCCAAATGGTTGCTGGCGGAGCCGGACAATTCATACTGACCCGACATATGTAATTGCAGGTGCAGTACCTCCGGAAACATACCCCATCTTTGCCCGGCACCCGCGGCTGGCAGAACCAGGACCGCGGGAAGGGCAGACCAAAAAAATCATACCAGTCCATACCTGCCGGAAAAGCCTATCAGCATTGCCCCATGGCGACTGATAGAATAATAGGATATATACCAGACTGCGGGTCAATTCTGATGCGGGACAATGCGCCGCCGGTTGTGGTAATATGTCTGAACCTCAGGCGGCCCCACAGGGTCTAATCTGATGAAACAATGCAACATTCCGCAGTGACCCGGGAAAATTGAATCCGGGTGCGGCGCTGATGAAAGGGGTATCAGGCGCTGGCGGAAAACCGGGGGTGTTGGTCAGGGCAAAACAAATCCAGTCAGGGGTAAAGACTTCCAGTATCTGGTCAGAGCCGGTTTAGGGCAGGCACCACCGCTGCAGCGCAAATAGCAGCGTAAATAGCAGCGCAAATTTTAATGCGGATTTTATCGCAGGTTGTATTGCAGGATGTATCGCAGGATGTATCGCAGATATCCGGGAAGAAGATCGAATATCAAACCATGGGTTGTGAAAGCATGAGCATTCTCCAAGATCGGGGTTTTTCCTGCTCCGGCAAGTTAATCCGGTTAGCCAGAAAAATGGCGTTCACCCTGCCGCTGCTGGCAGTTCCATTTACGGCGGCCTGGGCCTCAGGTAACGGGTTTGGGCCAGACCCTGATATACCCGAAGTTCTGGCCACCTTTGAGACAAGAGTCGAACCGACGACGGCCCGCCCGGGAGAGAATGTCCGGCTGATCATAACCGCGAATATAGCCAGGGGGTGGTACACCTATTCGGTCGTTCCCCAGGGAGACATGGCCCCGCCGCCCACCAAAATGACCCTGGATGATACCCCCCTGGAGGTTTTGGGGCCGGTATATGAGACCAATCCCAAGGTGGAGGATGACAAGGTTTTTGGGATTCCACTGGCATATCATCCCACAACGGCACGTTTCTACCAGAACCTTCGGGTCCCCGAGGGGGTCAGTCTCCAGGAAGCCACAATATCGGGAAAGCTCAAATACCAGGTCTGCAATTCCACATTCTGCACGCCGCCCCGCAATGAACCCGTTACCGCTGTGCTGACGGTGGAGCCGGGCGAGGTCCGTCCGGCTTTTGCCTTCATGGAGCGTACGATTGACCTGGTGGACAAGGAGGGGAATCTGGTTTTGAAGGCAGACACACTGGAGAACGCCCTTTCCGGCGGTCTGGGGACTTTTCTGCTGCTGGCCGTGGGATTCGGCCTGCTGGCGCTCCTCACCCCCTGTGTTTTCCCCATGATTCCCGTCACCGTATCCTTTTTCACCGGCGCCAGCGATCATGGCCGCCGGAGCGTGCTGCGGCTGGCCCTGTTATTCATGGCGGGGATAATCGTCAGCTATACCGGCCTGGGGCTGATCCTGACCTTTGCCCTGGGCGCCTCCGGGGTGAGCCAGTTCGCCACCAGTCCCTGGATTAACCTCGCGGTGGCCGGGTTCTTCGTATTCTTTGCCATGAGCCTGCTGGGGGTTTTTGAGCTCACCCTGCCCCAGGTGCTGGTAAACCAGCTCAATCGCTCCTCATACGACATAAAAGGCGGGCTGGGAGTGCTGCTGATGGGGGTGGCCTTTACCGCGACCTCCTTTACATGCACGGTTCCCTTTGTGGGCACCCTTCTGGTGGCGGCCACCCAGGGCCAGATATTCTGGCCGGTGGTGGGAATGCTGGTATTTTCCACAGTGTTCGCCCTGCCATTCTTCCTGCTGGCGCTGTTTCCGCGGTATCTGCTGGCGTTAAGAGGCAAAAGCGGAACCTGGATGGTTCAACTGAAGGTGGCGCTGGGTCTGCTGGAACTGGTGGCCGCCCTGAAGTTCATAAGCAACGCCGATCTGGTATGGCAGTGGGGGGTATTCAACCGGGAAGTCCTGCTGGCCCTGTCGGCGGTTCTGTTCGCGCTTTCAGCGCTGATTACGCTGGGTCTGGTTCCCTGGCCCGGAATAAAACTCCAGCAGCGGATGCCTGGCCATTACCTGGCCGGAGGACTGATGCTAGCCCTGGTGGTTTATCTGGGGCTGGGGGTGGGCGGACGGGAACTGGACAGCTATACCGAGGCCTATCTGCCGCCTTCCCTTACCGAGAGCCGGCCCACCGAGGCAGCCTTTGCGGGCACGGAATATGTGGAAAGCAGGGCGGTGCATGAGCTGACCTGGCATCCCAGGCTGAAGCAGGGCCTGGAGCGCGCGGCGGAAACCGGAAAACCGCTCTTCGTGGATTTCACCGGATATACCTGCATCAACTGCCGCTGGATGGAGAAGAAGATATTTGCCGCCCGCCCTGTGTACGAGCTATTCCGGGACAGGTTTGAACTGGTGCAGCTTTACACTGACGGAGGAGAATACGCCGAGGAGAACCAGCAGCTGCAGATTGAACGGTTCCGTACGCTGGCCCTGCCTTATTACGTCATTCTGTCCCCGCGGAACACGGTGCTGGCCAAGCATGCCGGCATAACGCCCACGCCACAGGAATTCATTGATTTCCTCACCCAGGGACTGGACCAGCAGAAACTGGCGGAAGCCCCGGCAGCCAGTCCGGAAAACTGATGTGGTTTTTTTAACCACCGGGGGGGTGGCGGGAAAGGGGAACGCCGGTAAAAAGGAGCCGATTACTTGTCTGAAAATAATGCCCACAGCCCTGTTTTTGACGTTTTCAACGGCGATGCCGATGGAATATGTTCCCTGCAGCAGATCAGGCTGGAAGAACCTCTTGCCTCAATTCTGATCACCGATATCAAGCAGACCATCAGGCTGGCAGAGAGATTTCATCCGCCGGAAGGATCGCAGGTCAACATCTTCGATGTTTCGTTCCGGGATAACAGGACGGCAGTGGAACGGCTGCTGGCCGCCGGCTGCCGGGTGCGGTATTTCGATCACCATATTCCGGGCGATCTGTTGGAGCACCCCCTGCTGGAGACCCATATCGATACCGATTCGGCCGTCTGTACCTCCCTGCTGGTCAATGCTTTTCTGGGCGGACGTCAGGCCCCCTGGGCCGCCGTGGGAGCCTTTGGCGACAATATGTCAGCCCCGGCCCGGAGCGCGGTGAGTTCCCTGGGATACGGCGAGGATGAACTGCGGGCTCTGGAGGAACTGGGAACATTGCTCAACTACAACGGTTATGGCACTTCCCTGGAGGATCTGCACTTTCATCCGGTGGATCTTTACCTGGCCGTGCGGGATTTCCAGGACCCCCTGGAGTTTCATCGTGAGGCTCCCCAGACCGCAGCCCTGAGGGAAGGGTTCTCCGGGGATCTTCAGCAGGCCGAGGAAAAAATGCCGGTAATGGATGGGCCGGAGGGCAAGGTGTTCCTGTTCCCCCATTCAGCCTGGGCGCGCCGGGTCATGGGGGTTTTCGCCAACAAGAAGGCGCGGGAAAACCCCACCCGGGCCACCGCCGTGGGGGTTGAAAACGCCGACGGCACTCTGCGGGTGAGCGTCAGGGCTCCGCTGGAAAGACCCAGGGGGGCCAACGATCTTTGCCGTAAGTTTCCCAACGGAGGAGGGCGCGCCGGGGCCGGGGCCATAAACAACCTTCCCCTGGGTGATATGGATCGGTTCCTGACGGAGTTCCGGGATACTTTCAGGAGCTGACCGGACGGTTCCTGTTAAGCAGTTCCCTGATCTTGTCGTAGCTTTTCTGGGCGGCGCCCTTGTTTTTCAAAATGAACGATTCGGCCTGGGTGCCCAGCCGGGTGGTCAGGGCGGGATCTTCCAGCAGTGGCAGCAGGGCCGCCCGGAAGCCAGCCTGGTCGGAAAAGGAAAAGGCGGTGCCTTCCTCCAGTAACTCGCGGGCCTCCTTGGCGTTGTGGTGCCGGGGGCCGAAAAATACCGGCAGCCCCATTACGGCTGGTTCCATCACGTTGTGTACGCCACTGGAAAACCCTCCCCCCACATAGGCCATGCTGCCACAGCGGTACACTCCGGCCAGCACACCCACCGTATCCAGGAGAAACACCCGCGAGGTGGACTGCGATGGCCCGCGGCCCATCCAGGCGGTATAGCGCAAGGGGGCCCAGTTTGCGAAATCGCGTTCCAGCCGGTTCAACTGCTCTTCATGAATCTCGTGGGGGGCCAACAGGACCACCAGGTCGGGATAGCGCGTCAGGAACTCCTGGAGAACGGGGACGATGCGCTCCTGGTCCTGGGGCCAGATGCTCCCGGCCACAAACACCCGCTCCCCGCTGATCCAATCGGGCAGGGGAGGGGGCACCAGGCTTTCCTTGCGCTCGATAACGCTGTCAAACCGGGTGTCACCGGTAAGGATCAGACCGCCATGGTCGGGGCACTGTGATTTGTAGCGCTCCAGATCCTCCTGGCTGACCGCGCAGATCACTTCTATGTCGGCATACAGGGTGGCGTAGAGCGAGCGGGCCAGCGCGGACCGGTAGCGCGCCGAGCCCCGGGGAAGCGCCGCTGAAATGACCACCTGCCCTACTCCCCGGCGGTGGGCTTCCCAGACCAGATTGGGCCAGAAATCGGAGCGCACATACACCAGCACATCGGGTTGAATCAGCTTCAAAATGCGGCGGGCGTTTACGGGGGTGTCCAGCGGCAGGTAATCCACGGCCAGCAGCCCGGGCAGTTCGGACTTTCGCTCCTCAACCCAGCGGTAGCCGGAAACCGACGCTACCGTCAGCAGGCATTTCACCCCGGATTCGAGCATTCTTATCAAAACCGGCTGGGCCTGGAGGTATTCACCTGCGCTGGCCACATGGAACCACACCAGGGGAGTGGGGGAGTCACGATGGATCATGGCCTCGTTGATCCGCTCGAACACTCCGCGCTTGCCGGCCAGGCTTTCCCGCAGCTTTCCTCCCTTGAACAGGGCCAGCAGATAGGCCGCCAGCAGTATCAGGGGCAACAGCAACAGGTTGTAGGCCAGGGGCCAGACACCCTTGCCGCTTGATTTGCCAATGCTGGTCATATGCCGAGACCCTCCATGATCGCGCTTTGTACAGTGTTGGCCGAAATGCCTTCCAGGCATGCTCCGTTCCAGGGGTGACGGCACCGTCCCTGGCCGGTGCGGGTGCAGGGGCGGCATCCCAGCGGACGCTCCAGCGTCCGGCTGTCCTTTCTCACCGGGAAGTAGCCCAGTTCCCGGCTGGTGGGGCCGAACAGTACCAGCACTCTGCGGCCCACGGCCTCGCTGATGTGGCTCATGCCGGTATCATGGCTTACCATCAGATCGCACTGGGATGCAAACCAGGCTGACTGCAGCATGGTGGTATTACCGGCCAAGGAGAGCACTCGGGGTGTGATATCGCCTTCCGTGGACGTCCTGGAGGCCCCTGGAGCCACTTTTTTCAGGGCTTCCGCCAGTTGGCCCACATGGGCATCCCCCGGCCCGCCGAAAAGCAGCAAAGCACCGCCGGTATCCCTCAAAAAACCCGTCAGGGCCTCGCGCCACTTTTCCGGGCTCCAGCATTTCAAGGGCCAGGCAGCCACCGGAGCCGCCCCCAGTACAGGGAGTCCGGCC
>Ga0224501_10004672_pt1 | contig 10798 bp, 9 predicted proteins | sample SF_Oct11_sed_USG_4_FD_169105 | JGI IMG/M metagenome (GOLD analysis project Ga0224501, IMG submission 169105) | Sediment microbial communities from San Francisco Bay, California, United States - SF_Oct11_sed_USGS_8_1 | ecosystem: Environmental > Aquatic > Marine > Sediment | place: USA...
CTGGCCCTGCGCAAAGCAAATGTGAAAATTTGTGTTAAATAAAAACCGAAAGTCCAAGTTAGTCTGTTCGAGCAGCTGGGACAGCGAGTTAATGTATTTTTCTTGCTATTGCATAATAGCCCCCCCAGTCCCCTCGTCCTCGGTGGTGTGGGACTTAACTATTCGAGCCGGCTTTGTGCCTATCTCCAGACAGATACTTCACCTAATCGGCTGACTCAAGATAAAAGCTTATATGATAGATTACCTCATGGTTGGTGTGTCAACAATGAGAAATCCGGTTCAAGGTTCAAACTGCATGGTCCCCCCTATGAGATAAACATCTCATAATAGATCAGGAAATAAACACACAATATAACAGTGTTTTATTCAAATATATATGTATATTTATCATGTGATCCCATTTATTCTAAACAATATACTCAATGAGAGATGGCTAGCGATGGTGAGCCTTTTACTTTTTTTCCCCCCGAGGAAGATTGTTGCCATGATCCAGGGTTTGATGATGACCTTGAAGCAAATGCTGACGCCATATTGTCCTGTGACAGGGCTTTAATCATTGGCGCAATATATGATGAGTGTCTAGCTCTTCGGTCACTATATGATGGGGCTCTAGTTTTTGGCTCACTATATGATGGGGCTCTAGTTTTTGGCTCACTATATGATGGGGCTCTAGTTTTTGGCTCACTATATGATGGGGCTCTAGATTTTGCTTCTGAATATGATCGTGCTTTAACTTCTGGGGGGGCTCGTTCCATCGGTGATGACACTGTGGTGGATAGTGTTTGCAGTGGTCTGCCTGCACCAAGTACTGCTTCAAAAGGTCTTGCTCGAGACAAGTGTTGAGAACCAACAATGTTCATTGGATATCCCTCATACAAACTCTCACTCTAAAGAAAACAAACAATTATTGGGTCGACCATCTTTCTGGCCCATGAATCTTGTTAAGGTCTCAGGGAAACAAAAGTTGTATAGAGAGACCTCACCTCACTAGATGGTGTATCATTTACCATTGTGTGATCCCTATTGCTTCGCTGAATTAAATACAAGACAGACATAATTGTAGATGTATGGATCTACGCCTACAATGCGTTCTATCATTTGCATACAGTGGGCCTTTCTTTGTTTTGTATCCTAACCAGTGCCAGTGGCATGCAGAAATTGCTCTACTGAGTCTTTGACTCAGCATTTCCCGGGATGAGCTATTTCTAGACTTCCTGCTTATATCTGCCTGCCGCATAGAGCAGGTAACTCTATGGGTAGACCTTGAATGACAGAGTTTTGCCTGAACTCGGGATCAAATCAGGGACCCCTGGTTCAGGGTCCAGTATACTATCCATTAGTATACTTGCCACTGGACTGTCGCTTAATCTCTTATAAGGTGAGCGTCATGCGATATAAAAATAAACCCAGGTGAGTCGCTCGCAACATAACCCTGGAGAAACTGCCTGACAAACCATATAAAAGTAGCTTTAGCTTAATAAAAAGGATACTTATAAGATTATTCCAGCCTACGCAGAAGCCGCTTAATGGAAACGGGAAAATTTACTTTTGTTGGCTTTGGACGTCCACTGAGGATGCTCTCTGAAGATGTACTACTGTAGCTATCATAGCTATCATATTCACTGGATTCATCAGTGGAGAGGTTTTCCTTTGGTCTTAGAGGAAGAGGTGGTGAGATCTGTCGCGATCGACCACATCCCAAACAACAGCAAATTTTGTCAATCAAACCATTGCCAGCAGGTTTCTCCAAGTCAACAACCTCTCCTAAAATAAATAACACTATTTTAATAATAATAGTCCAATAGCCCAACACTCATCTATATACATTACTTTCGTGGCCATCTGAAGTGGGCGTTAGACTTCCCCCCATCACAGAAACAAGGCCTCGATTAATATGATAACTCTGATTTCCCTGCCGCCTGCTCGGTCAGGTATGGTTACTGCTAACCTTGATCCTGTTGTACATTGCTGCTCTTGAATCCTTTCAGTAGCCTACAACAATTGGTGGTAATGAGATTATTTGGACCCAATCTCTCCAGAGGTAGTGGCGACTGAGGTGCGTGCATCAAACAAAAAATGTAAATAAATTGTGAAAATTAATGGACAAGTTTGATTTTCAGAATTTGTTCACATGCGCTGTCTGGGATAGCTTGGTGATAGAGAGCTGGGTTCGCAACCGTGAGAACCTGGGTTTACCTCCCAGTTACGACGGGCTTCCATTGTGAGTATGAGCTCCTCACTTTAATCCTAGCTCAAAACAAAACAACCCTCATTACGAGGTGGAGCATTGACACTGATCCGCTCCATGCTAAACTCTATCTGGTCAAAAACCAAGTATCTACTCTGGCAGGTACGCCATAGCAGTGAAAATGTCATAGAATATTATAAGCTGTCTAGAGGAATTCACTTGGTATCTTGTTTGTGCTGGGAAACTTACATATATTTCCACCACCGCTTATAACTGGAGTTTGGTCCGTGTTCTTCTTTCATTTCTTTCCAGCTAATGGCAACCATACAGCCGCAAATACAGACCAGAGCCAAAGAGAATATCATGACGACTATGGTCCAGAACTTTTTGCCATCTATACAAGAAATAAACCCTCATTCTCACCTTTATTTCATATAAATTTGTGTTTACCTAAAGTCAAACTTTTTTCTTTAAAATGAAATTTGTGATACATGTATTTAGAAACAATGAACGGCGCGCAGAAGCCGTTCAACCTACCTTAACGGAACGTAACCATTATGGCTAGAGGTAAGATGTGTAGTCACAAGAATAAAAAAATGTATTGAAAAAAAAGTAAGAACCTGAGTTACACAGATCGAAATGGCATAGCTATTGCTCAAGGTACCATAGAGCAGAGCCCTTCTAGAAAGGCTACAGCATTAATTTTCCAAGCACCCTTTAAGAAAATTGATTTGCAGACTTATTTTTATAACCAGTTTTTGGCCACACCAGGCCCACTTTTGCAATGAATAATGCTCAATGTGCTGCTTGAGGTAAGACTTCTGGATATGTCGACCTCGATTGGCACAACATATTAATTATGAGAGATAAAACCGGTCCGCAATTTTCATCGCTTTGTGAACGGTTAGTAGTAGCTTGGAAAACTGACTCTCTAGTTAGGCGACACCAACTTATTATTATGTTTACGGCCCAGTAGAGAAACCTTTTCAGCGATTGGTAAACATCTTGACCTCTCTAATAGGTGTGATCGGGTTTTGATGTCAAAATGTGCCTAAAGGGTGCCTTTTTACAAACTATGTACCTCGGCTGTGTCTGAAAGTGACTTTGATCACTCGAGCAGAATTCTGCAACTGAAAAGTATCAAGGTTATCAAAATGTCATGGCTAGCTATCGATCGCTTACTCATTCTATGGCCGCTTCACGAGTCGCTTCATTGTTGCGAAATAGACCGCTAAACAGACTGCACAACTTTTTGTCCTTAGACACGCAAGACATTGAGAGAGGCCAACTCCGATACACCCGAAACTACGCCCAAAACCCATGCATTATTTAATTGCGCCCATCTGTTCGCGTGATCGTGTCTAAAATCTTTTTGTCTGCGTATGACCTTAATCACGCGAATAGACTTAATATCTCTGCATGACCGTATTACTCACTAGATAGCTTGAGTTCGCAGTATGTGCCCTCAGTTCCTGGTGGGCAGTGACAGGTGAATGCTAACCAGGGAACATCAGGATTTAATGTTTCTTCACAGTCGGCACCGTGTTTGCAAGGCTGGGCTGCACAACTAATCACAGCTGAAAAAAGTCAGTAGGTGTGCTAAAGCGGTGGCTGAGGTTGATAGCCTATACTGCACTTCGGATCCAAGGACCCCCATTCGATTCCCGGTTTGGACACCCCTTTGTGTTTCACCCTTGCTCTATAGGATCGCGGTGTCTATAAAAAATCTCCTCTTGTCGAACAACCTTCTCTATCAGAATACCATGGTCCGCTTTCCAAAAAAGCTTTTTTATATATCATTGTTACAAGCAGGTGAGGTCATAATGCCATTGAAATATAAGTTCAGGGGTTGAAAATAGTAGGGAATGTAGTGGCTGGTGAATTGTATCATTGATGGCCGGAAGGGATATAATCTGGATAGCTCAGACGGGAAGAATGGAAAAAATTAAAAGGAGAATTTGAATGTTGAATAAAATAAAAATTCGCTGTCGTTGCAGTGCAAGGGTCGCAACTAATAATATTGCTCATTACAGCGTGTAACAAGAGGTAACAGAGTGGCCTGGGGGTCAGTCAACCTAAAGCTTTTGTCTGCACTTCAAAAGTTGAAACGCGGCTCAGTGACATTTTATGCCACTGCTTGGCTAGTCTTCCCGTGAAGGGAAAGGAGGATTTTAAACCACTGTGGAGTGATTTTGACCCTTATCGACTAGTTGGGAACTCCATCACATATACCGCAGTGATCCGAACCCATGCCAACCATCTGGAATGAGAGGCTTGCTAAAAGCCCATACCAAAACACAACTTGGCCAACTGAGCTTTCCTGTCAACCATACTAACTTCTAAGTTAGAAATGACAAAGAGAAGAAAGAAGTAAATCATCAGCAAAAAAAAACGGGAGCAGTCGTGGCATAGTGGTAGAATACACAATTTGCACACAATTGAGTCAACGGTTCATTTACCAGAAAACTCATTGACAGAAGAGTATCCTACCAACAAAGTCTCCCAGTAAAAACTAATGTGGAAGATAAACGATGTTAGAAGCGAAAACAATCGAAAATCGTTAGCAAATAAAATACAGTGCTCCATCTTACCTAATGCAACATCGCCGGTCCTAATAAGACCAGTGTCTGCGTCTGATAGAATACAGTGGTATGTGCCTGCAGATGATGGTGTAGCATGTGATATGTGCAGGCTATTCTTCAAGATTATATACCTGCAACATGTGTCAGGAGGGAATGGTGAAACTTGCATCAGGGTTTTCTCGCTATCTTGTTGATCGTTATAAAAAAGAATGTGTTCTCCACCAACCAGGAAGTCCCTCAATGCACCAACTTTTATAGATCTCCTTTATGCTACACAGGTCCATTATTGATCAGATAAATGAATCAATTGTTTCCCTACTTAAAAAATAGGTGTTTTTAAGTAGATGAATATATTTCTTGCTTATTTAATCCTAGCGCATATGTGCAGCCTAAAATACCTTTTCTTTGACGCGCTCAAGGATTGGGCTGTTCATACTGAGAAGGCTCTGGTTAAAAGTTAAAAGTTGATCACTGAAAAATACATGTGTTCCTTTTTCAGCATAATCAGTTTTGTAAGGTGGACTCTCTGTATGGGTTGATAGCACCCATAGCGCAGTACATTGTGAGCCCTTCCAAACTATGACTATGTATGACACTTTTCGCCTATTATGATAGCCACCTATATTATGTAATTTGTATAATGTGATCATAGGCTCTAAATATTTTGTTGTGCACAGGATTATTCAAAACCTCTCTCTGTTGACCCAGCAGAGAATGGTACCGAACTCTCTTCAGAGCTGGGAAGGTGAAGGCAGTGAGGCAGAGTAGTGGCACTCCACCTCAGTTCCATCGTTTCGGATACGAATTGGCTCATTCACAGCCACTTTCCCGTACCGCCATTTTCTGAGGGACAACTTTACCTTTATAATGTGCATATACCTTGAATCTTCAGTATCTTTGTCAATCTTGATCCCGGATGGCAACACCCAAATGACAGTCCCTTTATCCAGTTTATCCACAGGGCAGTCAAGCTGAACTGTTGCTCCTTCTAACATCCTCTCAGCATATCCCACATTACCTAAACAGGTTGGTTATACTCAGTGCATTCCACCCTCTCTCATGTCCCAAGTGAGCTAGATGACCTGGTGCAGGTGGGCACAACCTCTTTTTGAAGTACTATTGTTAGATCAGCTGACTACGGCACCTTCAAACTTCGCCCTCTGTTCCAAATAAACCAACAATGAAAATAGTCTTTTCAATTACAAAACAATGTTTCCCCTACCACTGTCGCATGTATTTTTAACACATGGCCTTCGTTTTTGCGAGTCCCCATAGCACCCTCCTTTACACCGCCTATGCTGTACTTCAACTCCGACGCCGCAGGTTACAGTGCAACTAGTCCATTCAGACCAGTCAGACCAAACACCTGGACCTGATAGCTGTGAGGCATTTATGCCACCTATAACATAGCAGAATAATTGTCTTAGTGGTTGGAGCTTTCCATTCTTCACTATATGGTGACAACTTTCAACTTGTCACCAGTTATGGCTTGATATGGAGCACTATCAGTATCAACGCTCCACCTCACCTAGGATTAACGTGAGAACCTCGCAATCACAGGTCATGACAGGGATTCAAAGCCCAGATTCCCACATTTGTGAGCCCAGTGCTTTACTACTATGAACTATCCATTAAATAACATAAACCATCTGCATTATTATACTGAGAGACATACCAGGTGTACGTAACCCAAAGCAATATATAAGCATACCGAGACAGGCTGCGATAGCCCAATTCGTAAAAACCCAGAGAATCTATGAATTGCAAATTCGAGTCTCACTGCCGGCATGCAAAGCTGTTTTCCTGGTATTGGCCTCTCACTCCAAATTGCTATAGCGTGGCTTTGGAAAATCATGGTAAAAACATTGGAGGTTCCAACCTGTGGATAACGATCAAGATCATTCCACGGTCTGTTTCCCTTTCGTTAAGAATAGCCGAATTCTCATGTAACCAAATGGCTTAGGTTGACTGTCCTTCAATCAAGAAGCTCAAGAACCTGATGAAGGCAAGGGTAAACCATTTCAGTACCCTCTCGTGACACCATGATATTGCTAGCTCATTAGAAATCTGCCTTCAGGTAGAATAGTTCAGTTTTTTTTTCAGACGGGCAAGAGAACGCAGAGAAGGTCCCTGTAAGCCGGGTCACTGAACCCATTACTGTGTTACAAGTGGATGGCTCCCACTCTACTGTATGTATAGTCTTTGATTGAGTTACGCAGCTTACCTGAGACTGACAAGCTGCATGGGATATGGCATGCTTCACTATTGGTTGCATCACCCGGACAAGCAGCTGTTTCACTGGGAATGATACATGCTCGGTTCCTAACCCGTATTCCAAGCCCACATGTTACTGTGCACAAGCCCCAACCTCCCCAGTGAGTCCAGTGAGCTACAAAACAGTGACTAGCAACCTATATATCGTTTCAGTATCCATGCCAACATTTTACACAAGATAAGGTCACTTGAACGGTTGCCACTTTCCAATGGCTGTGTGGGGAAGTGGCTGTTAGAGAGCCAACTTGTACCAGCAGTGGTGTAACTGAGGTGGGGTACATGCCATTTCTTTTCCTGATCCCTTTGACCTTACACTGCTCTTAAAGAGTCGGGTACCCATCCCCTGTTAGGCGAACATCAGAAAATCCCCTCACGCAAGCTGCCTCGAGCCCGGGGCTTTCAGTGCCTGTGGCCAGTGCTCTGATCACTCAGCCACAGCGACTCCCTAATTTTATGAACCTAAAATTTATATGATGGTAGCATTTACCACAGGATACATTTCTCAAAATTGCAAGGCAAAATTGTTTGTTTCTTGTACGACACCTTCACTGTTATATAGTGAAGCCGCCGAGTTATATACGCAAATTAAGGTGGGGTTTGCCATTTTTCACCACCATTGGCTTTTTTAACTTTGAACTCACAACTCACTGCATGCGAGTCATATATTCCAACATTCTAATATAGAGTTATCCTTTCAATTATTCTCTAGTTAGAGAAGGGAGGACAACTCCAAGTATTTCAACCACTAAGCCACGGTTGCTCCCGATGCATAATTTTTTATGAATGAATAACGCGTATCATACCTGAGCACACAACCTCATGATTGCAAGGCCTCGTCTCACGTCCATGGAGTGTCCAGCGCGTTTGGACACCCGTGGAACCACAGGTTGCAGAACATTTTGACCAACCCATTGCCTTCTCTCTGCAATACAACACACTCTTGTAAGGGCTACTTCTAGACAGATGGAAAACTCTCGCAGTTGCAATTTCGCTGACACCTGTTATCACTGATATGAATATGTAACGATGGGTTATCGCCAAACTCAAGGTCAAACAAACTGATTGGCTTCAGATGTCACAAATAGATGTAAACTTTACAAGAATCACTATAATTAGATTACTAGTTTTCTCTTCTGTTGAAGAGCCAACAACTCCGCTTTAATATGTATTCTATTCATGGCATTGTCTCTCTTTTTTATAAAATTTACAGCAATTCAAACAACACTTTTCAGTTTTGATGACATCAGAACTTACAGAACTTATTGAGAATGTACACAGAATCAGCCTTGTACGGCAGTCTGATTGTTGATCTTACATATATCCATATCAAATCCTGGAAGCATGCGACCTCAGGGATGGACAGCCACTCAGCTGGGGAGTTGGGACGATCAAAATCAGCATAAACCGTGCAGATTTTTCTATATTTTCATTGTTCTACTATGGCACTCGACCATAGTGTTCAATGAAACTCCTAAGTCTGAGGCTTGTTGGAGCAGTAGGAGCTAGGAATTGTATGAGAAGCCCAGTCTCACAATGGGTGCTCAGTATGTAGAACTCGAACCAAAGATCTTTCGATCTTGGACCAAGCACTCCAGCCATTGATCTATCTCAATATTCCACTATCAGATACCTGCTACTGTGTGTCCTGGGTGAAATTAGCTGGATAGTTATAACACACGACCAAAGCTACTATGAATGGTTCTCATCTGGTGTAAGATAAAAAATGACAGCAATGTATGGAAGAAGCAAGAAAAAAACGCAGAAAGATGATGAGAGCATAAGCATTTACAATCGAGAAAAACCTGCATGGGGATATGCAATGAAAGGCCTATTGATATGGTAGAACAAACAAACGAAACAGTTTCCATGGAGATCGCGCCGAAAACATAACATACATAGCTAGTAATGATCCCACTTGATGCAACGATTCTGTCATTGTATCGCATGGCTTCATTTGATCACATTGCCCAGACTCCTTTGCACTCCCTAAACATCCTGTTCTGAGCCTACAGTCTCGGAACCGTATTCGGGTGCCTGACAGACCACAAGTTACACTGCAGGCCGACCATTCTCCCCATTGACGCCATGAATGCTGCGACAGACATCGGGGCAATCCTGTACATAAAAAATGTGAACTGGTGTCTGCAAGACACAACCGCTGTCTGATGTGGTTTAGAAATTGGCCTACTGAGTCTTAGGCTCAGTGTTTCCCAGGGTGGGTCATGGAGACATTCCGCTTACACCAGCATGCCCATAGATAAATTAATTCTACAGGTGGACCGCTGACGAGCATGTTGGGAAAGACAAAATTTTTGCCTAACTTGGAATAACGTGAGGTTGTGTCTCAGTGGGCAGTGCACTGAATGGTGAGTATGAGCTGTTGTGAACTAACCTATGCACTGCATTTTATCTTTATCTTCGCCTTCGCATTCTTCACGAAGGCAGAGACGATGTCTGTACCGATAACTGTGCTCACCACAATGCATGGTGCAGTCACTCCAGGCTGTCCAGGTAGACCAACCTCTCAACTCTGTAGAGGATTAGTTCAGTCAACATTACGCTCGCTCGTTGTGTTTAAAAGGGGAAAACACTTCCCCTGAGAGTAACCTAGTACCAGCCAGATATTAAGATGTATTAGGAAGCACCTGGGCAACATTTTGCCAGCTCATTAATGAAAATGCATGCAATGTTGCCGTTACTGCTCAGGCATCAACCTGACGAATCAAATCTAGGCTTAGCCACAGGGGTAAATCAAGTAATCTTTAGCTTTAGGAAACTGAAACCCCCCCCCCTCGGCCACTGAAACATACATGGGCAATACTTTAACTTGCAGCGATAGGCCTGTAACTTTCTTTTATGTCAGCCATCGCTGTCCATGGTTGGACTTCGGCCTACCTCCTCGATGTCCACAAGTGTGGTGGCATTGAGGGGGATTGAGCCATTTTCTGCCACGCTAGCTCAGGTTGGGTTGACAGAGTGTGCTCAGCCAGGAAAAAATCCCTTAAGATACTCCGCCATGGCTGGTAATTGAACCCGGGCAACAGGGAGGACAGACAGTGAGAGTCATTCATTCTCCCACTGAGCTATCATGAATGACTGGGCGTTTATTAGGTTTGTTCCATTTACATTTTCATAGCTGAAGAAAAATTTCTAATGCTAATTTATAAAAAGACTGCAAATGGGTGCTGTATATTTCGAAGATTTCACAGGTCAATAAAAAGGGGTTGAGCTGCTGCGATAGATTTAAATAGCAGACATCCCTAAACATGTTTTCGGCTAGCAAGTAAAGTGACCAGACTTTTCGGCTGGTGTTGGTTTTCCAGACCTGCAACATGCTGAGGACCCAGGGTAACAGACTAGGGGTTTTGGAGCAGGTCTAACATCAGTTTTGGTCAGTTTGGCCCTGCACACATAACAGAGAGACTCTTCCCAATTTTGCCCATCCCTACCCTCATGTGGTAATTCTTCAATATTGACCTCCACCTCTGGCTTATTCTTTTCTAGCAGTGCTGTGGAGTATCTGCATGGTAAAAAGATGATGACTGCAGAAATAGTATTATATAAAGGATTGACTGTAACAAGTAAGAGTCTGGTGCAATGATGAATGTAACTTCTCAACACCACCGGTCTTTATACAGTCTTCTTCTTCGTGTCTCCATGACCGAGCAACTGTCAGGAGTGGTGCAGAAATTGGCCTACTGAGTCTTAGGCTCAGTGTTTCCCAGGGTGCGTCATTAGGAGACTTTCTGCTTGC
>Ga0224501_10004673_pt1 | contig 10797 bp, 4 predicted proteins | sample SF_Oct11_sed_USG_4_FD_169105 | JGI IMG/M metagenome (GOLD analysis project Ga0224501, IMG submission 169105) | Sediment microbial communities from San Francisco Bay, California, United States - SF_Oct11_sed_USGS_8_1 | ecosystem: Environmental > Aquatic > Marine > Sediment | place: USA...
TCCGCCATCATGGCCATGGCCGGACGGAAGTCCCCCAGCAGTGACTGCAGGTACCACCACCGCCCCACCGTCAGGAACCGGTCCAGGGAATCCGGGGAAAGACAGTTCGCCAGGGCGCTCGGATGGGCATACCCCAGCTGGACGGACAGCCCCCGGGTCTGATCGTTGGAGACTGCGGGCCGGGTGGCCCGTTTGACTTTCGTTTCGTAGGTGATCCAGTTTTCAGCGTTCATGGTAAAACCTCCAGTTCGTTATGGTTGTTTCCCGGAAGGAGGCTGGGTATACATAAATAAGGCGGGAAGGCATTTGGGTTTGGGGGTAGGAGGGATGCCCCCCCGCCATCGCAACGATAGCCCGCATGGCAACCATCGCAAAAGAAACGCATCTGTTAAAAAGGTACGGAATATGACAGAATATATAGAAGAAACCCCGACGGCCAACGAGCGCAACACTTTGGCAAGACGAAGCGATCGCAGCCGCCGGGAATTTCTTTGGGTTATTGGGTTGAGTCATCATCGTCTTCGTCTTGCCATAAAGTGTTCATGAGATGAATATACGGTAAACCGTATGCATAATCAAGAGAAAATTACGCTATTGCGCAGCTTTATTCACGAAAGAATTACTATTGCCCGTAATTCAGCGGGTTATAACAAAAAAAATTTCGCTGAAGCGCTCGGAATTCGCGCCGCCACAGTCACGGATATGGAGTCGGGGAAGAATAATCCATCCTACGAAACCCTTTTAAAGATCATCGAGGTCACCAAATGCGACCCCGGCTGGCTCCTGACGGGGAAGGAACCCCCATCCCGTGAGTTGTCAATAACCGGCGAGAAGACAGACGATTACGCCATGATCCCATTCGGGCACGAGGTCGCAGCCGGGACAGCGAGGGAGGCGGAGATAGAGGAAGAGCCTGTCATCATTCACCGGCGCTTGCTTGCGCGGAACCATGTCAGCTCGGACAAGTGCCGCGCATACAGGGTACGGGGGCGCAGCATGGAGCCCAAGCTGCAGGATGGAGATATCATCGTATGCGCCATGCTCCAGGCAAACCTTGATCGCCTGGACAATAAGGGCCTATATTGCGTCCACTCCCCCGAGGGAATCACCGTGAAAAAGGTCCATTACGACAGTGGCGGTAAATCCCTGGTTCTGGTTCCCCTCAATCCCGAATACCCCCTGGAAACAATCCGACTGTCTGAAACATCTACCGTTCTTTTGGGCAAGGTCATAGGAATCTGGAAAGACGTAGACTGACCCTTGACACTCCCCTCCTGAATTCCCTATAATTTCCTTACCGGGGGAAAATCCGTACTGACTGGAGGGTGATCATGAAGCGTGTCATCGTTTTCTGCGTCTCAGTACTATTCACAATATCTTGTGGTGACAGTGGCACTGACTCATATCCCAATATAGCAGGCAGATATGATTATCATGCCTACGATTGCCATGAAACGTGCTGGTGGAGATACAACACATATTACTACGATTATGACTCGTATTACACTACGGTCGTTATTACTCAAAAAGGTGATGGCAGCGCCTGGGACATAAAGTCTGAAGGCCCTCTTCGCGATTCTGATATTGAGTCCATGGAAATGATTGGAGGTGTCGGCAAGCTGGAAAAGAATGGGGTTATGACATTTGACGCCGAAGGGCGTGGCAAACATAAGAGATATGGCTATTTTGATTTTAAAGATGATATGGATGGCAAATATTCAAACAACGTAATCAATGGAAAATATATAGGCAGGATTTATTACTTATCCTGGAATCTCACATGCGAATATTCAGAGACTATTAAGTTGACAAAACTATAGCATTTTCCAGACTGTTAGGGGGTTCTGATGGTTCGCGTAGCTGGTTTTCTGATACTGTTTCTTGTCATGGTCTCGTGTGGTGGAGATGGCGGTGGGCAGACCGAAACCACCGCCCAGCTCTATTACAAAACATGGGATTATTGCCAGAATTCAGAGTTGAGAGTGGAAGTTGGTGGGGCTGTCATGATCACCTGGCATGGCAGATGGAGCCAGAAAACCACCCTGAATAATTGCGGCATGTTAAACGTAAAGTTTTCCAGGGGGAACGAAGGTGATCCCTTGCCTTGTGGTTGGTACAGGGGAGAAAAAACCTACAATATCGCTTGCGGGAAGCATAATCTATTTTTTTGGGATGACTATTCAGGCAACACTGTCACTACCGGGGACGTTCAACGCAGGCCGTAGTTGTAAGTTCGGGGCAGGCTCCAGTCTGATACAATGGTGAGGACGCGTGGCACCAGCGGAAAATCGTTGTAAGTTCGGGGCAGGCTCCAGTCTGATACAATTTCCGCGTTTGGTGGGATACCCGATCCGCGTTGTAAGTTCGGGGCAGGCTCCAGTCTGATACAATATCATGACCGGCGGATATCTCCACGCAGGCGTTGTAAGTTCGGGGCAGGCTCCAGTCTGATACAATTTGATAATGTGTGCCATGAAATCACAGTTAGTTGTAAGTTCGGGGCAGGCTCCAGTCTGATACAATAGGAGTGGAGAGAACGGTCAGCAAAACCCTGTTGTAAGTTCGGGGCAGGCTCCAGTCTGATACAATAGAGGGCAATATTTGGACCTTGGTGTGGAGGTTGTAAGTTCGGGGCAGGCTCCAGTCTGATACAATCACAACTTACTGTACATCAATGGTATCTGAGTTGTAAGTTCGGGGCAGGCTCCAGTCTGATACAATTGGGGGTGGAAATATCAATCCCTGTATCGTTGTTGTAAGTTCGGGGCAGGCTCCAGTCTGATACAATCCACGTCCGCGCCTTCGCTGGCCGCTCGCAGTTGTAAGTTCGGGGCAGGCTCCAGTCTGATACAATCATCTGGGAGAAAGGCTCCCAGCCCGGCTCGTTGTAAGTTCGGGGCAGGCTCCAGTCTGATACAATCTGGCGACAGATACGGAATATTTGCTTTTGGTTGTAAGTTCGGGGCAGGCTCCAGTCTGATACAATAATGGGGAGCCAAAAGAAGACCGTTGGATGGTTGTAAGTTCGGGGCAGGCTCCAGTCTGATACAATCACAACACGAACGCTTCCCCAAGTGGCGAAACCGAGATTTTTACAGGATTATCCTTCATCAGACCACTGGGTGTAGGATGAAAAACAACAGATGAACTTTTGTCGTCACGGTCTGCGCTTGTATGTAAACGAAGAGTGATCTGGTTGCTGATTTTCTGCACATAATAGCATCTCAAACCCCAGCCATTTTCTATCTTCAGCATTTCGTTTATTGCCAGTGACATCAGGAATTCATATTCAGGTCCATGATCCTTTCTTATTATGCTTTCCTTGCTCATTCTGGCGCGTTTTGCCGCCTCCATCATTGTCACAGTCCTTCCCTCAATCCTATTATCGCTCCTTCGTCTGAGGATCTCCATATGGTGGTTGTTCCCATATTGGACATGGCGGTACGGTTCACCGTTCTCCCCCTTTATGGCATGGATGGAAGAAGGGCTTATGTCCCTTAGTATCCGCACAGACTGTATGGGAACAGGCGCTCCCTTTTTATTGGCAAGATATATTGTCTCCTTCAATTCTTGATTAATTTTTTTCTTGTTGTTTAGATCACAACCCTTCTTTTTCAGGTGTTCTTCAATCAGAGTCCTGATTTTACTATCACGAATCAGTTTAATCTCATTGGGAGTCAGTTCCTTAACAGGTTTCCGATAGACATATTGCACCTTCCCACTTTTTAGCTTGATGCCCGTTGAACCATATGAAGTTTCTTCATGCAGAGCCCCGGTAATCTTTCCAGACACTCGATGGGAAACTAACATTGTCCCCAGCCGTTTTTCCACTTCTTCTCGAAGAGAATGATATTTATCAAATGCATTCGACAGGCGCATGCGACCATTTGACAGGTAAGCGTATGTCAGTTCCTTAACGACTGATGGAGAGGTTAATGCTATCACTACAGCGTCAATTGCATGATGACGATGATCACCCCTGTTTTTTTTGTCCGTGCCAGGGTTTGCGGCGATCAAGCCGTTAAGCCCCATAATATCCCTCAGCATGGCTGATATAGTGCCTTTCCCCACCTGCACTTTCACTCCAAGGCTTTCCAGATATTTCCTTGCCTCCACACTTGCATATCGAGTGTCGTTAAGCGGCGCTGTATAATTATCCTGGTCGACATCTTTTTGCATGAATTTTCTTTGCTTGGGCCAGGGAAGCGCTTTTATGGAATGTAGTAACCTGCCCCACTTTGCATCATCGCTCCCATAGAACTCCCACGGTGTCTGTTTTGCCTTATCCCTGTTCTCGCTGGTGTAACACAGGGTTTTATTCATATAAGAGTTGTCCAGCGACCGACTCCACGGGATTATGTGTTCAATTTCCACATCACCATTGAAAAGGGACTGGGCAGGAATCGCTTTGTTTGTATATATACAAGTCCTTTGACACTCCTCCCACAGCCGGTACTTCTCGACATCCGCCTTTGTTGGCGCTGAAATATTGAAATCTGTTTTCAGTCGTTCCTCGATGCCACTCCGTTCTTCCGCGCGTCCAGCATTTCGTTTGTGCATCTCATCCCGAATTTTCTTGGGATACTTCATATCTCGGGCAAGCTCTATTCGGATTTTGCCGGGCATCCCATACTTGCGAATTATGGCGTTCACCACTTTTCGCAATTCATGGAGTGTTTTTGTAACCGCTGGATTCCTAATTTGTGGAGGCGAGGGCAATGTGGCCATTACACTCTTTTCCCTGACAAGATACCCTGCCTTCTGAACAGCATCTGCGTAGGTTGATCCATCTTCAAGGAATGGAAGAAGGCGTTTTATCGCTCTAAGTGAAAGGCTGGAATAGCCAGGCTCCCGGCGGGTGTCTAGCAGGTCCCTCGCCTGGTTGTCATTCAGTCTGAATCTTTTCTTTAGTTTATTGAAGCAATCTTCATCATCATGAATCGTTTGCAGCAATGTATACAGTTCATCCTGATCATTAGCGGACAGATCATCATATCCCTTTCCATATGCCTTCATTAATTCATAAGTAGTCGAGATCCCCGGCAGATTCTTTTTTTTGGCTTCCTCCAGGTTTATGATCGCGTTGTCTGAAAATCCAGTAATTTTGCGTACTCTTTTCCAGGTCAGAGTGGCTTTTTTACTTGCTTCTTCAGCCAACGCTTTTTTCTTCTCCAAGGAAAGGGAATCACCATCCACAGTCAGGTGATTAATATCCTGAAGCATCCGGAATTTCTGGACCAGTGGATGTGAGCGTGGAGCGCGGCGCTTTCCAACTTCCATCTCATTGCCATTCTTGTCCTTGACAATCCGCTTTTCAAATTGACAGAGTCCAACCAGGTTCTTCTGCACCTTCAGGGGCCTCTGGAGGAATATGATATTTTTGATTTTCTCTTTTAGCGCCGGAGTCATCACCTGATGATATCTGGACTGCGCATCCCAGAGTATTTGAAATTCATATTCATACATTGCCCGTGAAGTATACTGGCGCCTTTTTTTGTCCTTCCTGTGCAGATAAAAGTATTCACCTAGCGTTCTGCAGTTTTTGGCGTCAATATCTTGTTGCAGTTCGGAGATAGCTGGTTGAACTTTGCCGGTATCTTCCTTTTTGTCTGTCTTTCGGTTTGATTTGAATCCACGCCGTTTACATATGTGAAACAGAGCGCGGGATATCTGCTCCAGTGTCAATTCATTATCCAGTCCGGTATAGCGCAGAAAGTAAGGATCGCCATTGCGAAGAATGTCTGTGCAGTCATCCTTTTCATCTGGAAGCATGGATGACTTCTGAAGAGCGTTTACCAGGGTTTCTCGCCTCATACGCCGCCTGGACAACAGGCGCCGGGCGGATCTCCGATCCCGCCTTTTTTTATTCTTTGGCTGCTCTGTTACCTTTTCAACAGGTGGCTCAAAGATCCTCACTCCCAGATCCAGAAGGTTTACGCCAAGGTTATCTTCCTCATTAATCAGTGCCCAGCCAACAGAAGCAGTACCCAGATCAAGCCCCAGAATAGTATTCATTTTTCCCTCCACCCGTGATTGACAAAACTGCGCGCCTATGAAATAATATCACCATTGTATCAGACTGGAGCCTGCGTTGTTCTTTCAACAATGAAGCAAAGCTTCGTAGGCACTCCCCCATGTGGGGAACGTTACCTCTCTTGATTCGGTTTTCCGTTTTGAGGGAGGTTTTTTTTTGAACAGTCAACTGAACGTAAAGCTGCAAGGTCCAACCATATCCCCTTGCCCCCCACCATAATTTAGCCGCTGGTCTAGTTGACACTAAATGTATTGTGTAACCTGGATCCCGGCTTCGCTTTACACAAACCGGGCAAATAAGATCAGGGGCTTGATCTTATTTGTCAACGGCAAGTATAAGCTTCACAAGCGCTTTTATTTCACAGGGTTGCAGGGGGGGTAGGCGCCATTTTCATTCCTCGATCCTTCGCGCCACGCTCGGCGGGAATCCAAGCCCCATGGCCAGCCCGGCCTGGAATTCGGACCCAATCTCCGCTTCCGCTGCCTTGCTCCACCCGGCGCCAATATCCACCGCTGATTTGAACGGGTATCCTGTGACAATGCCCAAGGCTCCGGCTACTTCCCGACCTACCTTGTAAAACTCCTCATCGGTGAATTCCTCTCCTAGAATACGATCCCATATCTTTCTTGTTGCTCTCCCGGCCTTTGTCAGTTCAGCCACCAGCATCACGTCACCATAAGCCCGTTCCCGCATGAGCCCGGCCAGGAACCCTTCCGCCATCTGGCCGGTCAAATACCACCCGGTGAACGGCCCCAGAATCGCCGCCTTTATCTGCTCTTCGTCATCCCATTTCCCGAAATTCGCGATCAGCTGGAAAATTCCCGGCAATAGGATCTGGTAAAGTAACAGCGTTCTTATATGCTGCGTGGCTCTCCCCTTGCCAGTCAGGAGCTTTTGCCCGGCCAGGACCTCTCGTTGCGCCTGCTGGATTGGCTGGGAAACAAATGTGGTGAACATCCTTGTAAGGATCGACGGGTTTCTCTGGTAATAGGAGAGCATATGCAGATCCGCGCTCTGCATTGTCCGGTTTACTGCGATTTCCATTTCCCGAATGGCCTCGGCCTGGCTTTTACCCAGGACGTTCTTGTTGTAGTTATAAACTGCAAATCCTCCCGTCATGCTGGCGGCCTTGTCCCCCATTTCGATATTCAGCATCATGGTGTTTATCCATGTCCGTTGCAGCCGCCAGGCGGAGAATGAATCGCTTTTCACCACCGCTCGCAGGTCTCGTTCAATGGCGCCGCCATCATATCTGTGACGCAGATAAGGGCTTTCAGCCAGTAGCATCTTGTAATTACGAATCGGGTGCATGAAAAACTTGGCGATCCCTGCAGCGAAATGGTGCGCAGGCACGTTTTCCATCAGAGCAGGGATGGATATGAACTGTTTCACGGCGATAGCTGGTTTCAGCGCCAGAACCGAAGTTACGAATTTTTGTCTCAATCGCTCCAGGGACTGGTCAAGGTTGACCACGTCCACACCGTTCCGCGCGAAATCGTCCATGAAATAATTTATATGCTGCCATTCTTCCACGCCACGGTATTTCTTTATGGTTTCACGCACGGCGCCTTTCGCGAACACGCTCCGGATCAGTCTCAGCTTCGGGGCCCAGGCTTTATAATGCTCCATCTCGAATATATGGCGCTGTAATACGTCCATGTCGCCTTGCGCCACTATCGGGTTCAGGTTCTCCACGCGGGTCTTCAAGGAACCCTTATTGACACTCGCCCGGCTCCTCAAATCTCCCATGAATGAAAATTCACTATCTGCGCCACCCCACCCCTTGCGCTTGATTGGGGTATAGTTCTCGTTTTTCGGCAAGTGAACACCATTAAGGTCCGAGTACACCTTATCCACTCCCTTGTAATAGTCCTGGTAAAAGTCCAGTTGCCATTTCGCCCATTCCCGGTCCTGGTCGGCCAGTTTCTTTTCCACAGTATTGAACATCTCTTCTGTGTAACCCATCCCCTGGATATAGGTTTTCACAAGGGCCGGGTCTTTCCACTCCATCCACTGTTTGCGCATCTGGGAGCGAGTTAGGACAAGCCGGACCTTTTCTCCTTTTCCGTTCACAAATGTCCCCAGGTCTACTTTCTCGTTGTCTCCCATGATCTTTCGTATAACATCGGAATCCTTTTTGAAACCATAGATCCTCCGGAAAGCTTCATTCACCTTCCGGATAGCCTTTTCCATTCCAGCCTTCTGTGCGTTACTGGTGTCGTGGACTCCGAGGGATTCCTGGAGTGAGCTATCTTTCGCATCGTCGGCCTTGTCATACAGCGCCAGGCGCTCTATAAGGTCCGGCCAGTTCATGTGTCCGGCCCAAACACCGGACAGGTATTTGCTAACTCGCCCCCGGACGGTCTTCGGCTGGAATTCGCCGTCATCACCCATCACCATATTGTTCGCCTTATCCGGGTCAATGGCGCTCACGGCATGTATCACCTGGGTCGCTACACGCTCAGATTCCGCCGCCTGCTCCATCTTCGCTAGGCCACGCCCAACCCTACCTTTGGCTTTCAATATTAGAATATCGTTATACAGGCCAATCAATTCAGTTGACGGTCGATTCTCAAGCCCGGACATTATTTCCAAAGCGTGATTCATCATGGCCACTTCCGGTGGGAGCACACCATCGTTACTGTCCAGTAGGGTCTTCAGATTCTTCTCAATCTCCGCCATGGAACCTTCTTCCGTCATATTCATGACTTTGGCCAAAGTATCCAGGATCAGTTGCACGTCGGCGCTAAATTTCCCCACCGGCCGCCCGTTAACACTTTTCGGCCTGGTCGCTCGTAATTCCCCCTTTATCCCCTTGATGGCCTGATTCTGTTTCCACGTTTCCAGCAAATTTAGCGCTCGCGTCTTCGCCACTTCCAGGTCTTTCGAGGTTTTCACGTTCTGAACCTTGGAGAAAAACTCCACCCGCCCCCGGATATGCATCGGCAAGGTCTTCTGAAGGAAAGCGACCAGTTGATGGCGCATGGCCTGGCGCTCAACCTCTTTTATGGCGCCCCGCACCTGGGCCTTCTCTGCGCGGAGGATCATTTTCCCAAACTCCGAATCTATCGCTTCCCTGGCGGTGGCGGTTTTTCTGTTAAGCTCATCAATTTTGCTGAACCTCCCCGGTTTCTGTCCCATCACCAGATTTTCAATTTTTCGCTGTTTGTTTACCTTGGCTCTCTTCTCCGCAGCGTGATACTTGTTTCGTTGGCGTTGCGCCTCTTCCCATACGGCTGGCATCCTCAATTGCAGTTCAGGCCATACGGAATTGAAGGCCGCCTTCATTGCTTTCTGGAATTCCTTCTCCGTGGTGATGCCCTTGGACTCCATCTGGTAGAATCCCACCCGGCCAGCGTGACGGATGATCTTGTGTTCATTTGAATCTGTCGCGATCGAAAATTTGAGTTCTTCGCTTACGGTTTTCTTGCTTTCGAAATACTCTTTGACCGTTGGCTTGCGATTAGCGAACTCCACCAGGGTTTCCGCCAGCGCCCTGTCCAGCCTCTGAACCGCTTCATGCTCCACGCCCAGGGTTTCCCCTATTTTCTCCAGGATCCGACGCAACGCCTCGATTATGCGGTCATACAGGGTCTTGTCCGCCACCTTGACCTTGTTCAGAAACTCCGGCTCCAGTATTCGCATCCCGGCGTAATCTGCGATAAACTCCTCCAGCGCCGTATCCGCGCTGATCCCGCCGGAAATCCCCGCCTGGCGCTTGGTCACCTCCTGGCGGTACGCTTCTATCCCTTCCTCGCCAATTTCCTTCCTGGCCATTTCAGCCAATTTGGCGTAAAGCTGCGGATTGTTGTTTCGCAGGCTGTGGATTACCTCATGCCCCGCAACCTGAAGAATAGGGTCGATAGCCCGGACATTCAGATATATCCGGTCTGTTTCCCCTTTGGGCACAAATCCATTAATGCGGGAATATAAGGGATCGTCGGTTTCGAAAAAGACAGCTTCCAGCCCGAACGCTTTGGCCAAAGCCTCAGCGTCCGCATGATCCTGGGTGCGCTTTACAACCTTCGCTTTCGCGCCGGGCAGGTGACGGTCTAGGGTTTCCTGGCCGCTTCCTTTTCTCGACGTTCCAACACCCGCTCTAAAGTCTTTTGCGCTATGTCCATGCGCACTTCGTCCGGATCTGGATGCGGATAGAGCGGTTTTTCCGGAGATTCTGAGGAGCTTTGGGGGGGTTCCTTTTGGGACTTCATTTGACCATTCTGCATAGCTTGAAAGTCCTCCTTCTTTTATTAATATATCAAATACGTCCGATGGAGTCAAATTACCTTCTGCAAAAATATCTCTTATATAATTAGGGTCTACAAATCTCCCGGTTTTTTCATACCTCCTGATTACTCGTTTAATAGATTCCTCTTTGGAAATCACAACGTGGTGAAGATGTACTTCATAGCCAATCTTATTTAATAGATCGATTTTCCCTCGCATCTTGCCCAAGTTCTTCCCGATTAAGGGCCAGACAATGTTATCTCCCCGCTCCAAAGCTCGATCAAGGATTAGATTTTCTGCAATCTCCGCGCTCTCTCCATGCAAGGCCATGGCCCATTCACCACCATATTTCCTGTATTCCGGCAAGTGCTCCTTTACGGTGTCCGCATCAATTTCCAGGGAGCCATGCTCCTTTATTAGGCGGTTTGACACCACGGATGATTTACCCGATCCCGGCAAACCCATTACAATATCGATGCGCCTGTTTTTGATTCTTGCGCCATCTCCATAAACATCTTCCGCTACTTGCTCATGCA